>Ga0307378_10010089_pt1 | contig 12308 bp, 11 predicted proteins | sample UN1MG_FD_202238 | JGI IMG/M metagenome (GOLD analysis project Ga0307378, IMG submission 202238) | Soil microbial communities from Risofladan, Vaasa, Finland - UN-1 | ecosystem: Environmental > Terrestrial > Soil > Coastal area > Acid sulfate soil | place: Finland: Risofladan, Vaasa | collected...
GCTCGCGTCGCGGATGATGTCCAGGCGCTCCTCGTGGTGCTCGATGATGTGCTCGGCTCGCCCGCCCAGGTCGGTGAAGGGATGGCCGTGCGCCGGCAACGCGACCGAGACGTCGGCGATGTCGGCCACACGCCGAAGCGACTCGAAGAAGAGCGCCAGCGGATCGGCGTTCGGTGTCAACCCACTGATGTGCGGGGTGATCGACGGCAGCACGTGGTCGCCGGTGAGCACGACGCCGAACTCGGGGTCGTAGAGGCACAGGTGGTCGTAGGTGTGACCAGGGGTGTGCATCGCCACCCACTCGCGCCGGGCGAGCTTGATCGTCTGGCCGTCGACGAGCGGCTTCGTCGGCCGTGGCGTCGCGAAGAACGAGCCGGCGGACGATCCGCTGCTGCGGATCCGCTCGAGGAACTCCGGGGACGGACCACTGCGGCGCCCACCCCACGGCGACGGTGTGGCCATCCAACGTTCCATCGCAGCGGCGCGATCCTCCGGCGAGTTCACGTCGAGGCGTTCTGAGTCCTCGTGATCGTCGGCCTCGGTCAGGTCGAACAGTGTGCGGAACGACTCGTGGGTGACGACGTCGGCGCCCGCCTCGTGGTGCAAGCGCATCGCTCCGCCGAAGTGGTCGGGATGTGAGTGGGTGACCACGACGGTGTGCACGTCGTCGACGGCGTAGCCCGCCCGCGTGAGCCGGTCGACGAGGTGATCCCACGACTCGTCGCCGGGCAGGCCCGGGTCGACGACGGCGATGCCGCGCTCGTCCTCCAGCAGGTAGCAGTTGACGTGACCGAGGCCCGGCATGCTGATCGGCAGCTGCGTTCGCACGATGCCTGGAGCCACCTCGGAGACGTCGGTGGTTGCGTGCTCCTGCTCCTGCTTCGGCGGCCGAGGCGGCGACGACTCGCTCCCGGCGTCGGGCGACGCCAGCTCGTGCTCGTGCGTGTGATGGTGATCGGGCGCCATGTCGTCGGTTCCCCCGGTTCCGCGCTGGGCGCGGATCAGCCGACCGCGAGCAGATCGACCACGAACACGAGCGTCTCGTTCGGGGCGATCACGCCACCGGCGCCCGCAGCGCCGTAGCCCATGTGCGGCGGGATGGTCAGCTTGCGGCGGCCACCGACCTTCATACCCTGCACGCCATCGTCCCAGCCCTGGATCACCTGACGGCGACCGAGGCCGAACCGGAACGGCTCCATACGGTCCCACGACGCGTCGAACTGCTCACCGGTCGACCAGGACACGCCGACGTAGTGCACGGTGACGTCCTTGCCGGCAACCGCTTCGTCGCCGTCGCCGACCGTCTCGTCCTCGATCACGAGGGTCGACGGAGGGGTCGCTTCGGGGATGGTCACATCGGGCTTGCGCATGGGCGCCGAGGTTAGCGGTGCACCTTCACCGTGATCGCCTCGGGGTCACCGGCGTACCGGCCGACGTCGATCACGTACTCGCCGTGCTCGGTGATCCAGTCGCCGCCGGAGCGGACGTCGAGCATCGACCAGTCGATGTCGATCTCGACGTCGACGGTGGCGCCGGGTGCGACGTCAGCCCGGGCGAACCCGACGAGGCGGCGAGCCGGCCGTTCCCACGCGCTCCGCTCGATTCCTGCGTGCGCGAAGACGACCGGACGCAGCGTTCGCCGGCCCGGATTGCGCACCGACACGACGAGCGTGGTCGGGTCGATCAGCTCGGTGCTCACCAGGTCGACGGAGCCCCAGCCGAGGCCCCAGCCGAACGGGAAGTGGGCAGCGTGACCATCCCGGTCGAGCTTCCACTGCCCGTGGAACAGGTCGTAGGTGATCTCGGTCGCGTCGCGATCGAAGTGGGGCAGGTGGGCCGGATCGGTCGGCGCAGCGAAGGGGAGCCGCCCCGCCGGTTCGGCATCGCCGACCAGGACGTCGGCCAGGGCCGATCCTCCCTCGACCCCCGAGTACCAGGTCATCAGGATCGCGGGCACCGTCGACGCCCACGGCATCACCACCGCGGAGCCTCCGACCACGACGACCACGACGTGGTCGTTCTCCGCGACAGCGGCAGCGATCAGCGACTCGTCGGATGCGGACAGACGCAAGGAGGTCCGGTCGCCGCCGGGCGCCATGCGATCCACGCCACCGTCGGTCGGGGCCGCTGGTGGCCGCACCGGGTCGGGAGGCGCCGTCCACGGCACGCCGGTCCCCAGGTTCGGGTGATCGACCGGCGGGAAGATCGATCGCCCGAGCGCGTCGGCCCCGGCCGCCGCGATGCACTCGCCTTCGTCGGCCTTGGTGTAGCCGACCATCACGACGACCAGGTCGGCACCTGCCGCGATGGACGCGTCGTCGGCGGAATGCTCGACACGGTGCGCACCGAACCGCTCGCGCACCCCGTCGAGCGCGGTGACGACGTGGGAGGAGCGCACGTCGCTCGAGCCTCCGTCTCCGAGGTTCCGAACCGCCGCCAGACGCCCGAGCACGGCCACCCGGACGATCGCGTCTGCCGCGACGGGCAACAGCGAACCCTTGTTGCGCAACACGACCGTCGACGCAGCAGCAGCCTCCCGGGCGAGCGCTCGATGGTCGTCGCAGCCGACCACGTCAGCGGGCGGTTGTCGCTCGAACACCGCGGAAAACCGCAGGAGGGTGGCCACGATCCGCTCGACCGCCCGGTCGACGTCGTCCTGGGACAGCGTGCCGTCCGCCAAGGCATCATCGAGCACCATGGCGCGCTGCTGGCGGAACGGCATCTCGATGTCGAGACCGGCGACCACCGATGCGGCCGGATCGCGCAGACCGAAGATGAAGTCCGAGGTGACGAACCCATCCCATCCCCACTCGTCGCGCAGGATCTCGGTGAGCAGATGTGCGTTCTGGCCGCACCACTCGCCGTTGACCGAGTTGTACGCGCTCATCACCGACGCCACCCCGGCCGCCGCGACACGCTCGAAGTGTGGCAGATAGACCTCGTGGAGCGCCCGTTCGTCGGCCGTGACGTCGACGGTGAGCCGGGCGTTCTCCATCGAGTTGAGCGCGAAGTGCTTCATGCACGCCATCACGTGGCGCTGCAGGCCGGCGACGAACGCCGAAGCCATCATCCCCACGTGGTGAGGGTCCTCGCCGTATGTCTCCTGCGCCCTCCCCCACGCCGGATGCCGCAGGAGGTTCATGCACACCGCACCGGTGTAGGTGGCGCCGCTGGCTCGCAGCTCGGCGCCGATCGCGTCACCGATGCGCTCCTCGAGGTCGGGATCGAAGGTCGCGCCACGAGCAATGCTCACCGGGAACGCCGTCGCGTCGCCGACCACGCACCCGCGCGGCCCGTCGGCGAAGTCGATCCCCGGAACGCCGAGCCGCTCGACGCGGGCAGCCGGCCACGGGTGGCGGTAGTAGCCGCCGGCGGTCATGTCGATCAGGCCGGGCCAGAAGGGCGTGTCGCCGTCGAGACATCCGAGCCGTTCCTCGATCGTCATCCGCGCCACGAGCGCGGCTGCCTCGGCGTGATGATCAGCCCCGGCGCGGACCCGAGCTGCGGCCTCCTCGAACGGTGTCGACATGGCGCGACCTTGCCATACCTGCGGCGGGACGAGTCGGTCGGCAACCCGCGCTGCGGCCCCTCGGCTGGCAGAATGCCGACATGCCCGGCGCCTTTCTCCACCCGTTCGCGAAGCCGACCCGAGAACGGTTCATCACGATCGCACGCGGCGACGGCGCCCTGCTGTGGGACGCCGACGGCAACGAACTCGTCGACGCGATGGCGAGCCTGTGGTACTGCCAGGTCGGCCACGGCCGCCGCGAGATCGCCGACGTCGTCGCCGAACAGATCTCGACGATCGAGGCCTACTCGTGCTTCGATCCGTTCACCAACGCGCCCGCCGACGCGCTCGCCGCGCGGATTGCGTCGCTGACGCCGATCCCCGATGCCCGCGTGTTCTTCGCCGGGTCGGGATCAGAGTCGGTCGACTCGGCGATGAAGCTGGCGCGCCTCACACACGTGCAGGCGGGCCATCCGGAGCGGCGCCTGATCATCTCTCGCGTTCGTGGCTACCACGGCACGAACTACGGCGGCACGAGCGCGCAGGGCATCGCACTCAACCGGGTGGGGTACGGCGAACTCCTCGCCGACGTCGTCCAAGTGCCCAGCGACGACATCGAAGCGCTGTCGGTGCTGATGGCCGACAACGCCGAGCGGCTCGCGGCCGTGATCACCGAGCCGGTGCAGGGCGCGGCCGGGGTGTTCCCCCCGGTCGAGGGATACCTCGCCGAGACCCGTCGGCTGTGTGATCAGCACGGCGCGTTGCTGATCTTCGACGAGGTGATCACCGGGTTCGGACGGATGGGATCGTGGTTCGCCGCAGAGCACTACGGGGTGACACCCGATCTCACCACGTTCGCGAAAGGCGTCACATCGGGCTACCAACCGCTCGGTGGGGTGATCGTCGGCCGGGCGGTGCGCGAGGCGTTGGAGGCGGATCCCGACTTCATCCTGCGCCACGGCTACACCTATTCCGGACACCCCGCGGCGTGCGCTGCAGCGCTCGCGAACCTCGACATCATCGAGCGCGAGGGGCTGCTCGACTCCGTGGTGACGATGGGCGCACGGCTCGAGGCGGGGTTGCGCTCGTTGGAGGCCGACGGCGCGTTCGCCCACCTGCGCGGCGAGGTGGCGATCTTCGGTGCAGCCATGCATCCCGATCAGAACGCGATGGCGGTGCGTGATCGGATGCTGCAGCTCGGCGTGGTCACCCGGGCGATCGGCACCGAGACGGTCACCTTCTGCCCGCCGTTCGTCACCACCGACGCCCAGGTCGACCGCATCGTCGACGCCTTGGCGACCGCACTTCGCTGATCACCAGCCCGTGATCAGGACATGGCGGACAGCGACTCGGCCGGGGCGGACTCGTCGATCCAGGGTCCGACACCGCTCATTCGCTCGACCTCGACGCGCACGACGACGCTGGTGTCGGAGTCGCGCAGGGCGAGCGGATGATGCCGGAGCCCGGTGTAGGCGAACGCAATCCGGTCCATCAGGTCGGGATCGGGCCCCGGCTCGATGCGTGCGCGACCGCGAATGACCAGATGCCGTTGATAGCCCCGCTCGTTGCGCTCGACGTCTTCGATCGACAGGATGATGTGGTCGTTGCGGGCCAGATTTCTCGCCTTCTGGCTTCGGGCGTCGGTTCCGAACAGGATCTCGTCGCCCTGGGCGATCACCCAGACCACCGACACCTGCGGTGTGCCGTCGGCGTTCTGCGTCCAGACGTGGGCGACGGCGTCGGATCCGAGCACCGCCTGTGCGTTCGCTGGAATGGTCGACATGGCTGACCTCCTCGTCGGGACAGCGATGCTAGTGCGTTCGTGAATCGTGCGCCAGGCTGCTCGACGGGCGATCAGCCGAGCAGCCGGATCAGGCTGCTGGTGTCCCACCGCTCGCCGCCTCGTGCCACGACGTCCTTGTAGAACTGGTCGACGAGTGCCGTCACGGGGAGACGTGCACCGTTGCGGTCGGCTTCGTCGAGGACGATGCCGAGGTCCTTGCGCATCCACTCCACCGCGAACCCGAACTCGAACTCGTCGGCGGCCATCGTGCGGGCGCGGTTGTCCATCTGCCAGCTCTGCGCGGCGCCCTTGCCGATCACGTCGACGACCTGGTCGACATCGAGTCCGGCGAGCTTGGCGAAGTTCACGCCCTCGGCGAGTCCCTGGAGCAGGCCGGCGATGCAGATCTGATTGACCATCTTGGTCAGCTGACCGGCGCCCGCCGGGCCGAGCCGCACGCACGACTTCGCGTAGGCGTCGATCACTGCCTTGGCGCGATCGAACACCTCCGAGTCGTCGCAGCCGCACATGACCGTGAGCTGACCGTTCTCGGCGCCGGCCTGGCCGCCCGACACGGGCGCATCGACGAAACCGACTCCCCGCTCGGCGCACGCAGCCGCGAGCTCCCGAGCGACGCCTGCCGAGGCGGTCGTGTGATCGACCAGGATCGCGCCTGCCGTCATCGCGTCGAGCGCGCCGTTCGGGCCGAGCACGACTTCGCGCACGTCGTCGTCGTTGCCGACGCACAGCAGCACGATGTCCGCGTCGACGGCTGCCTCGGCCGGTGTGGGCGCCGCCTGATTGCCGTTGAGCGCGACCCAGGCCAGCGACTTCGACGCGGTCCGGTTGTACACCACGGCCTGGTGGCCCGCCTTGGCGAGATGACGCGCCATGGGAGCTCCCATCACGCCGAGGCCGAGAAATGCGACATTGCTCATGGTCGCCGAGTCTGGCACGGCGACGTGCGACACTCGCCCCATGTCGTCGGAACGCCTCAACCAGAGCCCGACATCACCGCGGTGGACGGTGCTCACGTGGAACGTCCACGGATCCGCTGGACCCGATGTCGAGTCGATTGCCACATCGATCCGCGCTCACGCACCCGACGTCGTCGTCATCCAGGAGATCCGCAAACGGCAGGCGGCAACGCTCGCGAACGCCCTGTCGATGCGGTATTCGTGGGTGCTCAAGCACGAGCCCTACACGAAGCTGATGTGGTGGCGATCCGAGGGCATGGCGATCATGACGCCCCATCTGCTCGACGCCGTCGGCCACACGGAGATCTCCGACGGCCAGCCGATGCGGAGTTGGCGTCGCCGCATCGCCCAATGGGGTCTGGTGGGTCGAGCCGATCGCTCGATGCTGATGATCTACAACCTGCACCTCTCGCCGCACGACGACGCCGACTCCCGACGATCCGAGGCGCTGCGGGTGAAGGAGCTGGTCGCGAGCATCGGCGACGATCCTCCCCCGGTCGTCGCGGGCGACTTCAACGACGCGGACGATCCGTCGATCATCGACGCGCTCCCCGGCGTCGAACACGTCGCCGCCCCGAAGAGCAATCCGTCCGACGCCCCGACACAGTCGCTCGACCACGTCCTGCTTCCCGAGCATGCTCGAGACGTCGAGGTCGAGGCGCCCGCCGGTGGCGAGCAGTGGTCGGCGATCTCCGATCACCTCCCGGTGACGGTCCACTTCACCTTGCCAGGAGTTACTTCTTCTTCTTTGCCTCGGCGGGCGGAGCCTTGAGCACGCCCTTGGCCAGCGCGTCGTCGAGGTAGGCCTCGGCCTCCTCGGCCGACACCTTCAGCGCCGGCGAGATCTCGGAGATCAGGTTGACGCGAGCCCGCTCGTACATCGTGCGCTCGGCAGCCGACAACGACGCGTCGCGATTGCGAGCGGCGAGGTTCCGGACCACTTCGGCAACCTGGTACACGTCACCGCTCTTGAGCTTCTCCTGGTGGTTCTTGAAGCGACGGCTCCAGTTGGAGGGAACACGCGGATCCGGCTTGGCCAACACGGCCACCAGGTCCTCGAGCTCGTCGGCTGACACCGGCGGACGCACACCGACCTCGTCGGTGCTCGAGATCGGCACCTTCAACGTCATCTCGTTGATGACCGTCTTGAGGATCAGATAGTCCTGCTTCTCGCCGAAGAACTCCATCTTCTTGGTCCCTTGCACCACACATGCACCGTGCTGGGGGTAGATGACGGTTTCGCCCTTCTTGAACTTCACGCAGAACCTCGCCTGGTCGGGGGTGGGGCCGCGAGAACTCGGGTCCGCGCAGCGGTCTCCCAGGCTACAGCGCCCCCGGCAGGATTCGAACCTGCGACCTTGTCATTAGAAGGGACTTGCTCTGTCCAGCTGAGCTACGGGGGCATTCGTCGAAACGCTACCCGGCGGCGAGGTGTGAGCGCAGCAAGCCGAGCGACGTGATGACCGAGAACTGGCGCATCTGCTCGCGTTGGCCGGGCAGTAGGGCGTGGCGGACCTCGTCGAATCCGGGCCCGACCATGCCGACGTACAGCGTGCCGACGGGCTGACCGTCCTGCTCGTCGGGGCCGGCCACACCGGTCAGCGACAACCCGACGTCGGCACCGAGACGCTCGCGCACGCCGTGCGCCATCTGGCGGGCGGCGGCCTCGCTCACCACCGGCCCCTCCCCCACGCCGAGCAGCGCCTGCTTGACCCCGGTGGAGTAGCTGACGATCGCGCCACGGAACACGTCGCTGGCTCCGGCAATGGCGGTCAGCCGGGCGCCGACGAGTCCGCCGGTGACCGACTCGGCGGTCGCCAACGTGAGCCCTCGCCGGCGGCACAGCTCCAGCACGACCGATTCCATCGTGTCGCTGTCGGTGCCGAACACCAGGTCGCCGAGTTCGGCGCGCACCACCTGCTCCCAATGATCGAGTTGAGCGGTGCACTCGTCGAGCGTCGGCGCCTTGTGCGTCAGGCGGACCTTGAGGCCCTCCCAGCCGCTCGCGAGGAACGCGAGCGTCGGCGTCTCGGGACCTTCGAGCTGTTCGATGACGTGGTCGAGTCGCTCGTTGAGCCCGCTCTCGCTCTCGCCCCAGGTTCGCAGCACTCGGCTCGCGATCACCGAGTCGTCGCCGCTGCGCCGGCGCAGGTCGGGCAGGATCGCCCGATGCACCATGTCGTACATCTCGTGCGGCACGCCGGGCACCGCGTACACGACCTTGTCGACGCCGTTGACCGTCACCGGGCAGATCAACCCCGGCGCCGTGCCGCGCGTCTGCGGGATGATCGTGGCCCCCACCGGTACCTGCGCCTGACGCAGGTTGTTTTCTGGCATCCGACGGCCGCGCGCCTCGAACATCGCGCGGATCACCTCGGCGACCGCGTCGTCGGTGACGAGTTCGACACCCATCACCGCTGCGATCGCGTCACGGGTGAGGTCGTCGTGGGTGGGGCCCAGGCCGCCGCACATGATCACCGCGTCAGCGGACTCGAGCAGCCACCTCAGCTGCGTCTCGATCCGCCCTACGTTGTCGCCGACCTTGACCTGCACCAGCGAGTCGATGCCGTTCGCCGCCAGTTCGCCGCCGATCCACGCCGAGTTCGAGTCGATGATCTGGCCGAGCAGCAGTTCGGTGCCGACGGCGAGGACGTCGCAGCGCAGCGTCATTCGGCGTTCGCTGCTCGACCGACGGAGTCGACGACGGCGTCCGAGGCGACCGCCTCGAGCCGGCGGGCGCGCAACAGGTACTGGGCGCCGCTCACCAGCGCGAGCGCCACCGCCAACCACAGGAACGCCAACCACAACCATGTCGCATCGACCGCGGTCAGGGGAAGCAAGGCGAACGCCACCGCCCCTTGCTGGCAGACGGTCTTGTACTTGGCGAGCCTGATCGCCGGAACGCTGATCCCCTTGCCGCCGACGAGCACGCGGTACACGCTGATGATCACCTCGCGGGCAGTGATGATCACGACCGGCACCACGGAGAAGACGCCGGTGCTCACCAGGGTGAACATCGCCCCGAGGATCAGCACCTTGTCGGCGAGCGGGTCGAGGAATGCTCCGGCCGACGTGGTGCCCTGGCGTCGGGCGAGGTAGCCGTCGAGGAAGTCGGTCGAGCTGAACGCCATCCACATCGCGAACGAGATCCACGATCCGAACTCGTCGTTGGGAATCACCCAGAACATCAGCGGCGACAGCAGCAACCGGCCGACGGTGATCGCGTTCGCCCAGGTCGCCAGCTTGTCGGGCTCGACCATCAGATCGTCTCCAGCGCCTCGACGCTCACACCGGCTGCAACGAGATCGGGGCCGAGCGCATCGACGATCTCGACCTCGACGATCTCCCCGGGCGTGAGGTCCTGGTCGAGGTGGATGACGCCGTCGATCTCCGGCGCCTCACGGTGACTGCGACCGACGCCGGGAGTGTCGACGAGCACGCTGATGCTGTGCCCGATCAGCGCGTCGCGCCGGGTCGCGGTGATGTCGTCCTGCAGCTCGCGAAGCTCGGCGAGCCGCTCGCTCATCAGGCCCGGGTCGACCGCTCCGTCGAGGTCGGCGGCATACGTCCCGTCCTCGCGGCTGTAGGAGAAGAACCCGCACCAGTCGAGCTGCGCCTCCTCCACGAAGTGGAGCAGCTGGTCGTGGTCGGCTTCGGTCTCACCCGGATAACCGACGATGAAGTTGCTCCGGAACGCGGCGTCCGGCTCGCGCTCGCGGATGTCCGCGATGCGGTCGAGGAAGCGTTGCCCGTCGCCCCAGCGCCGCATCCGGCGCAGCAGCGGCTTGCTCACGTGCTGCAGCGAGAGATCGAAGTAGGGCACGCCAGAGTCGCAGATCGCGTCGATCAGGCCGTCGGTCAGGTCACTCGGGTACAGATACAGCAGGCGCACGCGATCGACGGCACCGGCGACGGCGTTCACCAGCGGCACGATCGAGCCGGCGCCGAGCTCGTCGGGGCGATCCTTGCCGTACGAGGCCAGGTCCTGCGCGACGAGCACGATCTCGCGCGCTTCGAGCTGCTCGACCTCGGTGAGGATCGACGCCACGTCGCGGCTGCGCTGCGGGCCCCGGAAACTCGGGATCGCGCAGAACCCGCACGAGCGGTCGCAGCCCTCGGCGATCTTCACGTACGCCCACGGGACCGCCGACTTCGGGCGCGGCAGGTTGAGCAGATCGAACTCGGGCAGTGGCGTCGATGACACGGGGATCAGCTTGCGCTGCGGTCCGTTCGGCACCTCGGTGCCGTCGCGCTCCTCGGGCACCACGTTGAACGCCTGGCCGAAGCCAGCGACCTGGTCGACCTCCGGGAGCTCGGCCGCCAACTCGTCGCCGTAGCGCTCGGCCATGCAGCCGGTGACCACCAGCCGGGAGCCATCTCGTCGCTGTTCGTCGAGCGCCAGGATCGTATCGATCGACTCGCGGCGGGCCTCGTCGATGAACGCGCAGGTGTTCACCACGACGAGGTCGGCGAGCGCCGCGTCGTCGGTCGCTTCCATGCCGTCCGCGAGCAGCGCGCCGACCAGCTTGTCGGAGTCGACGTCGTTCTTCGGGCAGCCGAGCGTCTCGATGTAGAACCGCTGGGACACGGCCGACCACGCTACCCGAGGGGCCCGCCACCCAGGCCGATCCCTGTCCGTCCGCGCCGCTCGCTCTACTTCTGTGTCAGAAGCGGGATCGGAGATCGCCCTCCATCATTGATGGGCGAGGCGAAGGCCCGGCCGGGGCCAACGGAACGACACCAGCCGCCCGGAACTCGAGCAGGTGACGTACGCCGTGCGGAGGTCGTCGCCGCCGAAGCAGATGTTCGTGGTGATCGGGTCGCCGGTCTCGTAGAACTCGACCTCGGTGCCGTCGGGCGAGATCGCCGTGATGCCGCCGTTGATGATCGTCGCCACACAGATCCAACCCTCGGCATCGACGGCGAGCGAATCGAGCAGCTGGTAGCCGGGAAAGCCGTAGAGCACGGCGGACAGCTCGAGCGGGGCCGGAGCCAACACCTCGCCGGGCTGGGTGATCGTGCGCTGATGCACCCGGCCGTTGTAGGTCTCAGCCCAGTACAGCGTGTCGGTGTCGGGTGACAAGCCGATGCCGTTGGGCGAATCGGTCGGATACACGACCTCGGAGATACCGCTGCCGTCGACGTGGCCGTAGTAGATACCCGATAGATCGGCCCGGCGTGCCGCTGTGTCACGAATGCCGTGGTCGGTGAACCAGAACCCGCCGTGGCCGTCCATCACGAGGTCGTTCGGGCCACGCAATGAGATGCCGTCGCACTCGGTGTACAGGTCGGTGACGGTGCCGTCGTGGACGTCGACGCGCTGGATGCTCCCACCGACGTACCGGTCCGGGTCGAACGGGCCGGGGAACAGCATCCCACCGAGGTCGACCGGCGTGAACTCCCCACCGTTGTTGCAGATGTAGATGGCGCCGTCGGGCCCGACTGCGGCGCCGTTCGGGCCGCCGGGGATCTCGGCGATCGTGTCGGTCGAACCATCAGGATGGACTCGGGTCAGGCGGGGGCCGAACATCTCGACCACGACCACCGAACCGTCCGGCATCGCGATCGGCCCCTCGGGAAACCGCAGCCCGTGCGCGATCTCGGTCAACTCGGGGGTGAACTCACGGACGACCGGTGCGGGCATCGTCCCATGATGCCACCGGTGACCGCCCGGGTCAGACTTGGCGTGTCAGACCTGGCCGTTCTGCTGGAGCAGCTCGAACTCCTCGACGGTCATCAGGACGGCCCTGGCCTTCGAGCCCTCGCTCGGGCCGACGACGCCGCGTTGTTCGAGCAGATCCATGATCCGCCCGGCGCGGGCGAACCCGACCTTGAGCTTGCGCTGCAACATCGAGGTCGACCCGAGCTGGCTGCGCACGACGAGTTCCATCGCCTGACGCATCATGGCGGTGTCCTCGTCGTCGTCGCCGGCCGAGAAGGCGTTCGCGTCCGAGGTGACGTCGAGGTCGAGCGACGCCATCGATCCCGCCGCACCGGACGGCGACCCGCCACCCTGGCCACCACGCGGCGCCACGAGCGA
>Ga0307378_10010093_pt1 | contig 12302 bp, 14 predicted proteins | sample UN1MG_FD_202238 | JGI IMG/M metagenome (GOLD analysis project Ga0307378, IMG submission 202238) | Soil microbial communities from Risofladan, Vaasa, Finland - UN-1 | ecosystem: Environmental > Terrestrial > Soil > Coastal area > Acid sulfate soil | place: Finland: Risofladan, Vaasa | collected...
TGGGGCATTTCTCCATTATGTCGCTTTGTCGTCTCCAGTCATTCCCTCTGTGGATTGCTGAAGTGTAGTGCTCCACCGCTCGACGTAGGAGCACTATTTCTGCGAGCTGAAATCCTTCCACCAAGTCTTTCGTGAATTCTTCGAAAGTGACTCCAAAGTAGCTATTCTTCGGGTCTGTCGAAGCCTTCTCGAGTTGGTCGCGAAGCTTCTCATCATTGTCTTTGGCATATGCGAAGGCGAATTGGAGATTCTCTATCCTTTTCAAGTCTTTTTCGAATTGTATAAGTTCTACGCCCATTTCACAGCCTCCCAGGTTGTTTTCTTGAGAAATGTCTAGTCGCCTGAACGATAGTCTTGGATTCCTGCTATGAATGCAATCATTCCGGCAAACACGAAAATGGCGGCTATAGCGATACTGTTGCTGTCATTGTCTGCCTCGACAAGGGCCTTCTGAATAGTGTCAATTACCGCAGCCATTGCGAACAGGAATACACCAAGGACAATCAGATTTCGTCCTCTACTATGGCCCATGAGTATAGACTTCGTGCGCCCCCACATCGTGAGCCCCTCGAGCATTGATGGTTTGTCGTTGTCTTGCTGGTCCATTGTCCTCTGCCTTCTTCTGAATATATATGTGCGATGTAACGGCTTCTGCTAAATGCCGATACGTTTGCGGAGCTGGTCGTATCCAGCCTTTCCTTTGGAGGTTCGGATGGATACTCTTGGGGGATGAGAAATCCCCGCACTTGATCTTGTCCTCAGAACTGTTGAGAGAGAATCGTGGTCCCATTCTATGATGACGTCGGGCGTTTTAAGGTCCCCGTTTTTCACAGTGGCTGAACCCGTCTTCGTCACGTGGAATATGACCGACTCTTGTTCGGTTTTGAAGACCCAGTTCTGAGGTAGGTAGTTCTGAACCAGCCAGCCGGTCAGGAATCCTGTTGCTTTTGGTTTCAGTTCCGCTTCAACATCTCTGCATAGGTCGTTCAACAGGTCTTTGATGCAGCTCATGCCACTTCCTCGGTTCAGGATTGCGTTCATAGCTTAAGGCCTTCTCTCCGCCCATTTAGCCTCTTCTCTGGGGAGATTGCGATACGGCCACCGAGGATGCGTTTCATGGCTAGTCAACGTTCGTCTGAACCTCCGGCGCGGATTTGCCTTGGCTGAATACTGAGAGGCGATTCCTGACTGTGAACGGCCCGGTCATCAGGCCAGGCCCCAATGGCCTAACCATGGACACCAGGACCACTATCGCTGAGGCGATGCCAAGATACGCCCCGATGCTGGATAGGACTTCTCCTTCGTGGCGGTTTGCCCATACCACGATGAACCAGGGTGCGCCTATAATCTGGAGAAAGCCACCCAACGGTGATAAGAAGGCAATTAACGTGCCAATGATGAACACAAGACCAGGCAGGTAATAGTTTGATGCACCTCCTGCGGAATCAGAGAGATTCATTACGTCCAGGAGATTCAGGTCAATGAGCCAATTGCCCACCCACCTGGAGAAGATCGCTATGACCCCAATCATTGCTCCTGCAATACAGAACAGGTTCACATTGACACGATTCGTAACATTTCCCCCGTTTCCGAATCGCCTTCGATGGATTAAGGGCTTGTGTAGTCCGTCATTGCCGCCGGTACACGATGCTGATGCCAGCCACAACGAAGGCGAGCATGATGATGCCAATCTGGATGACACGGCTACCTGCTTTCGCATCCTCGCTTGCCTCGACTACATCCTGGATTGTATCTGCATCACTCATTTTGGTCATCGCAGCCTCCTGAAGTATGTTGCCCATCAGGACCGATAGCAGCGCGATTACGGCCAGTATAGGAAGCAGGCTGGACTTCCAGGCGCTCCTCACTGATTGGCGCTCCCTATTGACGGCGCCCTTCGGGTAGCGAGAGTTTTCGTCTCCGGGAGACGACATTCTAGAAACCGCACTGCCTTCGGTGTTGTCTCCTGCCAATCCTTTCAATACTGCTTTGCAGTTCCAGCAAATGGTTGAGTCATCTGCATTAAACTCACCGCATTTGAGACACATCATGCCATTCCCTCCTTTTCTACTCGTCATCCTTCTTGGCATGCAAGGTGATCTTCGCTTCGAGCATCTTCTCCATCAGACCGAGAATCACAGGCGTTCTTTTATGGCGCAAGAGAACTTGTTCTATCTGGATTATCTCTTCCAATTCGAGCTCTACAGATACGGTCAGCCGTTCCTCCTTCATCGCTAATCCCTCGGTCCGCGTCCGAATCGCCATCTACGGCTTAAGGGCTTCTCTTCCGCTCCTGTGGCATTTTCTCCGAGAAGGCTCAAGACTGCGTTATCGAGACAATGAGGATTCAGAAGATATGGTCGTAAATCATCTCCCCCGCAAGGCGACCTTTGCCTTCCTTCGAGCGTCCAATTAATGCTTTCCAGTAGCAGATAAAGGCGGCGAGGGCCTGGACAACTTCGGATTCGAAATCGGTTCCTATCCCTTTGAAGCGAATTCGCCAATGCAGCGTGTTCTCATTGTAGAACCACCGTTTCCAGCTCACAGTGATTTCCATCTCCTCGGAACCAAGACGGTGTCTCCATATCTTCTTGTGAATGGCGGTGGTACTCTTGAGTCTCAGCTTGCGGTCTTGATTGATCGTCAATTCGATGAATCTTCCAGCATTCACTTCAATATCCGTAGTCTGCCCTGTGTGGGAGATCATCCTCCACTTAAGGCGGTTGTCAAGAATCGGCTCAACCCGCATCTGCCCCCACGAAGTCTCAATGACCGCACCGGGGTCAACCCAACCACCGAACTCTATCCTTCCTTGTGTCTTTCCAGCACTCCGCAGTTCGAATTCGTTCAGAGGTGTGTCCTTCGTTGAGGTAACAGACTCGCGAGAACCTCGCCTTGTAAGAAACCATTCAGATTGACCGTCAGCCGAATTACTCATGCCATTCCCCTCGACCGTCACCGGATGCCCATCCGCCCCTATGGCCTTTTCTCAGAAAGAATGGTGTGGAGCTGCCGGGTCTTGAACCCACAGAAATGACTGGCTCGGCAAATGACATTAGCCAGATACGATTGGAGAGGCAGACGGCGGCGGTTTTTGTGTCACTCCCCAACATGCCCGATGGGGAGTATCTTCGGCGCATTCCATTCCTCACGGAGGATGCTGTACATCGCCGTGTCCCTGTACACGCCCCTGCTAAAGAACGACTTACGGATGCGTCCCTCCAGCGTGAACCCTGCCTTCTCAAGGACCCTAATAGATGCCCTATTGTTCGGATGCGTTTCTGCCTGAACTCGCACGATGTTCTTGTGAAGGAACAGGTAGTCCACAATCATCTGCACGGCTTCACTCCCGTACCCCTTCCCACGCTCTTCCTTGACCAGCATGTAGCCTATTCCGATGCAGTCCTTTGACTTGAAGTGGCCGACGTACCCGATTTTGGGCCCGTCCTTCTTCTCGACGAAGTACCACTGCCCTTCGCCCCTGCTATCATGTTGCTTCTCGAGGTCCTCTGTTGACACCTGATCGAACGGTTCGAACTCGCCAACGAATTCCACATCATTCGCCCACTGCTTGATTATGGGGAGGTCGTTCTTCTCGGCGAGTTCGAGGTTGATCTTGTCACCTTTCAGCGTATTCAACACCGGATCTCAGAAGCGCGGGGCCTGCTTATCAGCTTTGCCTCCTTGAGAGAGTCAATCATCGCACTGGAGGAGCTGGATGCACACGGGCAGAGAGAAAGCGCAATCGGATTCAGGCTTGTGTTTAGGTGGACCGAAGGGGATTTGAACCCCTGACCTCCTGCTTGCAAAGCAGGCGATCTTCCACTGATCTATCGGCCCTTTCGGATCGGCGATGATGCCGATTGGGGATTCTCGTTAAATACGTTTCCTGATTTGGGCAGTTCCCGCGATATGCAGCATACACCGAGCATAGGAGGGGTTTCGCCAACTGAGACTATTGCCCGAAATGTCATAACCCATATTCTCCTTAGGATGTGACATGCACTATTTGGATTCAACCGCACTGCTGCAGAATAGAATGCTCGCGGAAAAGCTCAGGAGCGCAGCACAATCTCGATGTTCACGCCGTCCGGCACCTGAATACGCATGAGCTGCCGAAGGGCACGCTCGTCCGCGTCGAGGTCTATAAGGCGCTTGTGGACACGCATCTCCCAGCGGTCCCATGTCTCCGAACCGCCGCCGTCAGGCCCCTTCCTACAGGGGACCACGAGGCGCTTAGTCGGCAGGGGTATCGGACCAGATATAGCCACGCCAGTTTTCTCACTGATCATCTTTATCTGCTTGCAGACACCGTCGACCTTCTTCGGGTCGGTACCACTCAGTGAGATCCTGGCTCGTTGCGACATCTTCTCAATACCTCTTTGAACAACACATGATTAAAATGAAAGGGGATTTGAGGGTTTGTGCATCACATTTCCTTCTTTTCGATGCTTATCACGGAGCCGGCAGCGACCGTCTGGCCCATGTCCCTTACCGCGAACCTTCCAAGCTGCGGGAAGTCCTTTGCGGTCTCGATCGCCAGCGGCTTCGTCGGCGTGATCTTCACGACCGCGATGTCGCCGGTCTTCAGGAACTGCGGGTTCTCCTCCTTGACTGCGCCGGTCTTGGGGTCGATCTTCTTCTGCAGCTCTGTGAAGGTGCACGCGACCTGCGCTGTGTGGCAGTGGAACACCGGAGTGTATCCGACAGTCAACACGCTCGGGTGGTTCAGGACTGCGATCTGCGCCGTGAACGACTTCGCCACCGTCGGTGGGTTGTCGACAGGTCCGCCGACATCGCCTCTCCTGATGTCGTTCTTCGCGATGCCTCTGACATTGAAGCCGACGTTATCACCAGGCATTGCCTGAGGCAGCATCTCGTGGTGCATCTCGATCGACTTGACCTCGCCGACCTTGTTCGACGGCATGAATATCAGCTTCATGTCCGGCTTTAGTATGCCTGTCTCGACCCTGCCGACCGGAACTGTTCCGACGCCGGTAATGGTGTAGACGTCCTGCACGGGCAGCCTGAGCGGCTTGTTCGTCACCTGCTCGGACGGCGTCAGCGCGTCGAGCGCCTGGAGTATCGTCGGACCCTTGTACCAGGGCATGTTCTCCGATGGTTTCGCGACGTTGTCGCCCTTGAAACCGGAAGCCGGGATGAACGGTATGTCGTCGGGCTTGTAGCCGACGGTCCTCAGCAGGGCGGAGACGGCCTTCTTAGTCTCCTCGTACTTCGCCTGCTCGAACTTGACCGCGTCCATCTTGTTGACATCGATTATGATCTGCTTCACGCCGAGTGTCCTCGCGAGGAAGATGTGCTCCTTCGTCTGTGCCTGTGGTCCCTCGATGGCCGAGACGACTATGACGGCCGCATCCGCCTGGCTCGTGCCGGTGATCATGTTCTTGACGAAGTCTCTGTGACCCGGCGCGTCGATTATCGTGAAGTAGTACTTCTGAGAGTTGAACCTCTTGTGAGCGACGTCGATGGTGAGACCCCTCTCCCTCTCCTCCTTGAGTCCATCCATGACCCATGCGAACTCGAAAGTCGCCTTGCCTTTCGTCTCGGCTTCCTTCCTGTACTTCTCAATGATGTGCGCTTCTATGTGTCCTGTATCGAGAAGCAGTCGTCCGACCGAGGTCGACTTGCCGTGATCGACGTGTCCGATGAACACCAAGTTCATATGTGGTTTTTCTGCCATATCGTGGCCTCCATTACTTACAACTTGAGCATGATGCTCTTGGTATATTAGTCTTTTTCCGTGGCAATCTGGATGTTGGCTGCGCCCTCATCAGCCGGAGTAGTAGGACGCGTCGTAGGGCTCCGGCTTGAGACCCTTCCTCTGCCTTATCTCGGAAACGACCTTCTGCTGAACCTCTCGAGGCATTGGTACGAAGCCCGCGTTCTCCGTCGACCAGAGTGCACGCCCGCTCGTGGCGCCCCTGACGGAGGCCGCGAAACCGAACATTTCCCCGACCGGGCACTTGGCCTGTATCTGGGTGTTGTCCCCCTCCTGCTTCATGTCCTCGATGACGCCCCTGCGCTGCTGGACCTCTCTTATGGCGTTGCCCATGAGGTCCTCGGGTACGTTGATGAACACCTTCTGGATAGGCTCGTAGAGTATCCTCTCGGCCTCGCACATCGCGCCGTACATCGACGACCTCGCTGCGGGTATGACCTGGGCGGGTCCCCTGTGGATACTGTCCTCGTGGAGCTTCGCGTCCACGAGCCGGATCTTCATGGCCATGCACTTCTCGTTGGCCAACGGGCCCCTGTTCATGGCCTCGATGAACGCGTCCTTCACGAGCTCCATCGTCTCGTGCAGGTATTGGATACCCTTCGTGACATCGAGAAGCATATTGGTGCCCTCTATGGAGTGTATCCCTCTCGCCTCGTCCCTGTCCATACCGAGGTCCTGAAGCTTCCTTGCCACGGCCTTGGAGTCCTTCACCTTGCCCTCAGGGGCTATCTCGCCCGCTCGGATGGCGTCCACGACCGCCGGAGACAGCGCTTCGACCTCGAAGTAGAACCGGTTGTGCTTGTTCGGGGACTTCCCCTCGAACGGCCCGCCAGCGCCGGAGACGCACTCCCTGTAGACGACTATCGGCTTGGATGTGTTTATCTCCACCTTGTGCTCGTTGACGATACGGTACTGGGTGATCTCCAGATGCAGCTCGCCCATCCCGGACATCAGGTGCTCGCCCGTCTCCTGGTTGATCTCGATCTGTATCGACGGGTCCGCCTTGGCAATGATCCTCAGCACCTCGACCAGCTTAGGCAGGTCCTTCGTGTGCTTCGCCTCGATCGCCACGGTGACGACAGGGTCGCTGTAGTGGACCATCTTCTCGAACGGGGCCATTTCAGGATCGCCGGACACGGACGAACCGGCTATAGCATCCTTGAGACCAGATATCGCGACGACGTTGCCAGCGTCGATCTCGTCGACGGAAATCCTGTCGGCGCCGACGGTCAATGAGACCAGCTGCGCTCTGTTGGGATTGGGCATGCCGATTACGTGCAGTTCTTGTCCCTTGACGACCTTGCCGCTGAACAATCGGCCGACTGCGACCTCACCAGCATGGGGGTCGACTATGATCTTCGTCACCATGAGCGACACAGGGGCGTCCGCGTCACAGGTCATCATGCCCTTCCCTATCTCGGAGTCAGGGTCCCCGTGCCAGATCGTGGGTATCCTGAGCCTCTGGGCATCCACCGGATTGGGCAGGTGCGTGATGACGGAGTCCAGTGTCACCTCGTGCAGCGGCGCTTTCTTGGCGAGCGACTTCTGGTCCTCGTTGTGGCAGAAATCGTAGATCTCCTTGAACGTGATGCCGGTCTTCTTCATGTACGGGACGCTTATCGCCCAGTTGTTGTATGCCGAGCCGAACAGCACGTTACCGGACTCGACCTTGAGCGCCCACTTCTGCTTGAGCTCGGGCGGCAGCAGCTTGATTATCTTCTCGTTGACCTCGTTGATGATGGTCGCCAGCCTCTGCTGCATCTGCTCCGGCGTGACCTTGAGCTCGTTTATGAGTCGGTCGACCTTGTTGATGAAGAGCACTGGTTGGACCCTCTCGCGGATGGCCTGACGGATGACGGTCTCCGTCTGTGGCATGACACCCTCCACAGCGCAGACGAGTATGAGGACGCCGTCGATGGCCCTCATGGCACGAGTGACATCGCCACCGAAGTCCACGTGGCCGGGCGTGTCGATCAGGTTGATGAGGTACTCCGTCTCGCGGAACATGTACACCATCGATGCGCTCGCGGCGTTGATGGTGATGCCCCTCGCCTGCTCCTGCTCGTCGAAGTCGAGCAACAGCTGCTTGCCAGCGAGCTCCTCGGACATCATCCCCGAGCCGGCTATGAGGTTGTCAGAAAGAGTCGTCTTGCCGTGGTCTATGTGCGCAGCTGTCCCTATGTTGCGTATCTGCGCTGTCTTCCTCATCAGAGTCTGGGCTTTGCGTATGTTGTCCTCTTTCCTTCCCATACGATCACCATTGATTCGTATTCCTCTTCCCTGTGCTCAGATGCACGTCTGCAACAAAGGCCGGTCCGATGCTGTGGTCATCGCGCCGAGGCAGAGACCCGCTCGATCTCTTCCTTCTTCGAGATGGAGTGACAGTTGACGTCGCCCTTCGCCGCAGCGATGATCTCGTCCGCGAGGCACTCACCTATCGGCTTCTTGCTCTTGTGCGACGACGCGAGGGCGCCTTTGCAGATGTTCCTGAGGGCGAGATCCACCCGTCTGGCAGGTGCGACATCGACCGCCTTCGGCACCGAGATGCCTCCGTACTGCAGCCTCGTGACCTCCTCGCGAGGGGCCGCGTTCTGAATGGCGTCGACCAGCGTCTGAAGCGGGTTCCTCTTCGTCTTATCGTGAATGAGCACGAAGGCGTCCTCGACGGCCTTGTAACTCTTGATCTTCTTCCCTGTGAAGTCCTCGGTCCTCATCATGCCGTTGATGAGCCTCTCGACGATGCTCATCTTCGACTTTCCGAACGCCTTGCTCGTGTGCTTGCCTCCCGTGTGCGGCACGGCGATAGGCGACACGTCCACATACCTGGCGATCCCGGCGTCCAGGATCTCGACCTCGGAGACGTCGAACTTGCCGAACAGCAGCACATCGCTAAGAGGCGAAGGGGCCGCCGCGGGCTTGGCTTCAGCTTTAACCTTTGCCGGTCGTGTCTCCTCGGGCTTCTCCGCGACTGCCTTCTCGGCGCTCGCATCAGGGGCATCGGTCTTGGGGGCCTTGGTGGCGGCCTTGGGGGCCTTAGGAGCTTCAGCGGCCACCTCGGGCGCGGGGGGCTCTGGAGATGGTTCCTGTGGCGTTTCGGGTTGCTTCTCTTCGTCGGCCATGCGATTCACCTCACAGGCTTCTCCTTCCTGCCCCTCACAAGTTCGTTGAGTGACACATTGTTGACCTTGATGACCTTGAATCTCACGCCAGGGAGGTCACCGTATGACCGGCCCATCCTGCCGCCGATACCCTCGACGAGGACCTCGTCGTGTTCGTCAATGAAGTTGATGGCGCCATCTCCCACAGCGAACGCGGTGATCTGTCTGCCGTTCTTGATGAGCTGTATCTTGACGCACTTCCTGATGGCGGAGTTCGGCTGCTTGGCCTCGATGCCCACCTTCTCGAGCACGACCCCCTTTGCCTGGGAGGCTCCCTCGAGCGGGTCGGACTTCTCCTTCAGGGCGAGCTCGCGACGCTTGTAATAGCGGTCGCTCCACCTTGACTTCTGTCTGTTGGTTCTGAGCTTTCTGGCAGTGTTCAAACCTCTTGGCAAACGCTTCACCTTTCACTATGGAAGTATGCCCTACAAACTCGTCGGATTATTAAAACTTGTGGTTGTACGGAAGCGATGGCCAGCATGCCATTCGTAACATTGTGAGAATATCACGAGCGTCCTTTCGACTCCCCCTTGGCCATGGCTGCGGCCACGAGATGCGCCATCCTGATCGGCTCCGGAACCACCCCGCGCACAGTCGATGCCGAGACCAGCTGTTGGAACTCCTGCCATTCGAGGCCCACGCCGGCCGCGAAGAGGGGCTTGCCAGAGGTGGACAGCTCTCTGAGCTCGAACCTCGTCACGAGCTCGTATCTATGACGCCAATCGTCGAAATGCTTCTCGAGCGCGCTGCGGATGCCATCGAGGTCGGGTGGGTCCCGGGTGACCGTGAGCACCGGCAGCCCCAATGACTCGTGAACTACGGCTATGTCGACCACGTTGAACCCGGCGAAGGCGATGCCGTCGAGCATGATCACCTTGATCTGCTCCTTGTAGCGCGACCTCGAGACCATCTCGACCAGGCGTTCCGTGCTGTCCTCGCCGTCGACGGTCACCACCGTCTTCATCACCGCCTCGAGATACGACGGGACCCTGACAAGCGCACCTACGACGAGCGAACGGCCGTCCCCGAACTTGAAGGGCGAGTCGTCCACGCCAAGGACCCTCACATGCGGCTTCATAGCCATCTCATACCAGTGGCAGCGAACCGGTGATGGGGTCCACCTTGTCATCGGGTGCGGGACCTATCCCCAGGCACGTCGTCGTATTGGGTGGCAGCTCCGTCAACCCTGCATCCGCGATCAACGCCCTGGGCAGACCTGCCCGGGCGGCCTTCGACTCCAAAATCCTCAGCTCCTCGAGGTCGGCGGCGCGCAGGACGACTTTTCTCTGGCCTTCGCGATACCAGCTCGCGAACCACGAGGTGTTCCTCGCCTTCGCCTCGAGGGCGCACGACACGGCCGCGTGGGCGACCTGGACTGCGAGCTTGCCACCGGACATCTTGAGGTCCTCCCTGACGACTACCACTAGTTTGTGCTCCATCGACCGCCTAGTCCTCATGGTCATCTCATCCGCCCTCCTTGGTTAACCTGTCGAGCTCATCGTTGACGGCATCGATGGTGGTCTTCGCGACCTCGACACGCTTGGAGTAATACGCCTTCCTCGTCTCGCTCGCGCACTCCGTCCTCTCTGCGCATCTCCCGAGCTCTTTCTGCCAGTATTCCCGCTCCAACGCCAGCTTGGATATCTGTCGCTCGTTCGAACGGCCGGGCATGACGATCCCGCCGACCGTCCTCGGAGGCGGGTCCCTGTAAAGCGCGGCGTGAACCGCGCCCAACCACGGATAGGCACCCCGGAACCAGCCAGCGATGAAGAAGGCAGCGGTGACAGACACGAGTGATATCCAGAGTGGCCCCGCTGACACATAACCTTGGTCCTCGGTGCTGATCGCGTTCAACACGAACCCGACGATGATCGCTATCACGATGCTGAGGCCCATGCCCAACGCGATCCTGTAGATCACATCGTACTCAGGGTCGAGCTCCCCCTTGCGAGGGAACATGGCGGCGATGAGAGTGTACCCAGGTAGGAAGAAGACGATTGCGATGCCTGCGAGTATCTGAATCATGCTGTCCACTCGACCCTGGCCACAAGCAGAAGTGAGAGCATATTTAATTGTTTTCAGAAGCCGTGTGATGTCTCTCGGCCGCATGTGCGATCGTCGCCGAGAGGACTTTGACGCCCAGGATTTCCAGCCGAGGAGCGCCCAATAGGCTAATTACCACCCGGTCATTACATCACGGAGACATGTTCGAACTCAAGGAACGCGACGGGCTTGCGAGGATCTGCGAGCTCAAGACAAGGCACGGACGGGTGACGACCCCCGCTCTTCTGCCAGTGGTCAACCCCAACCAGCTGACGATATCGCCCCGGGAGATGAAGGAACGCCTTGGTGTTGAGATACTCATAACGAACTCTTACATCATATGGAACGACCAGAAGCTGAGGGACAGGGTAGAGGCATCAAACGTCCATTCCCTGCTGGACTTCGACGGCCCTATCATGACTGACAGCGGCACTTTCCAGAACCATATCTACGGCGATGTCGAGGTGGGACACCGGGATATCGTGAGGTTCCAGAGGGACATCGGCTCAGATATCGGCACGATACTGGACATCTTCTCGGAACCGCACTTCAACGAGGACGAGGCGCGGGCAGCAGTCGATGAGACGCTGCGGAGGGGCAAGGACTCCATCGGGGACAAGGGGGACATGCTCCTCGCTGGCCCGGTCCAGGGCGGAGTTTTCCCGAACCTCAGGCGGATGTGCGCCCAGGAGCTTTCGAAGATGGAGTTCGATGTGCACCCCATCGGAGGCGTCGTGCCGCTGCTCCAGGACTACCGTTTCACTGACATCGTCGACATCGTCATGGCCTCCAAGGAGGCACTCGATCCTTCCAGGCCCGTCCACCTGTTCGGTGCAGGGCATCCGATGATGTTCCCGCTCGCGGTCCTCATGGGATGCGACATGTTCGATTCCGCATCCTATGCGAAGTACGCACGGGAAGAGCGGATCATGTACCCACATGGCACGAAGTTCCTCAACGACCTGCACGACCTCGCGTGCAGCTGCCCTGCATGCTCCCGCACCTCGGTTGAAGATCTCAAGGCGATGGACAAGTCCGAAAGGACGAAGGTCATCGCAGAGCACAACCTCCGGATCAGCCTCCAGGAGCTCAAGAAAGTGAAGAACGCGATACACGAAGGCGCCCTGTGGGAGCTCGTTGAGATGCGGGCAAGGGCACATCCTGCCATGCTGGAGGCTCTGAAGGCTCTCAGCAGGCATGTCAAGTTCATGGAGAGGTCGGAGCCCACGAGCAGGAGAGGAGGGTTCTTCTACTGTGGGCCTGAAAGCTATGACAGGCCTGCGGTCGCGCGATACAGAGACAGGTTCTTCTCACGCTATAGGCGGCCGGACACGAAGGTCCTGGTCGGATTCGAGGAGGCC
>Ga0307378_10010096_pt1 | contig 12299 bp, 11 predicted proteins | sample UN1MG_FD_202238 | JGI IMG/M metagenome (GOLD analysis project Ga0307378, IMG submission 202238) | Soil microbial communities from Risofladan, Vaasa, Finland - UN-1 | ecosystem: Environmental > Terrestrial > Soil > Coastal area > Acid sulfate soil | place: Finland: Risofladan, Vaasa | collected...
TGCTAATTTTCTCTTGAATCGATAGGCTATATAGGCTAAATCAGAATCTAATCGCTCTATACCTACACTTGTAGACTTATGCGGCCTCCTGGAGCAAAGATGGTAAATTGCGATGTCCACAGCCTTGGCCCTGATTATGTCCGGAACGCTCGAAAACGGAAGGCCACTGAACTGGGCCCCGCAGTAAGCATCGATCTCTGCGTCAGCGTTCACGATTGCCCGGACAATAACCTCAGCGTTGACCGTGTTTAGCTCGGTCACGTCGGCATCATCATAGTGTGCCTGGGCAACCGTCCCGTTAACCCCTCGTGTGCAGCCGGTCAAGGTGTTGGAGGATTTCCCGGTGTAAGTGATCTCCTCAGTGCCGATTTTGATCCTGCCGGAAGAAGGGAAATCGGCAGCATCGTTCAATGCTATTGAAGTGTCGTTAGCCGCTATAGCCGCACTTAGCGTATCCGCGGCCAAGGCGTCACGATCGTCGGTGAACTGGATTAAATCGTCCTGGGACATCAGCTTTTCAATGTCTGATTGTGTGCAATAAGGCATATTTACTCCTAACTCCTACAAGGCATAAATACTCCTGCAATCCAGCAAGGCCGAGGTTAAAGAGAGGGATTGAATACCCCGGCCTTGCTGGGAATCATTCGTTACGTCGCAATAGTGTTATGCCAGAGGAACCCAAGATCGGTGCATGTTGGCACGACATGAATCTCTTCCGCGACCTCGTACACGTCCATGTGTTCAGCAGGCTCCCGCCAGGTGCTGATTTTACGCAACTGACCGTTGCTATATCGCTTCCGGCACTGGTACCCTGCGCATGGAACCTTTAAGCCTGGAGCTGGTGGACGGTATCCAAGCCAGGCAGAACCCTTCCCTGCGCTCTGTTCCCATATATCCTGTGCGCTAAAATCGCTCCCGTCAGAAGCTTCCTTGGCAACATTTCTCACAGCATCGCCGATGATCACCTCATCCAGATCAAAGAGAGACGCAATGAGAGCGGCTGTCACTTTCCCTGGCTGAACATACTGATAGCGGGCAATGATTGTTGACTCTTTCTTGAGTTCAGCCAGAGTGTTGGCCGATACAATCATGATATTGGGAGTAATGCCTGTTTGGGATCGGATATACTCTTTTCTGTATTCAACATCCACGATGAACGTGTTCCCAGTTCCAGCCGCCCATAAACCGCCTGCATCCTCTCCGCCAGTCAGACCGCTCCAGACAGCAGAGCTGCCGACAATTGCCGTAGCGACCAGGACTTCGCGCCGCATATCGATCTTGTCAGAGCAATACTCGACAGCATCCTGATCCGGTTTCAGGGGAGGTGCGCCGGGGACCGCCGCATCTTCCCGATCCTCGTCGGTAACCTCCTTGGCGTAGGCGTTTTCCTTAGTGCTGATATCCACATATGATACAGGATATCCGCCCCTTTTTGCTTTGGTACCAGGAGCACGATAGCCGGCTTCATCGCGAAACCATGCCCCTTTGTTATACTTCGCGACCTTGGCCTTTGGTCCCACATTCAAGAGAGGAAAGATCCTGTCCGCTATGTAATTTTTGTTACGGTAAGCGATCGATACGTTCGCCAAGGGCCCCGCAACAATCAAATCTCGTACATTTGGTTGTGGCATTATAAAATCTCCTACCTTTTACAAATACTCAGGTTGTTTAGGCTGTAGGCTATTAGCCTGTTAGGGGTGGCCCCATGCAGCGTTAGAGCGTGAAGCGTTGGAGCGTTTTTGCGCTCTCACTCTCCACACTCCCTGACCGCATTAGTCTTTCCTACAGCCTAAATAGCTACAGCCTATCCACCTGAATAATTAATGGACTACGGTTCCAAGGCTATAAATGGTAACGGTCGTTGCTGCCGTGACCTCGACCAGGAAGCGTTTGGAGTTGTTCTGAGCAATGGTCATGGTGCCGGACAACGTAACGTCGGTTCCAGCCGTAATCGTGATGGTTTCGGCAGCATCGGCAGTGTTGCGAATCGTGAACTCAAATCGGTTACCCGTGGCAGCCTGCGTAATTGCAGCGATGATCAGCGCTGCTGTTGGCGTGACATCGGATCTGGCCCCGCCATTAGGATCGCGCAGGATCAACCCACCAAGCAACTGAGCGGCAGTATAGGTGACAACATCCGCAGTCGATATCGTAGAGGTCAGTCCTTGGGTAACCGGTACCTGAGCGTTCCAGCCGACCGCAATTTGTGGAGCGTTGACAAGCAGGCACGATCCGAGATCATTCTCAGCGTCCGTATCTTCCAAGACATATCCGCGTGCAGACATCCAGTTCGCGCCCGCATCCTGGCCTTTACCAGCGTCTGCGGCCCCCACGTATTCAGGCCGGATAAATTTACCAATATCAATGGCCGCATTCCCCTTGAACTTGCTCACACCAGCAACCCGAACAGCAGCAATCTCGCCGCTTGCAGGGGCGTTTTGCAAGATACCAAAGGCCACCTCATTGGCTGAGTCAGGGAGACGCACCTGCCCGGAGCTATTCAATACCACAAAATGATACTGGTAGCTGGACAGGTCCTCCGCCGCGACATAGGGAAGGTCCAGTAATCTATTTTCAGTAGACATGTGAAAATCTCCTCTTTTCCAGCGGCCACGACGGAGCGTGGCCCTCCATTATTTAAATTCAATATGTAAAGCCGTCTTCTGGCCTTGATCATACATTCAGCCACCACATAAACGTCATTCCCGCGGAGGCGGGAATGATAAAATGGCAGAAACGAAGATCATCACCCGTCCTGCCAACGGCTTATTTCGCCTTTACAGCCGGGCGGTGGTTCGAGATGGCGTTCATATAGGCTTCAGCTACAGCAGGATACTCCATTTGAACGACATTGAACGCCTCGGCATAGCTCATATTGGGATTGTTGGTCTGTTTGTCCTTGATCAGCTTTTCAATCTGCGCCTGGGAATCATCGGAAAATACCTTATTATCCCCATTGGCAAACTCATCAAATCTGACCATGCCGGGCATATCCTGGAGAAACCTCTGAAACCATTCCAGGGGAGTCTCTTTGCGATTCTCGGCAAACTGGACAGGCTCACCGCCTTCAAGATTCTCCATGAAGGACTTCAGTCCGCCTTCGATCCAGGCAGGGATAACTTTTCCCTCTCTTACCAGGCTATCGCAAAAGGCACCTATTCCCTTCTTCCGGCCTTCTTCAGTAATTTGCACTTTCAAAGCAGCCGTAATCCGCTCCTCCTGCTTCTTCAACTCCTCAGCAAATGCAGACCTCTGCTGGTCCAAAAGCGCCTTGACTTGCTCTTCACTATAAGGCATATCCTTATCCTCCTCTTTTCCTTCAACGTCGCTAACGTTCCCTTGAACGGCATTACCGTTTCCGTGTACGGCAGTAATGTTTCCTTGACCGGCAGCAACGCCGCTCGCTAATTCTTCAATCTGTTTTCCGTGAACGGCAGTAAGGCCGCTCGTTAATCCTTCAGCCTGTTTTCCTTGAACGGCAGTAACGCCGCTCGTTAATTCTTCAATTTGCTCACGGGTCAAGATCCGGTCAGCGAAATCAACACCACTTTCACCGATGATATAATCCCTGAGAGTGTGTAGTATCCCGCGCAGGCCGCAGGCGTCCTTCCTGGCCATGAAGTTCAATTCATCGAATGCTATCAGCCCGCCCTTGCTGGCCTGCTCGTCAAACTGGGCGAACTTCAGGTTAGCCAGGCCCTTGACTGCCGGAGGCATAGCGCCCAGAAACCCGACGTGTCTCAGCCTCCCGTCAGGATAAAAACTGGCTGAACGCTTCTTAAACAACCCCTCTTTCACCGCCTGTGCGAATTCCGGCACCACATCTTTGAACTTGGCATAGAGCACGTTGACTTTTCCGATTCCCTTCACATCCTCTGCAACTTTCCGCAATCCTTCGACCCATCCATAAGCCGGTTTGTCGTGTTCAGGGTGACCCAACACCGCGGGCGGTTCGTGGTATGTGGGGTCAAATGTTTTGACTGCCTTCTCGATCAGTTCGTCCCCATCATGGGCCTTCCCGTTAGAATCAGTTTGTTTCCCGCCCATGAATATGGGCACCCAATCTTCAAAGCCTGCAAAACCTGGCATAGATCCTGGCATAGTCAGCCCCTCCTATCTTTTTTCTCTTGCAAACATTTGCACCAGCTTGTCTGGATATTTTTTCAGATCCGGATTCCACTTATGGAGCGCCGGATTATGCTCGAATCCTGGATCAGGCTTAAGGGTGACGTTCTCTTCTTCGCCTGTGACCGGATTCAGAACCCTCTTTGTCGTCCCTGTGTCATCCTCTTTCAGAACCTTAAGGCCCCTGCCCTCGATCTCGTATTTATGCACTGGCCGCACGTCGCACCGGCAGTTATACCCATTGGGAGGAAACCAGGTCTTCCAGTACGGGTGATCAACCGGGTAAATCTTCCCGTTTTGGAGAAGGTGAGCCAGCCGCACCCTGCTGTCATCGGTTGCTTGATATTCCCAGGCAGGGAAACTTTTCTTATGCTTCGTGAACTGCCGGTATTCACCAACCGAATATGCCGATTGCACATTTGTCCTGAACACCGTTTCTGCATGCCAGGGAGAAAGCCCTCCCCAGCCCTTAGCCGTCATCACATCGCCGAGCTTTTTACGGAAATCGGAGACGGTTTCACCCTTTGCTATTGCGTCGTTAACCGCGTCATAGATATCTTTGACGATATCCATCTTAACCACGCGGCTGACCGTAAACGCCATATCTGTGGCCTCCTGAGTCAGGCTATAAAACTCCTGCGAGGTGAGGAGGACCTTCTTCTTAAAAAATGTGATTGCCGCCTTAAACGGCAGTGCTATAAGCGTGCTTGTCGATGGCATCTTTACCCTTCGCTACTCCGGCCAGCCTGGCCAGGGTGAACACCTGAGCCATGAGATTTCCAAGGCTGTCGGCGTCCATATGCTCATAGGTTTCAAGAATTTTATCCCGGATCTCTTCCAGGGACCCTGCGTTTATAACCAGATCCTGGATAGGTTTCGCTAAATTCATAAAGAGAATATTGGCCTCTCGGACCGCCTCCTCTGTCAGCCCATCAAGGAAAGACTGGGAAGCGGGCATGTCAGCGGCCATATCAGGAGAAGCAGAAGCGAACGCCGAAAAAGCTTTGTTGCCGGGAGAAGGATCAGAGCCGAACGCCGAGAAAGCTTTGCTGCCAGGAAAAGGTGATAAAGGTGATAGTGATGCTTGATTATCTTGGCCTGGCGCGGAGTTATCGGTCGCTGGATTCACAAGTTCATCGTTTGGCCCTGGTTCCTGGACTCCATACGTCTGGTAAAAATAAGATTTAGCCATCGGCAGCCTGATATCTTTGGCCAGGGTCTTATCGATCCCGCTGCGTACGGCCAGGTCAGGCTTTGCCGCCGTATAGGTTACGATTTTCGGATATGCCGTAACGCCTGCAAAGTTGTAATCTACCAGCCACTTAATAACCGTTTCGTTCAGGCAGGCATCGAGCAGATCAGCGTCAGCTTCCATGAGATCCTGTCTAACCACATTATGAACCTGTGCCATAGCCAGCGAGCCAACATTGCCGGTATCCGAAGTAAGCGTTTGGCCCAAGACAGCTTTAGAAATCTGCTTATCCATGTACTCACACAAGGTCTCGTATGTCACATGCCCCTGGCGTGTAGCTTCCAGAAGTTCCACAAGCATCCCGTCAGGGATTTTGATAGCCGATGCCGTTTGGATAGCCTTGATTGCAGAGAGAAGCTCGTCTTGCTTTTCCTTCGGGGTACCTGCAGGATACTTCCCGACTGTGGTTGGCATGCCATATTTTTCAAGGAAGATAAGCCAGAACTTAATCCCATGCTTCTTGAACCAGGCTGGCCACCAAAGCTTCTGGCCGAGGCCTTTGCCATAAGGATTGTCGCTGTCTCCCCACTGGAAAATGATAAATTTACGCCCCGGAACCGGTATCCCCTCTACCAGGGCCTCCGGCGTAATCAACCTGAGCTCTCGCCTGGTAGTAAAGCAAAAGCGCCTGGGATGCTTGCCAACAAACTTCTTAACTACGATCTTCCCCTCAGCGTTCACATCCCATAAGACCTCGATGACGTAATAACCGTAAAGGATCGCCTGCAGGAGCTCACTACGCATCTGGTCAAAGTTCGCGTTCTCAAAGACTCCGGCCACAAAGTCAGCTATCTGCTGCTCTCGCGTATTCTTGGCTGGCCTGCCCGGCCCCTTGCCTTTATCTGCCGGGATAATCTCCCACTCTTTGCCCACGATCGATAAATACCGTGTCTGAAGTACAGAGTAAGCGTGAGAGTCCTTCTCGATCTTGTCGTAAAGCCTTATCCCCTCTCCATTGGACTCAGTTTCGAGTATCGAGTCAGGGTTCGGGAAATAGGTCAAGTATCCGGAGAAATAGTCCACGTCGCGCTCAATCGTGGCTATTTCGTCCTTAAACCCTACCCTATTCTTTTTCAGCTCTTCATTAGCCATATTAGCCATTTTCAAAACCTAACTCATCGGGTTCATAGGGGCAAAGGCCCAAAGGCACAAAGGTATCTTCATTTTTCTCTGTGCCTCTTTGCCTACCTGAGTAGTAACTTCAAAACCTGTCCAGTGCATAAGCGGATTCTCTCTCCGAGGCAACCTCAAACTCGATCTGGATCGTGGTCACCAGTTCCTCTACTGCATACCGAAGGGCGCTCATAGCGTCGTCATTAAACGGGACCGGCTCATCAAACACGTTCCCATTCTTGTCTTCCTTGTATTTATACGCGCCGATTTCCTTGACCGTGTTCACACACTGCGGGTGGATATGAATCCTGTGCCGTTTCACCCAATCAATGCCGTCCTTGACGGAGCCAGGCCCCTTGATCGAGGGCTTGATCGCTATCCCCGCTTTCCTGAATTCCTCGATCCTGGCTGGTTCTGCGCTGTCTGCCGTGATTACCTGCCTTATCCGCTTTTCCCTGACCAGAGAAATAAGCTCATTATTGGTCAAACCCTTTTCGTAGATCTCGTCAAAGATATACAGATCTTCATCCTTCACGCCTACCCGGACCAGGGCACTCGGATGGTTAAACCCGAAATCAAGGCCATTGAGCACAGCATCATAGTACTGATCATCAACAGGGATCTCCTCTTCCACCCAGTTTTTGAAGATAAGATTTTGCAGCACTCCCCAAAGGCCGAGCGCGTAAACCTGGTAATAGGTCTCGTCCTTGTCCCTGAGTCCTTCCAGCACTTTGATGTACTCTGCATCCAGGAACCTGTTATCCTTATACGTGCTGTGGCATATATAAGTAGATTCCGGACGAGTATCTGTAGACTGCTGGCGAGTATCTGAAAATTCCTGACGAATATCTGTAGATTTCTTAGGAGGTTCGAAAAAGTAACTATGAAGCCATGATGTCCTGGAAATAGGGTTAAAGCTTAAAATAATCTGCTTATAGCTCGGAGTGTCCCCCCGGAGCCTGAGATCTACCTGGAGAAAGTCGTTCATGCTCAGCTCTGTAGGCTCCTCGATCCAGACCGATGTGATTCCCTCGATGGACTTTAACTTCTCAGGGTCATCCACCCCACTGCAAATGATCTCAGAGCCGCCGACAAAGGAAAAGCTCATGTCCGTTTTATTGGCCTGGACGACAGGGCTTATTCCCCACCGGTCAATATAAGCCTTGAGCAGGGCAAAGACCGATTTTCTCAGCGCAGGCTGGGTCTTCCTGAGAACGAGGAATTTTTCCTTGCAGCCCCGCTTGATCGCAACCAAAATCCTGACCAGGACCTTTTCAGCCGCAAAGTAACTCTTGCCGCTTCCAGCCCCGCCATAAAGAAGGAGGTAACGGTCTTTATTCTCGTAGAGAGGCAGATACTTCTCATTCGTTACCTCCGGCAGCCGGTTAAATATATTGATTTTTATTGGCTTAGAGGTTGTCTTCATTTACCCCTCGTGCTGGCGCAGAGTCAATTACGATTACGCCCTCGGTCTCGACTTTGGCTGGAGCATCCAGCCCCAGCAGTTTGCACTCCCGCTCGATCAGCCGGTTAATCTCAGCCAGGAACCGAGGATCACCGACGCGGGTTTCGGTGTGGATCTGCTGTGTATGTGGCCTTATGGTGTTTTCGTCGCCAGCCCTGGCCGTAAGCGTTTTAGCCTTGAACTCTTCGCAGGAGCGGTTCCACCCTTCCCATGCTTTTTTCTTGGAGAGGGCTATTTCGGCCAGTTTTGCGGCCTTATACTCGTCAAGATTAATGGCACTTCTCTGCCTCCATTCTTCCTCTATGGCCTTGATATCCCTATGAACCATAGGCTGGCTAAGTCCTAATTTTTCAGCGATCTTTGCCTGAGTGAGGCCCTGCAGATACCACTCTGCAATTTGCTCCCGATCTTTCTCTATCTGTATCCTTGAACGCTTATTTGCAGCCATTTTATAAACCGTATGTTATAAACCGATTCCTATTGTTCATAGATTATTTCTATCCCGTGAGCCCTGGCAAACTCACGCTCTTGCCTGGCACCTTCCGAATTCTCCCAGCCAGGGAGCATGACGCAGACATCGCATCTTGCCAGGATTACCAAATAGCCTTCGAGCCAATCCTCATCCGGAAGCAGCTCATCAAACAAGGCCGAATTCTTGTGCGGGCATATCACTGCATACTTTTTTTGCCAGTATCTAATGGCAACCGCCTCTGCCTTCCTCACATTCTGCAAGATGCCGTGAGGAGTCGCTGCTCTGTATGGACCTGCAATATAGGCTATCCTCTTTTCCGTCATAACTTCACCGCTTTCTCGCCCGTATATTCCTCCCAACGGGCGATGATCACATCAACATAAACGGGATCAAGCTCCATTGCAAAGCAGCGCCGATCGGTCTTCTCACAGGCGATAAGAGTAGACCCGGAGCCTCCGAACGGCTCGAAGAGCAAATCCCCTGGCTTGCTGGAATTTTCTATGGGCGTAATTATTATCTTGGTCGGCTTTTGGTTTGGGTGCAGAGCCCTGGTAGCCTTATTCCCTTTGTCGTCAAACCTGCCTGCAAATGAATTCGTTGATGCTGCCTCCAGAAGATTGGGATGATTCGGCTTACCGTAAAATTGAGGAGATCCTTTTGCCAGATACAGGATGGGTTCATAGATCCAGGTATAGTGGCCAAAGTTCATGGCAGGCACATCTTTGAGCCAGATCAGGGTGTTTCGCCACTCAAACCCTGATTCGACAGCCACGGTTCTAAACTCCAGGACAGTTCTCTCTGCATAGCAAACATATGCTGGAGAATTATCCTTTAAAACCAGGAACATGGAGTCATAAGCACTTTTCAGGAATCCCCGGAAATCCTTCAGGTTATCGTTTTTGATCTTCCGTCCGAAGGTGTCCTCATAGTTCACATTGTAGGGAGGATCGGTGAACACCATGTCAGCCACAGCGCCCTGCATCAGCATCTCCAGATCCTCCCGCCTAGTGCTATCCCCGCAAAGCAGTCTGTGCCTGCCAAGCTGGAATAAATCACCAAGCCTGCTTTTTGGCTCTACTGGAGGTTCCGGTACATGGTCAGCGTCCTTACCATTATCATCCTGCTCCCCGCTCGCATTAAAGCTGAAGATATCCCCAAGTTCCTCATCAGTCCATCCAACCAGCTTCAAGAGTTCAGGATCAAAACTGGCCAGCAATTCAAGGTCCCATTCGCCGGTATTTTTATTCAGCCTGAGATTAAGCTCTTTCTCCTGGCCCTCATCCAGTTCAACATACACCACAGGCACGGTATCGATCCCACAGACCATAGCCACTTTCAGACGCTGGTGGCCGCCGATTACCACGTTTTTACGTTCAGGATGCCGGTTAACAATGAGCGGGTCCACCAACCCAAACTTCCTGATACTGGCCTCAAGGTCAGCAGCCTGCTTTTCCGTCATCTGTCTGGGATTGTATTCGGATAGCCTCAAATCACCGATTGGAACATACTCTACGTTCATCATGCTACCTTCTCCTCCTGCACAGCCGGCACCGATTTCTCAACCTTCCCCATACTCCCTGCCTTCCCTACGTTCCCCACCTTCACAGCATCCTTACCCGTATACTGCTTCCACCTGGCAAGGATTAAATCCACATAGACGGGATCGATTTCCATCAGGAAGCATTGCCGGTTCGTGCGCTCACAGGCAATAAGAGTAGTGCCCGACCCACCGAATGGCTCGAACACCAGGCCACCCTCATTGGTCCAGGTCTTACACCCAAACTCTGGCAGAGCAACCGGGTAGACAGCGGGATGCTCTTTTAGGATACTACCTGATGTGGAGGCCCGTGAGATACGAAGCACAGAGTCTGGCACCTTGTATGGCTGGCCAAGCTTATCCGGTGATACGGCAGGTTTCAGGCTCCCATCTTTTTGCCTGAAATTATGCTGGCTGATCTTTTTGTTATTTGCCTCATATTGGGTTTCCACCCATTTATGAGCAGAGCCACATTTTTTGTTAAAATGGAATATAAACTCAAATGCAGGGGCAAGCCTTCCGCTCCACTCTCCCGGCATCCCACAGCCCTTATCCCACACATACCATCCAAAGAGAGGATAGCCTCGATCAGCCATAAAGGAGAGCCACTTGTCCCAATAGCGGTCAACAGCCCTGTTCTTATGAGAAAGCCCCAGATTCACCAGGATATGTGTAGCCTCATCCGCTACCAAAGAGACAATGTTCCCAAAAACAGACATCATCAGGCCATCCCAGGAGAAGTTCCCGATGTGGTATTCCCTCTGGTCCGTATAAGGAGGAGAGGTAAACACCATATCCGCCTTCTCTCCCCCCATGAGCCTTTCAATATCCTCACGCCTGGTGCTATCCCCACACAACAATCTATGCCTGCCTAATTGGAAAAGATCCCCGTGCCTGCTCTCAGGCGCTTTTGGCGGCTCAGGCACCTTATCAGCATCGCCATCGCCGATCTCTCCTCCCTTGCTCCCGTTGCCTTCGTTGCCATCGGTGCCTACACCATCCGCACCGATATTGATCCGGAATATATCCTCCATCTCCTCATCAGTCCATCCGACCAACTTGAGCAGCTCAGGGTCAAAACCGGCCAGGGCATTCATGTCCCATTCGCCGAGGTTTTTGTTGAGCCGCAAGTTAAGCTCCCGCTCCCGCTCCTGGTTCAGTTCAATATAGACCACAGGCACAGTATCAATACCGATCCGCTCGGCAATCCTTAAACGTTGATGCCCACCAATCAGCACGTTCATCCGCTCCGGATGCCGGTTTACCACCAGTGGGTCCACCATGCCAAAGCGTCTGATGCTCTGCTCTAAGTCAGCGGCCTGCTTTTCGTTCATCTCTCGTGGATTGTATTCTGCTGGCCGAAGGTCGGATATCTTTACGTAGACTACCTTGAGGTTACCCGGTACCATTTTTCACCTTTCGCTGCTAACTCCATAGCCCCTAAAATAAAAAAGTCCGGCCAACCTAATTCATTAGGTCAACCGGACTTTGAAAGTTGTCGCCTTGCAGGCGACTTTTCTCTGTAATCGGTTATATCAGTTCAACTTGCTATCGGTCTGAATACTGCCGTCAGTTATCCCACCCTGAGACATATTCAGAGCAAAGATCAACTTGCCGGTAAATCTTAATCTTGCATACTCAAGGATCTGCTTCTCGATCCTTTGTATCCACTGCGCTTTTTTATCACTTTCGGATACTTTGGCTATGTCCATAGGGACAGTCTCCATTTGAACCCATGCTTTATCTGCCCAGATACATATAATATACAAAATATTGCACCAGGATACAACTATCTATGCTTAAAAGCTATAGGCAAGGACAAGAAGCAATTACACGATCGAAAATTTATCATGGGACTGTCTGTTTTCACCTGAAAATGATCCGAGAACTGGTTGATATCGTTTTCATTCCTCTTTGAGCCGGTTCACCGGCATGAGTGTTTCAATTCGAAGAAATTCTATTTCTTCGAATCCTGACTCAAAAATAAACGATCGTTTTCTTCGAATTGCACCTCATGGAATTAGTTTCGGAAAGCCTGCCTATACTCTAAACGGGTAGAATTTGAATATTTTGAAATAGCTGAAAATTCCAAGATAACATGGATTCCAGTTTTGCCCTATGCTTTGTATGAGCTGTTGCAATACAGTTTTCGATAGCAGTTTTAAACCCAATAAAATCAGGATAGTATTCCGAGTATAAGCATTCTTGTCCAGCAATTCCCGGAGAGGCTGAAATAATGCAAATATAAAGGGATATCCGAATGAGTCTTCGTAAACATTTCAACAAAATTAGCATAGGTAAACTGGTGGAAGGCGAGCTGGTACAATTAGTTTAT
>Ga0307378_10010097_pt1 | contig 12297 bp, 9 predicted proteins | sample UN1MG_FD_202238 | JGI IMG/M metagenome (GOLD analysis project Ga0307378, IMG submission 202238) | Soil microbial communities from Risofladan, Vaasa, Finland - UN-1 | ecosystem: Environmental > Terrestrial > Soil > Coastal area > Acid sulfate soil | place: Finland: Risofladan, Vaasa | collected...
GTAAAAGGGGTCAGGAACCTTTTTCTGACTCGACCCCATATCCGGTTGCCCTGGGAGGCCCGGACAACATGGGGAGGATTCCCAATCCCTTCTGCCCTGCTACCGACCGGCTGCGGGCGCAGCCGTTGCGCCGGAAGGGCCAAGGCCCTGATGGCGGTCCGTCGGGGGGCGCGCCGAGGCGCCCCCCTCCTATCGACCCTGGGGGCGCTGCCCGGGCTCAGCGCGGTGGGACAGAGCCCCACCGCGCTGGGACAGCAGGAGACTCGCCTTGGGCCACTCAGCGGCGCCGGCGGCGGACCGCGAGGCCCGCCGCGCCAAGCACCAGGATCGCCAGCGAGGCCGGCTCCGGCACAGTCTGCTTGAGCGTGAAGCCAGCGCTGTCGCCGTCAATGGCGTCAACGTTCACCTCAACCACGAGATCGCCGCTCGGCGAGTAGGTGGCGCCGGCTGCGACTGTCCCGCCGCTGGCGACCAGGCCCATCGCCAAGTTGCCGCTGGTGTCCTGCCAGGTCTGGCTGACCAGCGGCGAGGTGTCCCAGCCGGCCGAATCGCTCATGTTGAAGTAGGCGACGTTCGGCTCGAAGATCACCCAGCGGAACGCCGACCACGCGTAGCCGCTGTTGTTGACGATCGACTCGGAGCGGATGACGATCCTGCCGGCCGTCTGGGCGTCCGAGCTGCCCTGGCTGAAGATCAGCAGCGCCGTGGGGAAGTCCAGCTCGCCGTCTTCCTCCTCCGGCGGGCCGAAGCTCTTGTCCACCGAGATAATGAGTTCAGACTCCAGATGGTTCGGGGCAATCACAACGTTAATCACGGTGAAGCCCGTGGCCGCCCCGGCGACCGTCAGTTCCCAGCCGGAGTCGTCCCCGTTGGCATCCTTGATCGTATCCGCGGAAGCCGGCAGGACCATCGCCGACAGCGCCACCACGATGCAGAGCTGCGCTAGCCGTTTGAGCGTCATCTCGTCTCCTCCAATCCTCCTGAGTAGCACAACAGGCAAAGGACTCTGAGCCAATGCGGACAAGGCACGTGGACCGATTCCTCTCCGGCGTGCCCGAATCCTCCTGACAACCGCAGCGGCCGAACAACAGCCGCCGCGCCTCCATTGCGTGGGAACTGAACTCCGCGGCACGAACCGTGCCCGCGGTTAGTACTCTATTCTACCCCAACTCGCCGAACTGACAACCCCCAAAACCAGCCCCAAATGGCCTGTTCGCCGCCGCGCCCGCGGGCTAGAATCCTGGCCTCACGCCGCGCCCTGTACCGCGGCGGGACGATCGGAAAGGATCTGCATGTCACTGCTTGTAACGGGCAGCATAGGGATCGACACGGTCGAATCGCCCTCAGGCAAGGTCCAGGACGCGCTGGGCGGTTCGAGCGTTTACTTCGCCTGGGCGGGCAGTTTGTTCGCGCCGGTTCGCCTGGTGGGCGTGGTGGGCGACGACTGCCCGCCGGGGTTTCTGACGCCCCTGCACGACAACCCGCAAATCGACATGGCCGGCCTGGAGGTCCGCAAAGGCAGCAGGACCTTCCGCTGGCACGGGCGGTACCACAAGGACGTGAACGTCCGCGACACGGTGGCGGTGGAGCTGAACGTGCTGGCCGAGCGCGGCCCGGCGATACCCCCCGCCTTCCGCGACAGCCAGTACGTGTTCCTGGCCAACACGCACCCGGCCTTGCAGATGCAGCTTCTGGGCGAGCTGGCGCACCCGAAGCTGGTGGTGGCCGACACGATGGACCTGTGGATCAACGGCGAGCCGGACGCGTTCGGCGAGCTTCTCGGGCGGCTGGACGGGCTGGTGCTGAACGACTCGGAGGCGCGGCTGCTGGCGGGCGAGCCGAACGTGGTGTCGGCGGGCTTGGCCGTCCTTCGGCGCGTCAAGCGGTTCGTGGTAATCAAGAAGGGCGAGCACGGCAGCCTGCTGTTCATGGGCGACAGCGTGTACGCCCTGCCGGGCTATCCCACGCGCGACGTGGTGGATCCGACCGGCGCGGGCGACAGCTTCGCCGGGGCCATGATGGGCCACCTCGCGGCCGAGGGCCGCAGCGACGCAGCCGCCCTGCGGAAGGCCATCGCCTACGGCACGGTGACGGCCAGCATCGGCCTGGAGGACTTCTCCCTGAACCGCCTGCTGCGAACGAGCCGGGCGGACATCGACGCACGACTGGCCGACTACGTCGCACTGACGGGCTTCTGACGAGTCCACGAGTTCACGCCATGAGGACGTTCCTGGCACTGGATCTGGACGATGCAATTCTTGACGGCCTCGATCGTGTCATGCGCGAGCTGGACGATCCGGCGGCCAAGATCCGCTGGGTGCAGCGGGCGAACCAGCACCTGACGATGCTGTTCCTGGGGGAGGTGCCCGACGAGACCCTCTCGCAGGTGTGCGACCTGGCGGCTGCGGCCGCCGGGCAGGTCGAGGCGTTTGACTACCAGGTTCGCGGCGTGCAGTGCGTACCGCCTCGCGGCGGCCTGCGAATGATCTGGGCGGGCGTCCTGGATCCGTCTGGCGGGCTGGCGGCACTGCACGGCGAGCTGGCGGCCGCGCTCAGCGGCCTGGGGCTGCACGAGGAGGACCGCGCCTTCAAGCCTCACATCACACTGGCGCGGGTCAAGTTCGCCCCGGACCCAGGCAATATCAGGCGACGGGCCGAGCCGCTGCGAGACACAGACTTCGGCGCCCGGCACGCCGAGGAGCTGGTCGTGTACGGCAGCAAGCTGACCCCCGGCGGGCCTGTCTATGCGCCCGTATCCCGCGCCCCGCTGGGGTGCTGATCCGCGCCGCGCTTCAGCGGCCGGCGGGCACAAGGGTCCTTGCCACCGCCATCGCCGACAGCACCTTCTTGAAGATGTCCGTGTTGTCGTAGCAGCCGTCGAACTTCTCGGCACCGGCCCCGATGGCCGTCGTCACCACCGGTAGGCCGGTGTGCGACAGCGTGGTCCAGCCGACCCCCGCCTGGCGCGACACGATCCGCGCTATCGTGACCAACAGCGGGTCCCTGCGGCCGTACGGACGGTATGCCCGGCGGTTCCGCCATCGCCGGCTCTCATCGACCATGCTCAGGGCGTAGGCGTCCTTGATCTGCTGGAGCGTGGTCTCCGCGATGTCATCGAAGCCGAAGGCCTCCCGGATCATCGGCCAGGCCTCGTCGAAGGGGGTCTTCTTCTCGCGGAACACGACGACGTTTGGCTCAAACGCGGCGCAACTGATCTTCTGCATCAGCAGGCGCGAGGTCAGGAAGCTGATGCCGCCTCCCGTGACGCCCAGGGACATGCCGCCCGTCTCGTGGTCGCCGGTGACGACGATGAGCGTCTCACGCGGGTGCTTCCTGTAGAACTCCAGGGCCACCTCGACCGCGCGGTCCAGGTCCAGCACCTCGCGGACGGAGGCGCCGGCGTCGTTGTCGTGTCCGGCGTAGTCGATCTTGGCGGCCTCGACCATGAAGAAGAAGCCCGCCGGGTTGTCCAGCAGCTCTATGCCCTTGCGGGTCATGTCGGCCACCCCGACGGCCGTCTTGGGGCGGTCGATCGCGTAGGCGATGGACCGGGGCTCCTGGCGCGTGTGCAGGTTGGCCCACACCTTGCCCGCGCCGGGCTTGAGGGCGCGGAACTGCTCGGCGGTCGTGGTGACGGTGAAGCCGTTGGCCCTGGCCTTGTCGATCGGACTGGGCCGGCCGGCCAGCGCGTTGGGCTCGGTGTATCTCGTCGTCGCCCCGGCGAAGTACTCAAAGGAGCTTGCCGCCAACTGCATGGCGATCTCGTACTGCTCGCCCCGCGAGGGCTGGTGGGCGTAGAAGCATGCCGGCGTGGCGTCCTCGATAGGGCCCGTGCTCACGATGCCCACCTTCCAGCCGCGCTGCTTGGCGATCTCGGCTATTGTCTTGTACGGTACGGTCCCGTTGGGGTCCATCGAGTCCGTCCCGTTACTGGTCTTGCGCCCGCAGGCGATTGCGGTGGCCGACGCCGCCGAGTCCGTCACCAGCCCGTCGTACGAATGCGTCGTCGTCAGGCCGCTGACCGGGAACGTGTTCATGGTCAGCCTCTTGAGCCGCACCGGTTTGTTCGGGTCCTTCACGCCCGACAGGAACAGCTCCGCAGCCGTCCGCTGCGCCAGGCCCATGCCGTCGCCGATCATCAAAAACACGTACTTCGCCTGCCCGGCCTGCTGGGCCCACGCAGGCGCGGCCAGCAGCAGACACGCGAACGCAACGCAACCCAGCCGGACACTTAGACCTCTCCGCAACGACGGACCTTCTGTCATCACCTGCTCCTATGCTATGCTTCGCGCTTGGCCGGCGGGCCTACCGACGCCCCCGCCGAGCCCCCCGAGCGTCACACCATTATATCAGCGCCGCAGTGCGATCGAAGCGGCCCGCCCGCATCACGGACCTACTCGACGGCGGCCCGTTGGCGCTTGGCGATGATCTCCCTGGAAAGCGCCCGACCGACCGCTCGCAGCTCAAGCATGCCCACAAAGCGGGGATCGTCCGCGGACGCCACCACCGGCAGGCTGTCCAGGTCCTGCTCGCGCATCTTCGTGACCGCCTCGCCCAACCGAGCGCCTTCGGTGGTGCTGTCCACCACCGGCTGCATCAGGTCGAACGCCAGCAGAAACGTGGCAAGCTGCTCGGCCACCATGCTGCGACGCAGCTCCTGGATCGAGATCAGCCCGATGAGCCTGCCGTCGGCGTCAAGCACCGGATACGTCAGCGCGCTCGTCTCGGCCATCGTCTTGAGGATATGGCCCAGCGGGGTGTCCTGGCGAAAGACGGGCGTGGCGCGATCGACCATGTCGGCCACCCTGTGCGACTCCAGAAGGTCCTCCTCGGTGACGTTCAGCCCGACCTCTCCCGCCCGCTGCACCGCGAGCTTCACGCACGGCGGGCCGAGGACCTGCACGAGGAACGTGGTAGCCGTCACGATGGTGATGATTGCGGTGCCCATCTCGGGGCCGAACCGGTCGCTTGCGAGGATCGCCAGGCCGACGGCCACCCCAGCCTGGCTGAACAGGCAGAGCCCCAGGTACCGCCGCACGCTCTCGGCCGCCCCGCTCCACCGCGCACCAAGATGCGCCCCGACCATCTTGCCCGCGGTCCGCCCCACCACGTAGGCCCCCGCCAGCACCCACATCCAGAAGGCCATCTCCGCCACGTACAGCCTCGCCCCCACCACCACGAAGAACAGCACGTAGATCGGAGGCGCGATGCCCTCGATGAGCTGAAACGCCGGGTTGCTCCGCCGCGGCGCCAGGTTCGTCAGCACCGCGCCCAATCCCATCGTCGCCAGGATCAGGTCCACCTTCAGCACCATCGCCAGGCCGATCACCAGGGCCAGCGAACCGATCACAAACGGCAGCGCCCGCGCGCGGTCGCGCGTCCAGCGGAGCACGAGATTGAGCACGAACCCCGCCGCCGCGCCCAGCGCCATGGCCCCGACCAGCTCATATGCGGCCCCGAGCAGCAGGCGCAGCGTGCCCTCACCGGCCCGCGCGCCCGTCAGCGTCTCGGCGACGCTTGAGGCTACTCCGTAGAGGGCCAAGGCCAGCCCGTCGTCCAGCGCGACCAGCGCGAAGACGGTCGTCGTGAGCACGCCGAGCGTCTTGTACTCCCACAGCACGTCCACGGTGGCCGCCGGCGCAGTGGCCGACGAGATCGCCCCAAGTACCAGCCCCAGCGCGAGCGACATCCGAACGTCGCCCGTCAGCAGCATGGCCGCCGCGAACACCAGCGCCCCGACGCACAGGAATGCGCCAATCCCCTCGGCCAGCAGGATCACGATCAGCTTGCGGCCGTGCTTGCGGAAGACCTCCAGGTGCAGCTCGCCGCCGATCATGAAGCCGATAACCCCCAGCGCGAAGAAGTTGAACGGCAGCAGCTTGCCGATGGTCTGCTCGTCGATGAACCCCAGGCCGCTCCGCCCGACGGCGATGCCGATCACTATGTACCCCACCACCTGGGGGATGCGCAGCTTCTGGAAGAGCCTGGCCCCTACCGTCCCGAAGACGACGGCCAGGCCGATGACGAGCAGGATGGGCAGGTGGGGGGCCTGCTGCGACGCCGCAAGCCAGCCAGTCATCGCTCCTCCCCGAGAAGCAGCTCGTATATCCGCGAGGGGTCCTCGCCGGCGACGATGGCGGCCCGCGGGGCCGGGTCCTTGAGATTCTCGGTCACCTGCGCCAGCAGGCGGATGTAGAGTTCGTGTTGGCCCTGCGGCGCGGCGATGAGCACGATGATCCTGACCGGCTTGCCGTCGAGGCTGTCGTAGTCGGCGATTCCCTCGCGGCTGACGCCGACGGCCATGTATGCGCGTTTCAGCCCGGCCATCCGCACGTGCGGAATCGCCAGCCCGTGGCCGATGCCCGTGCTCATCAGGCTCTCGCGGTGCCGGACGGCCGCCTCCAGCGACTCGCGATCAACCCCGGGCCCGGCGGCGGCCACAAGCCCCACCATCTCCGAAAGGGCCTCCGCCTTCGTGCGGCCGGAGAGGATCGCCACGCGATCCGGCGTCAGGTACTCCGAAAGCTTCATTGTCTCTGCATTGCCTCGACGATAGCCGAACCAGGTCTTATATCCCGCGGCGCTGGCCAAATCCAGGCCGTAGGGCCCGTCACAGCGCCTTGATGACGACCAGCGTGATATCGTCGCGCTGGGGGGCCTCGCGGCAGAAGGCGCGGACGGCCTCCACCACGGCGGCGCGAATATCCGCCGCTGACCTTTCCGCGAAGGCCTTCATCACGTCCGCGAGGCGCTCTTTGCCGAACATCTCGTGGGAGGCGTTCTCGGCCTCCCATATGCCGTCGGTGCCGATGACGATCACGTCGCCCGTGTCGATGCTCGCCGGGCCGGCCTGTGGAAAGCTCACGCCTTCCAGCACGCCGAGGGGAATGCCCGTGTTGGGCAGCTCCTCGATATACCCCACCGATCGCTCGCAGCTCCAGCCTGCCGACGAGGCAGGCACCGCCGGCCGACAAAGGCGCTTGGAGTGCCCGTATTGCGGCTGCAGGCACTTCCGGGTAATCTATACGCGCCGGGGTTGGGGCGGTAAGCACATCCACCGACGGGAGCGTGCTCCCGACTTGCCCGCCGAAGTCCCCTCCGGACGAAGGCGGCAGCCCCGGCGAAGGTGAGTGTCGGCATTGCGGCAAGCGCATGACAACGTCGGAGCGGCCCATCGGGGCGTGAGCGAAGGCCCACAGCCATCTCTTCAACCGTGGACCGGCCGGGGTTCGCAGCCCGGTCGATGTGCTTTGACCCGGAGGTCCTTATGCCGATCCGCATAAGACGCCATGATAAGAGCACGCACCTGAGGCAATGTGCTGTTGTTGCGCAAGTTAGGCGTGAATCGCCGCCGCATTCGCGGCCATCTTATGCGGCACGCCGAGCCGGGTGTGGAGTTTTGGGCGGATCGGCCTAAGCATAGTTAGGGAGCGGCACGAGTTGTCGGAGATGAGCGAACAATCCTGGTACCTCGCTGTGCTCGTCGTCGAGTCTTCGATAGGAGACGGCACGTCCGGGGAGCCGCTCATTGATCTCCAGCACCGCCTAGTTCGCGCGGCGGACGGCGAGGACGCCTACCGCAAGGCCCTGGAGCTCGGTAGCTCAGCGGAGCACGCCTACGAGAACACTGACGGCGAGACGGTCCGCTGGAAGTTTGCCGGGCTGCATGATCTTCTCGAACTCGACGACCAGGACCTCGTACACGGCGCTGAGGTCTACAGCAGTCTGCGCCGCTGTGCTTCACACGACTACGTCGTCTCGAAGGACCAGCTCACAGAGTTCTTCGTCGAGGCGAACAAGCACAAGACCGCCCGGCAGATCCTTGAAGGTGAGTAGGCCGCTGCCTAACAAGGCGCTGAAGCTGACGTCCGCAGTGGGTAGGTCGGGCATACATGCCCGACCCTTCCCTGTTAGGTCGCACCAAACCCTCGGGCAATTCGCCCGACCCACGTTCTGTCCTGCCCGCGCCGCGCGGCGCGTCACAGCGCCTTGATGACGACCAGCGTGATATCGTCGCGCTGGGGGGCGTCGCGGCAGAAGGCGCGGACGGCCTCCACCACGGCGGCGCGAATATCCGCCGCTGACCTTCCCGCGAAGGCCTTCATCACGTCCGCGAGGCGCTCTTTGCCGAACATCTCGTGGGAGGCGTTCTCGGCCTCCCATATGCCGTCGGTGCCGATGACGATCACGTCGCCCGTGTCGATGCTCACCGGGCCGGCCTGTGGAAAGCTCACGCCTTCCAGCACGCCGAGGGGAATGCCCGTGTTAGGCAGCTCCTCGATATGCCCGGTCGCGCGCCGCAGCCACAGCGGCGGATCGTGCCCACCGGAGGTCCACCTGATGGTCCGCCCCGGCCCATCCAGCACGCCGTAGAACAGCGTCATGAAGCGGTCCTCGCCCGTGTCGCGGACCAGGCTGGAGTTCAGCGCGGCGAAGAGGGCCTCAAGGTCCTGCCCGGCGCCGACGGCGCGGCTGCGCAGGACGGCGCGGGCCGACGCCATCAGCAGCGCCGCCCCTATGCCGTGGCCGGTAACGTCGCCGACGGCGAGCCCGACCCTGCCCGGACCCAGCTCGACCAGGTCGATGAAATCGTAATAGTCGCCGCCGGTCTCGTCGCAGTACATGCTGGCCCCGGAGATATCGAACCCCTCAACGGACGGCGGCCCCTGCGGAAGCAGGCTCTGCTGCACCTCCATGGCCACCTCCAGCGAATGCCTCATGTTCTCATGCTCGCGCAGCTTGGGCCCCATTTCGTTGAAGGCCTTGCCGAGGTCGCCGAGTTCATCGCGGCTGCGGATGTCCGCCCGGGCGTCGCAGTCACCGCCGGCCAATCTCTCGGCCGCAACAGCCAGTCTCCGCACAGGCTCGGTCACCGTACGTGAGCTGAAGTACGCGACCGCTACGGCCGCCAGCACCACGGCCAGGAGGATTACCCCAGTGACCCTGAGCCCCTCGGCCGTCTTGGCCAGCACATGCTGCTCTGCAGCCGCCGTCTGGTCGGCGGCGAACCTCTCGGCCTCGGCGGCCTTGCGGCCCATGCGGCGCTCCACCTCGGCCGTCTGCTCCATAACGTGCTGCTCCGCACCGACGGCCTCCGCCACCACAAGCTCGTATGGAACGATCACGATGGGGAACGGCTCAGCCGGCCCAGCCGCACCGTGCGCGCATAGGCAGGCGCGCCCCCGGTACAGCATCTTCCGCACGCCGGGCCGCCCGGCCCGCGCCTCGGCCGCCAGGGCCGCCAGGTCGTTCGGATCGTCGCACTCAAGCCGCCTGAGCTTCGCGGGTTTCCGCCAAGGCTGGTCGCGCCGCTGGTGGACGTTTTCGGCCAGCACCACCAGATGCCCCTCGTGCTCGCCGCCGGCCGGGCCGGGCGCAGCCAACATAGTCAGCGCGCCGGCCGACCACGCCTCGGGAAGCTGAAGCTCCCTGAACACACCGGTCAGCGGCACGTCCAGCCCCGTCACGCCCGCTAACGAGCCGTCCGGGCGGCGGACGGGCTTGACGATCGGCAGCAGCACTGTCAGCGTGAGGGCGTCTATCGCCGGCGGCGCCCAGGTGAGCTTGCCGGTCCGCTTGGCAAGCAGATACCACGGGCGCTGGCGGCCGTCGTAGCCCTGCGGATATCCGCCCTTGCCCGGATAGCCCGTGTGCACGCCCGTCTCAAGCGCCGTGTACTGCCAGAAGACCACGTGCGGATTGGCCTGATGTATGCGCTGATATACCTGCGACATCGTGGACAGCCGGGCGATGTCGCCTCGCACGTCGCCCTCGCGCACGCCCGGTGGCAGCACATAGGCCTGGTGGGCCATCGAGATCAGCATCGGCTGGAGCCGGCCGTTCGGGTCCAGGCGCATGTGCGTCTCGGAGAGATTTGCGTCCGGTGGCAGCTCGCCTCCGACCTTGAAGCGGTCGGCGAAGTACACCGTCCCGCGCGCGGCGGCGGGCGGCGGGCCGGCTAGGCGAAACTCCACCTCGCGGGCCTGAAGCTCCACGGCCGTCTCGACGGCCTTCCGGCTGAGCTTCAGCATCCGTCCGTAGTCGTCCACCATCAACTGAAGGTGCCTGCGGGCCTTGGCCTCGAGCACCTCTCGGCTGTCCCTGGCGAGGCTCGCCAAGAGGCGGCCGGACGCGGCCGACTGCTCGGCGCGGAGCTCGCCCGACCGCCGGGCCAGCACGGTCAGCGAATCACGTGTGCGGCCGGCCAGGTGGCTGCCTAGACGGCGCACCGACATCCGCTGGAAGACCGAGCTTACCAGCAGCGGCGCCAGCGAGATGCCCAGCAGCAGCAACAGCAGTTTGGCTCGGATTCTCATGGCTCAGGATTCCATCTGTTGGGTTGCGATCGGCGGCCGCACGCACTCCCGGCACGCGCCGCCTCAATCAGGGAAATGGAACCCCGGCATTATAACGCCCCCGCCATGCGCCAGAACCCCTGCGCCCCGGCGAGCCGACGCCGGGCGCCGATGCCGCTTGCCGGTGCCGGCCGGCCCTTACCGAATCGTCGTCGAGCAGGAGGCCGCCCCGCGCTTCTGGAGGTACTGCTGGTGATACTCCTCGGCTGGATAGAACGCGGACGCCGGCACGATCTGTGAGACGACCGGCCGGCTGTGCCTGCCTGCGCCGTCGAGCCGCGACTTGGACGCCTCGGCGGCCGCCTTCTGGTCCTGTGAGTGATAGAAAATCCCGGAGCGGTACTGATAGCCGACGTCAGAGCCCTGGCGGTTCAGCGTCGTCGGGTCGTGGCAGCCCCAGAAGACCTCCAGCAGGTCGTCGTAAGTAACCCGCGACGGGTCGTAGGTCACCTCGACGGCCTCCGCGTGGCCGGTTCGACCGGTGCAGACGTCCTCGTAGGTGGGGTTATCGAAGTGGCCGCCCGTGTAGCCCACTCGCGTGGACACGACGCCCTCGACGCGCCTGAAGGCCGCCTCGACGCCCCAAAAACACCCGGCCGCGAACGTGGCCTTCTCAAGCTTCGCCGACTGCCCGGAGCCGGCCTGTGATGCGCGGTTCATCTTCGAGGCCTCCTCACACCTGGCACACCCGCCGGCGGCCACAAGCGCCAAGCCCAGACCCGTCGCGCCTGCCAGAACTACCAAGTTGGTCGCCGTCCTTCGCATGTCGCCTCTTTCAATACTAGGCGCCGCAGCATGCAGACTCCACGCTGACTGACGCGACGGATGGAACAGGCCACAGGATGCCGCCTCCCCGCCCCAGAGGGGCGGCAGGACATAGCCGGGGGCAAGCGAGTCCCGATTCGTCGGGACGAGCGCAGCCCCCGGACGAGCGCCCGAAGTCTCTCGAGCCCCAACGGGGCGACAGAAGCTCCGCCAGCGAGTATCGCTGTCGCCCCTGTGGGGCTCCAACCTTGGCGGGACCCGCAACCGGGGGTTCCGTCCCGATCAACAGCGATCGGGACTTCACCCCCGGCTAACCTCTGCCGGCCCTGCGGGCCTGTGCAGTCTGCGCCCCGGTTTGGTGCGCCGGCTGCACCCTCTTCTGGTTGCCCCAAGTGCACTGCCGACCCCGCGCCGGCGGCCAGCCGCTTGTGGACGCGGCGCTGAGCGTGTTGAATGTAGCCGGCGCCGGCGCTGGCCGGCAACCGGCACGGACGGGAGGCTAAGCAACATGGCCGAGAAGAAGGAACCCAGGTCCATCGGCTCGCGGGTGAAGCGGAACATGGTCGCGGGCGTGCTGACGGCGATACCGATCGTTGTCACGTGCGTCGTGTTCAAGTTCCTGCTCGACATCCTGGCGGCCGTGGGGCGTCCGATCGTGGGTGGGCTGTCCGATCTGACCCGCCCCCACGCGCCTGGGCTGGCCGATCTCCTTACCAACCCCTGGTTCGAATCGGCCCTGGCGGTTGTTCTGGTGGTGCTGGCGATCTTCCTGCTGGGGTGGGTGGTCTCGCGGGTTGTTGGGGCCAAGCTGATGGCCCTGTTCGACCGCTTGATGGACCGCATCCCGCTGGTCAAGACGATCTACGGCCCCGCCAAGACGCTCCTGACGACGTTCCAGCAGAAGCCGGACGGCGTGCAGCGCGTCGTGCTGATCGACTTCCCCTCGACGGAGATGAAGACGGTCGGCTTCGTCACGCGGACGCTGGTGGACCAGGACAGCGGGCGCGAGCTGGCGGCTGTGTACGTGCCGACGACTCCCAATCCGACCTCCGGCTACCTGGAGATCGTGCCGGTCGAGAAGATCACCTCCACCAACTGGACAATGGACGAGGCGATGACGTTTGTCGTATCCGGCGGCGCGGTGGCCCCGCCGACGATGAACTACGACCGCAGCGCC
>Ga0307378_10010099_pt1 | contig 12294 bp, 8 predicted proteins | sample UN1MG_FD_202238 | JGI IMG/M metagenome (GOLD analysis project Ga0307378, IMG submission 202238) | Soil microbial communities from Risofladan, Vaasa, Finland - UN-1 | ecosystem: Environmental > Terrestrial > Soil > Coastal area > Acid sulfate soil | place: Finland: Risofladan, Vaasa | collected...
AGGCGGATTGTAGGCATAGCGGGTATTAATATTTGGGTAGCGCTAATCGTAATTGCAGTTATATGGGGATTTAAAGGCAGAACCGGCGGCGTCGAGCCGGCGGAAAAAGCCTCGCAGGAATCGGGCACTGAAACCACATCTATCGAAACTCTGGCGAAAGATTTGGTGAGCTCGCTATCAAGCGGTGATTATAAGAAGGCGGTGGAGAATTTCGACGGGACTATGAAAAAGGCGCTGCCGGCGGAAAAATTGCAGCAGGTTTGGAATTCTTTAATCGCACAGTCAGGGCCTTTTGTCGAGCAGCTTGGAACCCGAAGGGAGAAGATACTGCAATACGATGTAATTTTCGTAACCTGCAAATTTGAAAATGGGGTGCTTGACGCCAAAGTCGTATTTGACGGCAACAAGCAGATAGCAGGGCTATTTTTCGTACCTTCCCAAGCTCCTGCGCCTGAAAAATCAGCCGGTTTGGTAAGTTCAGATGCCTTTAGTGAAAAAGAGGTGCAGGTTGGAACGGGGCAGATGTCCCTGCCTGGCACGTTAACTTTGCCTAAAGGGCAAGGTCCTTTTCCGGCACTTGTGCTGGTTCACGGCTCGGGGCCACAGGACCGTGATGAGACTATCGGCCCCAATAAGCCCTTTCGTGATTTGGCACATGGCTTAGCCAGCCGGGGCATCGCCGTTTTACGTTATGAGAAGCGCTCGAAGGCCTTTCCGATTCAGATGGCTGCTATTATGAATATGCTCACTGTCAAAGAAGAGATTGTCGATGATGTTCTCGCAGCGACGGCTTTATTGCGTGAAACCAGTCAAATTGACGCTGATAGAATTTTTGTTCTCGGTCACAGTCTGGGCGGATATGTAATTCCGAGGATTGGAAAGCTCGACTCAGGAATTACCGGCTTTATCATTATGGCCGGCACAGCTCGGCCACTTGAGGACATAGTGCTGGAACAATTCACATACATTTTTTCTCTGGATGGTGTAATTACAGATACCGAGAAGGCAAGTTTAGAACAACTGAAAAGTCAGGTTGCCAAGGTCAAAGACCCTCGATTGTCTCCCGAAACGCCTGCAGCGGATTTGCTATTAGGCACACCAGCCGCATACTGGCTCGATTTGCGCGGGTACCAGCCAGCAGAGACGGCAAAAGAACTGACACAACCGATGCTGATTTTGCAGGGCGGCAGGGATTATCAGGTCACCGAAGCTGATTTTCAACTTTGGAAGAAGGCCTTATCTTCACAAAAAAATGTCGGGTTCAAATTTTATGGAGAGCTTAATCATTTGTTTATGAAAGGTCAGGGCAAATCTACGCCTGCGGAGTATGAACAAGCAGGCAACGTCTCTGAGGTAGTTATAGGCGACATTGCCGGGTGGATAAAGCGGCAGGCCGCTTCGCCAATTTGATATGGTTAATTACGAATGGAGCAGATTTATGAAAGTATTGCCTGCGATATGTCCATCGTGCAACAGCCAGCTAAACGTGAAAAGTCTTATCTGTGAGCGGTGCCAAACGGAAATACAGGGCCAATATGAGCTGCCCACGCTGGCCAGACTCTCCCTTGACGACCAGGCTTTTATCCTTGAATTTATCAAGGCAAGCGGTTCGCTGAAGAAAATGGCTGGCTTGTTGCGGCTCAGCTACCCGACAGTCCGCAACCGGCTTGATGAAATTATTGAACGCATCGAGCTTGCTGAAGAATCTAAGCAAGGCGGCAAGGAGGAAAAACTATGACTGAAATCGCAGCTAATACCAAAGCAGCGAATAGTAACCGTCTGAGCCAGTGGCTCTTTGACCCTTTTAGATTTATCGCCGGCTTCAAGGCCTTGCTGCTGGGCTTGGCAATTATATTGATAAGCGTGTTTGTCGGCTCGTTCAGCAATACTCATTTCGACGGTGTCCTTGATGTTCACACAGGTCTCAAGGCTTGCGGCGGCCATACTCCGACGAGCTTTTTATGTGCCCATTCTCGTTCGGCCGCCGGTCCGAGCGATACGGAGCTGCATCAGTCAGAATATGGAGCAGATGGTGAAAAATTACACTTGCAGATTAAGTCAAAACAACGTATGAAAGAGGTGTATTAACTGGCTGGTTTTGAACGCGCCCAATCTGGCTGGATTTAACGCGCCCCGTGACATAAATTCCAGGCAAATTACGCCCTTATGCCAATCCTCGCTCAACTCCGCCCAAAATCTGGCCCCAAACCGTGGTCCAACACCATCCAAATCCTCAAAAAAGCGATCAGCGGACAGGCTCTATCTATCTTCTACACTGAAAAAAACATACAAATTATCTTTGTCGTAGAGAAGCTTGGCCTGTGTTTTGGGAAAATGCTCTGGCTTATCCCCCATATAATTTGTCAGTTCAAGAACGTCGGCATCCTTCCATTGTCCTTCATTCCATTGACCATTCAGCTCTATTGTTCCTAATACAGGTTTAACTGTTTAACCTTGTAGCTCATTCTCCTATTTCCTGTACCATCCTGAATGCTATGCTCATCTTTTTTTGAGCACGAGTTTAATGTTACAGCCAACAAAGCACAAAACAATACTCGAAAAATACTCTTAAACATAACCCATATCTCATCCTTGTTTGAGAACGATTCAACTGACAAACTTATTGCCGACTTTTCTGGTATGCTCGGCCCTGTCAGGATTGTGCCGGCTTTGTCAATCGCTTCTGTATCGGGCGTTTCCATCATCTCACGGACAAGAGCAAATCGCGCAAGGTTGTCACCCATGTGAAAACAGGGAGCGGTTTTATTGCTGAGGGTCATTACATCTGAGCCAGTCATTCGCAAGCGTTGTCAAATCCAGCAGGTTAACTATTCCGTCTCCTTCTATTGGTGCAATGTCAGCCAAGCTCTCATCGCCCAGCCAGAACTCCGCAATCCTGCTCAGGTCAAGAGTGTCCACTTTACAGTTCTTATCAATATCCGCTCGCATGCCAAATCCAAAGTTCCAGACCTCCTGACAATTAGCAGGCTCACCAACTTCGCCGACAGGATTATGGGTTATATCATCTATGTACAAAGTGATATCTGCGTTAGGGCCAAATATCTGAATAGAATCCAACGTGAACTCTGTCTGCTCAACCACTCCATCACCGTTAATCCATCCTTCCCACTCATTGCTGTCTTCAAGATTCCACTGACAGAGATGCCACAGCCCATCCGCTACTAAATCAATGGGTACGCCTCGTTCCATTGTCGATTCATTATCAATTGCCAAAGATATTTTTAGCCCTGAATCCGAAGTCTTAACCCAGAAGCCCGCATAACCGGATACCGGCCGAAGCACGTTCTGGCTCGGGCTTGCCTGCGAACTGGAAACCATCCTGACAAACCAGCCGCCATCGGGGTTTTCAGGAACCGTCTCTACTAACGGGTCGTCTTTTATAAATATCTTCCATGACCACTGACCGTTTTTGGCTTCTGTATCTACAGGGTCGGCGGTCGATTCGGAATCGACGATACCGTCAGTACTTCCTGAGTACCCCGGACGATAGGAAAAAGTCCCCTCATCAGCCCCTTCAAAGTCATTGAAGATAAACGTACAGGGAATCCAGGTTGCAAAAACAGCCAAGTTATTTGCTGTCTGCCTTTCTGTATTTGGCTCATTGCCTATACCGACAGGCACATTTATCAATCTCGGATATGGGTCGGCAAAAACCATCGTCGTCGAGCCGCCCCCGTCGAGGTTAATGCCGTTATACACACCAAACTCTATAAGCATATCCGCTACCTCCGAGGTATACATCCCTTCGCTATGCCCCGGGTTTCTGCCATCGACAGTGAACAAAACCAACTTATTATCTTCGGTTACTCCCGAGGCGGTTCTGGGATGCTTAGCAAGATTCAGGTCGTAAGTACTGCTGGTAACATTCACTCCCAGGTGAACTATCCGTTCGCTGCCGGGGAATGCGTTGTATATGGCTGTACCCGGCGGCCAGTACCCATCCGGCTGCCACGCATCATAGTTAATAACCGTTGCGATATTGTCCTCCGAAATATTAAGCGAAATAAACGGTTTTGGGAAAGCGTACCAGGTGGTAAATGGTGAATAGTTATCGCCGTCAGATGCAGCAAACCCCATAACATCGTATCCATCTACCGACCAGTAGAAAAAACCGGCGTTAATCGCTATCTGGGCATTATGCTCAATCAGAAAGTCCCGGACAGTCTGCATATCGGTCTCGCCTGGTGCGGCCCCGTTGGATGGCGTTACGCGGAAGGAAAGACCCTGAGCGGTCAGATCTATGATAAGAATATTAATATCCAAAAGTCGCGGCTCGGTTCTTGTCCGATGGATGTGAGTTACGCCGACGAAGGGAGTAGATATTTCATCCACTCCCTGCGATTGAGGTAAATTTACAAAAAGAAATGTTAAAACCAATAAAAAGTAGAAATACCGGTACATTGTACTGTCCTCCATAATCAAAATCCACCTTATAGTTTCACAAGAGCGAGTTTCAAGGTCTATCTTCGCATTATCTCTGAAGTATCAAACTCCTCTCAACTTTCGTTATTGTGAAAAACGCGTCCGTCGTCAGCTTCATCGACGCTTTCGCCCTTAAGCCGGTGGAACATTTTCTTCATATCGATTATACCACCTATCGTGAACCATACTGTAACCACGCTTCCAAACACGAAAAAGACCCACAAGTAGTATTTCCAGAATATAATCCACCAGCTATCTTTGACATCAGCCGTCAGATTGTAAATCGTGCCAACAACAAATATCGTCCCCAGCGTCGTAATCCAGGCCGTCATGCCCATATAGACAATTTTGTCACGACGATTAAAATCTTTACCCATTCCCAGAAGAGCGGTCAATCCTTTTACCGGCTCCGAAGCTACCTCGGTATTGTCGTCGTCGATGGCGTATTTGCCCTTGTGAAGCATCTTTTCAAGATTGAAAACTTCCCTTTTGCCAGCTAAAGAGAAAACTATATAACTTGCGATAGCCCCCACCGCTGACCAAAAGCTCAGAATCACACCGTTGAGAGACGCAACATAAGAGAGAGCCTCATTCTCAAAAGGCGACAGTTGGTGTATCTGCTTTATAACAATGCTGCTAACCGCAAGCGTTGCGCCAACAATCATTCCCGCCCAGGCGCCTGTTGTTGTTCCCCTTTTCCAGTAAAGACCACCAATAATAACTGAACCTGCTCCGCCAATGAAAATCGCCCCTGTTATATTGAAAAACATTATGATGTACTCAGTCTGCTTGAATAATAAGCTAAACAGAAAGATAAAAGCGGCAACGCCAAAGATCGACCAGCGGAGCCATTTTATGTGTTCTTTCGGACTAAGCGGCTTCTTGCGGAAAGGAAGAACCACGTCCTGAACTAAAACACAGCCCCACGAGTGCAGATAGGTATCGTGATTGCTTATGAATGCCGCAAGCATAATCGCACACAGCCCGCCCATAACCCCTGTCGGAAGAATATGTCTGAGCACTATCGTAACTCGAACCTGCTTGCTGATCACTTCATTATCAATCGCTGCTATAGCCTGCTTTGCTTCACCGGCCTGAAGTGCAAAATCACTGTGATGAAGAAATGTATAAGCACAAATCGGCAAAAGTACCATAAACACACTCTGTATAGGTAACCGCCATGTGGCAAGACTTTTCCCCATCCGAGCCTCGTGGGCATTACGGGCAGCAGCATTATAGCCTTGCGTACCCTGCCAGGACGAAAAACCATAAGTCGCCGTAAAAGCCACTATAAGGTAAAAGACCATATTAAAATCTGCTGCCTTGCTGACTTTGAAAGGATTCAGCATCGAAGCGTCTGTAGGCGCCCGTGAGAGAACTTCAATAATCTGTTCCCATCGAAACATAAAGAATACAACAATAATGATGACAATAAACATTATGTTACAGAACACCCCCTGTATAAAATCAGTTACCATAATGGCAATCTGACCGCCCACAAGAGCAAACAACAGAGAAAAACCAAGCAAAATCAGCATCGTTAAAACATAGATGAAAGTAGTATTCGGCAGCGCTAGAAAATGAATGAAAAACCTAGCTCCCACCGCCGGAAAGATGCCAAAATTTACGATTCCGGAAAACCATATCAGAAAACCGCTGAAAATCCGAAAGTTCCTGCTGTAACGCATCTCAAAAAACTGCGCCAAGGTCAACGCACGCGTCTGTCGAAGACGATAAATTATCCAGCCGAAAAGACTCAAAACAGTCGGAATGAGCATCATCCGCATAATGTCCCACCAGATTACCGGAAAGCCTGCCTGATAATACATCTCAAAAAACATTACAACAGTGATAGCTCCCAGCCCTGCCATCCCGTCAGAGATACAAAGCAGATATCTTCCAGCCGATCTATTAGCTGCCAGAAAATCAGCGACACTTTTTGTATAATGTCTGGTATATACAGCCGCTGCGGTTATTAAAACCAGCAGCCCACCAACAATACTCCAGTCAATCCAGTTCATATTCATAAACAACTCTCTAATAAAAATTGGATTCGAACTCCAGGCGAACAGACAAAACCAAACAAAAGCAGTTTCGGCAAAAGAATTCCATCTTGCAATTTTGTCGACCTGAGATGTCTCCCAAAACAACTGTCATATCGATACCAGCTATGATAACGTATCGGTACGGGGTGTTCAAGGAAATTATCAACTCGTATTAGAGCAATTTAACCCTTTCATCGCTATTCACCAGTTTTAAGTTCTTAAGAAAATCTTGTTATGCGTAAATAGGCTAACAATAGAGGCGATAACCAAAGTCAACCCTACCGCAATAACAAAGCCCAGCCAGGGTTGATTTGAGTAAATCGAATTAACGATGGGCCGCAACCCTGTAAGAGCTAAAACAGGAATTAACAGATTAGAGTTGCTAACGTAGGCAATCATTGGGTTCTGACCATTGTTAATTAGCAGCTTAAGATATTTTCGTTTCCTGAAAATATCAATGGTTATGCTAAAAGCTATTAAGAGAAAAGTTGCTAATCCGGACATAACAAAGTAATAGCTCATCGTACTTGGATCCTTTTTTATTCCGCCTTCATAAGGTTCAAATAAAAGCCCCAGTATCAGCCAGAATATTCCCCACAGATACATCCTATTCAGCAGTCTTTCCCTGTTGCTTTGAGGATTTCTAACAAAGAATAATCCTGTGATACCCATACCGGCGCAACATAGAAATGTGGCCAGGCATAACCTTACCTTGAGACCAACCAACACAATTAAAATAAAGCCGAGCATTATACAAACAATGGCCGCAAGTCTTATCTTACCCCATCCTTTTCGTAGATGGTCATTTTCATCCTTGTTCATCCATACAACTAACAAGTCGCCTATAATTGTTGCTGGAATAATTATGAACAGATACTTCAGAAAACGCCATTGGAACATCCAACTGAAATTATAAATCCATTTAACATATTCAAGCTTTTCCTGTGAGATAAGATTTTTTATAAGTCCCGCCAGAAATGGAATCTCAAAGGTATTACCGACTGAATTTATCCAGCTTGTATCGACAGTACAGGAAAGACGAATCGCAAATAATATTCCTAACAAACCTAATCGTAATAAAATATTTTCTCTGGTAAATAGCCATATAAATGCGCCAAACACAGACAAATCAGCCAAGACAAGGAGAATTATGTTGCTTTTGAAAGGCGAAAACCCCTGCCCGTTGTTGTACTTCAGTACGGAAATAATACATGCCGCCAAAACCCATGAGCCGTATTTAAGAATATTGGATTTGATTTTATCCAGTTTCCAGGGCAGTCTCCCCCACATCGGAAACATTAGAAAGAATCCCACAAGTCCTAAAACCCACGCCACATTTTGGGACTTGAAAACCATTTTGGAAGGAGTCATATGATAATTGTAAATAGCAAAACCAAGTAATGCGAAACCACGCTTAATTATCGGCCAAATCATTTGCGCATTTGACCGGCCGTTGGCTATCCTTCTGGAAAGCGCCAAAGGAAAGGCTGCTCCCATAGAAAAAATAAAGAATGGAAACACCATATCCACCCATGTAATTCCAGGCAGGTCAGGATTAAATTGATGAGATGGAGGAGGGCTTTGGGCATGATACATCCAGGAAGGTAAAACCCCAAAAGGTAATAAGCTCGCAAGTACCATCAAAAGTATAGCTGTCCCTCTCAAAGCATCGAGAGGATACACTCTTTTCCCGCTTCTTCCAAGGATTGCAGAATCGGTCATAAGAAGTCTCTTTCGTCAGGCCAATTATCCTGCAAAAACACAGACGCAGTTTATATTAGCGGTATAATTCTTCCGAGAGGCGGTGAAGAACTGCTTAAGAAGTCTCTGTCTCTACCAGTAAAATACTTTTGATGTCGCATCTATTTTTGCTCTCTCCCAAGCCATTCACAATATCTTTTGTAGAGGTTGTGAGCGGCTATGTATATGGAGTTAGGACTCATAAAGTGTGAAAACTCGAAAGTAATGAGCTTTTCAATGTCGGGCACACTTGAAACGGCGGTTATTTTTGAAAGCAGTTCCGGCCAACCTATGGGAGGAAATTTGATGGGCGTATCACGGCTGAAACTCTCGGCGTTGCTCCAACAAGTTAATCCATGTCTTCTGGCAAGTTTACTGTTTGCACAAAGATAATCTGATAATTCGTGGAAGTCCACATTGCCATCCTGAAATGCTACTATATCAACATAAGCTTTTATCTGCCCAAATATTTGGTCCCATTCACGAACATGATGTTCAAGCGTTACCGGATCATCAGCAAATTGCTTTTTGCCATGTATATAGGGCGAAATCAACGTCGGCAAATCCTTCAGCCCTTTAAGATATTTTGCAAGCTGTTGGTAGACTTTCAATGCGGTTTCGTTATATGTATCAATTTCGTGGCTTATATACCAGCCCTTGAACGCTTTTCTGTGTCCATATTTTGCGACAACTTCTTTAGCCAAAGCTTTATTGATATCGACTTCCCTTTGGTAGTTTCCTTCCATCCAGTAACGTCCACTGTCATACGTCCCAAAGAAGAGGTCCATATCGCACCTTTCGGCCTCGGTGAGGAATAATTCGACCAAATCATAAGGAACAGGCAATATTCTACCAACATCTCTGCGTATGGCCTTGGAATTAAACGTCATTTTGTTTTTATAACCGGCGCGAATAATAATTACAGTGTCAATGCCTATGGTTTTCATAGCATCGAAATCTTTGGACCACTGCTGAGGGTTCCAATTGGCAGAAGGAATATCGTGGCTGATTTCATCAATAAATGTTCCTGTTATCTTCATTGTAATCTCTTTACAATAGTTCCTTTGGCGTCATCGACATTTGCAGATATTTTAAAGCTCCGCTTCATTTGTTCAAGTAATTTCCAACAGTTAAACTGCATACGCGGCAGATGAAATGGGCCGGCCCAGCGATTTCCCTTGATGGTTGAGGACACAGTGCCGTCACGATGCAGATATTTAAACCATTCTCCGTTTTTGGCATCGGGGAAATGGGAGTACGCATATTTGTGTATACGCTCGTACCAATCCGCATATTTTTTCTTGCCCGTTAAATAATAAGCCAAAAGACAGGCGTAAATGCTCTCGTTGTGCGGCCACCATAATTTCATATCGTGCTCATACTGCAGAGGCGGTTTTCCTTCAATATCAACAAAATACTTGATGCCCTCAAACTCCTCATCCCAACCCAAATCAAGCGACCAGTCCAGAATCAGAGACGCCTTTTCGAGAAGTTCCCTGTCTTCCCTGACTCGCGACTCTTCCATTATAAACCAGGAAGTTTCAATCGCATGGCCTGGATTTACACATCTGCCATCCGGACCTTCCAGTATTTCACCATTTTGCCCTACCGTTTCAAGCAACGCTTTAACATCGTAATGCATAAAATCTTCAAAAACTTCTTTCAGAGAAGCATCAATTATATCCTCATACAACTGATTTGCGCTTGCCTTGCGAATCTGCTGAGAAACAGCCAGCATAATCATTGGCATCGCATGGCTTTTAGACTGCCTTGTGTGAGGATATTCCTTTGGCGGTAAAAGCTCAGGATTATGGTAGTAGTGAACGAGCAATTTATATAGTTTCTCGGCAGATTCCAACGCCTGCTCATCCTTGGCGGCTAACGCATATTCTGAAAAAGCCAGAACCCCAAATGCTTCGGCAAATACATATCTTCTTTTTCTAATCGGCCTGCCGTCTCTGGTTACTTCAAAAAACATTCTGCCGTCGGTATCGAAGCAATGCTTCCTGATAAAGTCAAGACCGTGTCCGGCCAATTCCAGCCAGTCGGTTTTTTTCTCAACATTATTGTATAACATCGACAACAGCCACGTAAAACGACACTGCACCCAAACTGACTTGTCCTTACCAATCACGGAACCGTCATAGTCGATGTAATTAAAAAAACCGCCACACTCTTTATCGATGGCATACTTCAGCCAGAACGGTATAGTGTTTTCCAGCAAACCGGCACGATGAAACGCCAGAAGTTGTTCGATTCTCTTTTGGTCCATCTTTCTCTCAAATAGATTCCAATAGAAAATTACTGCAATTTATCGCAGATTTCCAATCTTTTAATTACCTTCAGACAAAGTAACAAATACAGCAAAGCCCTTGGGCGGCAATTTGGCATCCATAATTCCTGATGCCGCCAAATTTCTGCTCGTTACGATTTCGACTGTATTAGGCTTTGCGATAGGTTTCCTCCACGTAAGCCTGACGTTCTTGGCCTTTGCGCTATGGTTAATCACAACTACCAGTTTCCTTGCACCAAGACGATATGCAAAAACCGCTTTTTTGTCAAATGCCGGTGGGATTACGAGTTCCTCATCGCATCGCTGTCCATCAAGTAAAAAATCTTCAATTTCTGCCGCTATTGCCGAAACTTTTGAAATAGCATAGAAACCGGCGCCGTCAAGAACCTGCATATACCACACGGCAAATCCACCGCTGCCATACATCAATGAATTCATCAATCTGTATGAAAACTCCTCCGGCGCAGGCATTGGACGAACGAAATCCGAAAAATTTTCAATAAACATCTCTGCTGGAATATGAGGAATATCACCTAACGCTTCAGTTGTTGCTGCGTAATCCTTGATACTTCCATAATATCCCGAAGAGCCAAAATGCAATCCTCCTGTCTCGGCCAGAAGTTCCCAGTCGGTAGCGTACATATAGCGTGTAAAACCTGCCAGTTCGCCAACATACTTGTGCCCGCTGTAGTAACCATAAGTTAAAGTCGGATCAAGTTCAGACACCGCTTTGGAGAAAATCGACGACATCTGTGCACTTTGCCAACAGCGAAAATCAATCCACTCCTCGGCATATTTAGCTGTGATAACTTCAGGCGTTAACTCAACATCAGCAGAAACCCCTGCTCGCTTACGGAAAAGCTCCATCGTAATAGGCGTATAAAGGTCGCCTCTTATCTGCTTTCTGCCCTTTGTGAACGCTTTTTCTTCGTTGTCATTGATTACACCGTCGTATCGGCCGACAAGCTTCTTTTCCAGATATTTTATAAGCGCTTCATTCATTTTCTCCCTGTTCTGTATGGCCCAGGTATGGCATATCGAAACTACAACCGGCCAGCCATGAGTAATCTCTATCGGATCGCCATCAGCGTCAACTGTCAAAATTTCCGGCATTGATTTTGATATTTCCATCCCTATATTATGCCAAAATAGCAGTAAATTGGCTTTAACGCCATACTTGCGAAGTTGCTGTGCAATGGTATCGTTCGAATCATAATAACGCATATTAGAAATATTATTTATGCCGCTGGCCAGGATAACATCGGCAAGGCCTTTTCTGTAGTCGGCATTTGTATAGCCGGCATAATCAAAAACTTCGACTCTCATTCGTTTCGGACGCTGGCCTTTCAGAGGAGGTAGAACGTGTGCAGTCGCATTCAAATCTGCCCACTTTTTCCGTCCGTCCTCTGTGCCGAGACTAACCTTGATAGGGTATTCGCCCGGCTCAATCCTGCCGGGATTGATAAGTAGCGCAGCTCTTGCAACTAGGTCTTTAGCCCGAAGTTTACGGTTATCCTTGATGAGCGCTGTAGGACTGGCCGGCAATTTAATTCTGTAAATCACTTTGTCTGTTTTACAAGTTGACTCTATCGCCGCGGGCACAATCAATGGCTCCGGATGCAGGGCAAACGCTGTAGATTTGCCAAAAGCCACTATTTCAAAGCCCTTCGGCATTTCCATAACAAGCACAAGCGGCTCGTTCAACTCGTATGAGTCTTTCGGAAGTTCGGGCCAGAGCGGCGTTGACGAGCCGGAAATAAGATATGCCAAGTT
>Ga0307378_10010100_pt1 | contig 12294 bp, 11 predicted proteins | sample UN1MG_FD_202238 | JGI IMG/M metagenome (GOLD analysis project Ga0307378, IMG submission 202238) | Soil microbial communities from Risofladan, Vaasa, Finland - UN-1 | ecosystem: Environmental > Terrestrial > Soil > Coastal area > Acid sulfate soil | place: Finland: Risofladan, Vaasa | collected...
CACCTATCTGTTGCTGTCGCTGACGATGGTCCCTACTGTCATTGGGGCTTTTGTCGGCATGGCAACCAGTGGAATCGTATTTCAGCATCCAATACTGAGCTCACTCGTTATGCTGGGTGCGATCATCGGCCTTCAGTTTGCAATCGCGGCCAATCGCGACAGTGGTCTCGGCGTCGCCCTGCTGCTTGGAATGACCTTTATCCTCGGATGGTGGTTGGGGCCGATTCTGAACGTGGCGCTTTCACTGCGTAATGGTCCGGAACTGATCGGGATCGCAGCGGCTGGAACCGGCGGTATTCTGCTGACGATGAGTGCAATCGCGACAACGACCAAGCGCGACTTCAGCTTCATGGGCAAGTTCCTGTTTATCGGCATGGTCGTGCTCCTGCTTGCCATGCTGGCGAACATGTTTCTGCAAATCCCGGCATTGGCGTTGACGATTTCTTCGCTGGTCGTCGTGGTGTTTTCGCTGTTCCTGCTCCATGATGTCAGCCGCATCGTCAATGGCGGAGAGACCAACTACATCATGGCTGCGACCGGCGTTTACATCAGCCTGTTCAACATTTTTGTAAGCCTGCTGCATCTGCTGATGGCACTAGCGGGCCAACGTGAATAAGTAATCACGGCTGCGCAACATGACAACGGGCGCCTCAGGGCGCCCGTTGTCATTTCTGCCACGTACCGCGATGCGCAGGCCTTAACGGCCCACACTATTTTTCGAACAGGGCAATTGATTCAACGTGCGAGGTATGTGGAAACATGTTGATGACGCCCGCCGATCGGAGTGTATAGCCGTTTGTGTGCACCATGATCCCTGCGTCACGGGCAAGCGTTGCGGGATTGCACGAGACGTAGACCACCTTCGCCGGCATGGCAGCACCGAGCGAATTGATCAACTCCAGAGCGCCGTCGCGTGGCGGATCGATTAGCAATTTGTCGAACGGACCAAGCTGCTGCCATTGCTCCGCATCTAGCTTGAACAGGTCCCTGACATCGAAATCACAGCGCTTGTCCAAGCCGTTGTGCCTTGCGTTGCTTTGCGCACGCTCGACCAGCGCCGCACTGCCTTCAAACCCTGTCACGACAGCACCGCGTCTGGCCATTGGTAACGAAAAGTTTCCTATGCCGCAGAACATATCACCAATGACATCACCCGGTTGCGGGTCAAGCAATGACACGGCGCGCCGTACCAGCACCCGGTTGATCTGATGATTTACCTGGGTGAAGTCAGGAAGCCGGAACCGGAACTCGACGTCGAAATCGGGCAGACAATAGCTGAGCAATTCGTCACCGGCAGGATGCAACAGATGGACGGTGTCCGGCCCGCGTGGCTGGAGGTATACGTGCACACCGTGACGATCGGAGAAGTCACGCAGGAGTTGTTCGTCACCGGTCGAGAGTGGCTCCAGGATGCGAAACGCCAGCGCATCCCGATCAGCGCCAATCGCAAGTTCGATTTGCGGCACTCGCTCGCGGATAGACAGTCCATCTATCAACGTCCTGAGTGGCATCAACAATGCAGAGATGCGTTTCGGCACGACTTCGCAGGATGGCATGTCCGCAACGAAACTGTTTCGGCGTTCACGAAAACCAACGAGCGTTGCTTCGCGCTTGCGGACATAGCGCGATGAAAACCGTGCGCGATAACGGTACCCCCACGCAGGACCGTGTATCGGCGCCAGCATGGTCTGCGGCGAAACCTTGCCAATATGCGCAAAATTGTCTTCGAGAACACGCTGTTTGGCCGCTACTTGCGCCCGCGCTTCAAGATGCTGCATGGAACAGCCACCACAGATTCCGAAGCTGTTACATCCTGGCGTAGTTCGTGACGGTGACGCGACCAGCACCTTCCTGGTGGTGGCCAGTTCGTAACTTGGCTTGCGCCGATAGGTCTCCAGTTCAACGCGCTCGCCCGGGAGCGCGCCCTGGACGAATACGGCTTTGCCATCTATGTGGGTTACGCCCCGCCCTTCCTGATCGAGCGATTCGATATCGGCGATAACGACGCTCACGGCGGCTTCAGACCGGCCAGGCGTCAAGAAACTCACCCCAGTGCGATCCGCTGGACTGCTGCAAGGTGGAACGCACCAGCGCACACTCCTTGTCGTATCGAGTTTCGTCAAACACGCCCCGCATCAACTGAAAGCGCAAATACACCAGATAGGTATTGACGACATCCGTCTCGCAGTACGCGCGAATGGCATCGATCTGACCTGCCTGGAACTTGTCCCAGACCTTGCCGCCGGACATGCCGATTTTCCCGGGGAAGCCGAGCAACTGCGACATCTCGTCGAGGGGCGCACTGGCGCGCGGCTGATACATGGCCAACAGATCCATCAAGTCGAGATGCCTGGCGTGATAGCGGCTGATGTAGTTATTCCATTTGAATTCGCGATCGTCCTCGCCCATGTCCCAGAAACGACCCGCGTGCACACTATGTCGAAGCCCCCGATAGTTGAGCACCGGCAAATCGAAGCCGCTTCCGTTCCACGAGACGAGCTGCGGTGAGTACTTTTCAACGCCGTCGAAAAAGCGCTGTATCAGTGTCTTTTCCGGGTCATTCGCATCACCGAGTGACCAGACCCGAAAGCTGTCACGGTCACGCAGCACGCAGGAGATCGCTGCGATCCGGTGCAGGTGAAGAGGTAGAAAATCATTGCCGGTCTTTTCCCGGCGCTCCTCGAACGCTTGCTCGGCAACGTCTGCGGCAGCCATGTCGGTCGGCAAATCGCGCAGCATCCGAAAACCGTCGGTATCGGGAATCGTTTCGATGTCAAACACCAGGACGGGGGACATTGGATACCCTGTGTATTTCGTAAGCAGAAAAGGATCTTGTGTTACCAGTGACCTGCCGGCAACGGCTCCGCCCGTTTCTGATCTGCACTGCTACGAGCGCCATGGCAGATCATCGAAATCGCGCGGAAGCCACTTGAAGAAAACCCAGCAGCGACCTGACTGCCGATTGTAACGGAAGGAATACCAGTCAACGATGGGCAGCGCCATCTCGAGAGCACCCGGGCGATCCGGCCCGCCTGGCGCGAACCGGGGCCAGCTTGCCAGCCCAACTTTGCCCTCACCACCAGCCTTTCCGGTGCTAGACTGTCGAAAATACAAGGAAATTTGGGTCAAGGGGGGAATCAAAGGTGGCATCGCTCGAATCTGTCAGCGCGCCGGCTGACGCCGTTGAAAATGCACCTGAGTACGTTCAGCACAAACCACTGGTGAGCTGGGTTGCCGAGTTCGCCAAACTGGCTGAACCGGAACGGATTCACTGGTGTGACGGGTCGCAGGCCGAATATGAATCGTTGTGCCGCCAGCTGGTCGAGGCCGGCACCTTCATCCCGCTTAACACAGAGAAACGCCCGAACAGCTTCCTGGCGCGATCCGACCCGTCTGATGTTGCGAGGGTCGAGGACCGGACCTTTATCTGCAGCACACATCGCCACGATGCCGGCCCCACCAACAACTGGATGGCGCCGGCTGAGATGAAGAAGCGCCTGAAAGAACTTTTCAAAGGGTGCATGCGAGGCAGAACCCTTTACGTCGTTCCTTTCTCGATGGGCCCGATAGGCTCCCCTATTTCACACGTGGGAATTGAACTGACAGATTCGCCCTACGTTGCCGTCAGCATGCGGGTCATGACCCGCATGGGCAAGGCCGTGTTCGACGTGCTGGGTGAAGACGGTGATTTCGTACGCTGCGTTCATTCGGTTGGCATGCCCCTGACGCCTGGTGAGGCAGACGTCGCCTGGCCTTGCAACAAGGACCAGAAGTACATTGTGCATTTTCCGGAAGACAAGGCCATCTGGTCGTTTGGCAGCGGCTACGGGGGCAACGCCCTGCTGGGCAAGAAATGTTTTGCGTTGCGTATTGCCTCGGCAATGGGACGCGAGCAGGGATGGCTCGCCGAACACATGTTGATTCTTGGTGTCGAGTCCCCTCAAGGGGAAAAGACTTACGTGGCGGCAGCGTTTCCGAGCGCTTGTGGAAAAACAAACTTTGCAATGCTGATACCGCCGAAGGCCTTCAATGGCTGGAAGGTCACGACGATCGGCGACGACATCGCCTGGATAAAGCCCGGTGACGACGGCAGGCTCTACGCGATCAACCCGGAGTACGGATTTTTCGGAGTTGCGCCGGGAACATCTGATCAGTCCAATCCAAACGCGATGGCGACGCTGTCCGCAAATTGCGTGTTTACCAACGTCGCGATGACGCCGGACGGCGATGTATGGTGGGAAGGCATGGGAGAGGCGCCGCCGCAACTGACCGACTGGCAGGGTCAGCCCTGGACGCCGGACTGTGGGCGCAAGGCAGCACATCCCAATGCGCGTTTTACAACGCCGGCCTCACAATGCCCGTCGATCGATGCCGACTGGGAACAACCTGCGGGCGTGCCCATTTCGGCATTCATCTTCGGCGGGCGCAGAAGCACCACCGCACCGCTTGTCACAGAGAGTTTCAACTGGGTGGACGGTGTATATATGGCGGCGACCATGGGTTCAGAGACCACGGCAGCCGCAGCACACAAGATTGGCAACGTGCGCCGTGATCCATTCGCCATGCTGCCGTTCTGCGGTTACCACATTGGTGACTATTTCGATCACTGGCTCGAGTTCGGTCGAAAGGTGGCACACCCGCCGCGGATTTTTTCAGTGAACTGGTTTCGCAAGGATGATGACGGCGAGTTCCTGTGGCCCGGGTTTGGTGAGAACATGCGCATCCTGAAGTGGATCGTCGATCGCTGCCACGGTCGCGCCGGTGCTGCGGAAAGCCCGCTTGGCTGGATGCCAAACCACGCAGATATCGACTGGACCGGCCTTGATGAAATTAACGAGGATCGGTTCGCGACGTTGATGTCAGTCGATCGCGAATTATGGATACAGGAGTTGTTGTCGCACGAAGAACTGTTCGTAAACCTTTATGACAAACTCCCAAAGGAGTTCGTACTCAAGCGTGAACTTCTACTGGCGACGTTGTGGCGGTCTGAGGCGCGCTGGGTGCCACCGGGAAACTGACAGGCAGGCTAGCTACTAGGTGGCCGGAAATACCCCGGTTGACAGGTAGCGATCACCACGATCACAGACAATGCTGACGATGGTCGCATCCTGGATTTTTCTGGATATTTCAAGCGCGGCCCACATGGCTCCGCCAGAAGAGATGCCGGCAAAGATTCCTTCCTCCTGCGCCAACCGGCGAGTGGTTTGCTCCGCATCTGCCTGACTGACCTCGACTACCTGGTCTACCTGCTGTCGGTCAAAGATACTAGGCAAATAAGCCTCGGGCCATTTTCGGATGCCCGGGATCTGTGATCCCGTGGTGGGCTGGCAGCCGATGATCTGTATCGAAGAGTTCTGCTCCTTGAGATAACGCGACACGCCCATGATGGTGCCGGTCGTGCCCATGCTTGATACAAAGTGGGTCACCTTCCCCGCCGTATCGCGCCAGATCTCCGGACCGGTGCCCTCATAATGTGCGCGTGGGTTATCCGGATTGGCGAACTGATCGAGAATCAAACCCTCGCCACGTGATTGCATCGCCATCGCTGTGTCGCGTGCCGTTTCCATGCCCCCGCTTGCTGACGTGAGGACGAATTTTGCACCGAACGCTGCCATCGTCTGACGGCGCTCGATCGACGCGTTCTCGGGCATGACCAGTATCATCCGGTATCCACGCATGGCGGCGACCATTGCCAGCGCGATGCCGGTATTTCCGGATGTCGCTTCGATGAGAGTATCACCCGGCTTTATCTCCCCACGACGCTCAGCGTGCATGATCATCGAATACGCCGGCCTGTCCTTGACTGATCCAGCCGGGTTATTCCCTTCGAGTTTGGCCAGTATGGTGTTGCCGGTCTTCCCCGGCAGACGTTTGAGGCGCACCAGCGGAGTATTGCCGACGAAATCGTCCAGCGTCTTGTATGTGCTCACGCCTGCCTTCCGGCCTGGCGACAGAGATCATCGCGCAATCGGTTCATTGCTTCTGCAACAACCATTGGACGTAACGCCCAACACCTTGCTCGACAGTTGAAAACGGCGCGTCATATCCACAGTCGCGCAATTGCGTCAGATCTGCTTCGGTAAAACTCTGGTATTTCTCCTTCAATCCTTCAGGAAAGGCGACGTAGCGAATCATCCCCTGCGATTTAAGCTCCTCCAGACCAAGCTCACCTTCATCCCCTTGAGCCTGGCGCACAGCATTTACCGTAGTAACCGCAACATCATTAAATGTCTGGGAAGCACCGGTACCGCAGTTGTATATGCCCGACTGGTCGGGGTTTTCAAGAAACCACATATTGACGTTTACAACGTCATCGACGGACACAAAGTCTCGGCGCTGCTCGCCGGCCGCAAAGCCACCGCTACCTTCAAAAAGACTGACTGCACCGCTTTCCAGATACTGATGGAAAAAATGATAGGCAACCGAAGCCATGCGCTGCTTGTGTGCTTCACGCTGACCGTAAACATTGAAATAGCGCAGACCAACCACCTGGGCCGTGTTGTCCTCCCAGCGACGACGAACCACCTGATCAAACAGAAATTTCGAATAGCCGTAGACATTGAGCGGTTGTTCGGCACTACGGTCTTCGCGGAATTCATCGTTGGCGCCATACACAGCCGCCGACGAGGCATAAATCAGTGGAACGGATTCGGACTGACAATAGCTCAGCATATCGAGTGAATAACGGTAGTTGTTATCCATGACATAGCGTCCGTCGGCCGCCATGGTATCGGAACAGGCACCCTGGTGAAGTATCGCCGCCACCTCGCCGTCGAATGCACCCGCCAGCAGTGCATTGCGAAAATCTTCCTTGTGAAAGTAATCCGCAATATCGCAATCGACGAGGTTGCGAAACTTGTCGGCCCGACCAAGGTTATCCACCGCAATAATATTATCGACACCGCGTTGATTTAATGCCTTGACGATATTTGCGCCGATGAAACCGGCTGCGCCTGTAACAACGATATACATCGATTCCACCGATCTTACTCAAACAATTCTTCAGGATGAACAACCGCGGTTCCGAATTTACCGACCACGATCCCCGCCGCCTTGTTGGCCCATTCAACCGACTGTGACAGCGTCTGCCCACTGGCCAGCATCGCAGCCAGGATGCCGATGACCGTGTCGCCAGCACCACTTACATCGTACACTTCGCGCGCTAGCGTCGCGACATGGAAGCGTTGTGCGTCAGCATACATGGTCATCCCCTCTTCGCTGCGCGTCACGAGCAACGCCTCCAGGCCGAGCGACTCACGCAAGTCTTCGGCACGACGGGTAAGGTCTGCTTCGTCTTTCCAGCGACCAACGACCTCGCGCAACTCCGAGCGATTGGGTGTAATCACGCTAGCACCAGCGTAACGCGAATAGTCGTCCCCCTTCGGGTCGACCAGAACCCGCTTGCCCTGGCCACGAGCGAGTTCGATCATGCGCTCGATATGTTTGAGCCCACCTTTGCCGTAATCCGACAGGACCACCACATCACAGTCCGGGAGATTCTTCTCGAAATCAACCAGCTTCGCGGCCAGTGCCTCATGCCCTGGCTCGTTTTCGAAATCAACCCGAATGAGTTGTTGCTGCCGCCCGATCACTCGCAATTTGATCGTCGTCGAAAGGGAAGGGTCACGATGAAGACGGGATTCAATGCGCTCGGCCTCAAGGTGGGTCTGAATACTGCCCGCAGCTTCATCATCCCCAACCACCGACAACAAAATCGGATGCGCGCCGATCGCGGCCATGTTCCAGGCGACGTTTGCAGCCCCGCCAAGACGCTCTTCCGTCTTCGATATCCTCACCACCGGCACCGGTGCCTCCGGCGAGATTCGGTCAACATCACCGAACCAGTACCGATCCAGCATAACGTCACCGACGACGAGGGCGCGTGCCTTGGTAACCGCCACCTTGGCCCTGGAATCCGTCACGACCGCCCTATAGAAAAGTATTCAATACCCAGTTCCTGCATCGTGGCGGGATCATAGAGATTTCGGCCGTCGATCACCACCGGCTCCTTAAGACGCGACTTGATTTCGGCAAAATCCGGGCTTCGGAACTCCTTCCATTCCGTAACGATAATCAGTGCGTCCGCGCCTTCAAGCGCTTCAATCGGGGTTTTGGCGAAGCTGACGCCACGCTCTTTCGCCATCAGACGTTTCGCCTCTTCCATGGCAACCGGGTCGTATGCACTCACGGTCGCCCCTCGTGCGAGCAGGCCGTTGATGATGACCCGGCTCGGGGCTTCGCGCATGTCGTCTGTATTGGGTTTGAACGCAAGCCCCCAGACTGCAAAACGTTTGCCGTCAAGGTGTTCACCGAAACGAGTACGAACCTTGTCGAGCATACGCTGCTTCTGGGTGCGATTGACTTTCTCCACTGCGTCCAGAATGGTCAACTGCATGCCGTAGTCACCCGCGCTATGCTGTAACGCCCGGATATCTTTAGGGAAACAGGATCCGCCGTAACCGGACCCCGCATAGAGAAACTGGAACCCGATGCGCGGGTCAGATCCAATTCCGTGGCGGACCATTTCGATATTCGCCCCCAGCTTCTCGGACAAATTGGCCATCTCATTCATGAACGAGATTCGTGTCGCCAGCATGGCATTTGCCGCGTACTTGGTCAGCTCGGCCGAGCGCGTGTCCATAACGATCATACGGTCATGCACACGATTGATCGGTGCGTACAACTGCCGCATGATGTCGAGCGCCTTTCGATCGGCACCGCCTACAACAATCCGGTCCGGCCGCATGAAGTCCTCCACCGCAGCGCCTTCCTTCAGGAACTCCGGATTCGAGACCACGCCGAAAGCCGTGTCGGCACCGCGGGCACGCAACTCTTCCTGCATCACCGCCTGAACCCGCTCGGCGATGCCGACCGGAACCGTCGATTTATCGACGATTACCTTGTACTCCCCCATGTGCTTCGCAATATTGCGCGCCGCGTCCAGCACATAGCGCATGTCTGCGGAACCGTCTTCATCCGATGGCGTACCAACGGCGATAAACTGAACGGCACCATGCGCCACCGACATCGCGACATCGGTGGTAAACCGCAACCGGCCCGCTTCCCGGTTGCGCGCCACGAGCTGTTCCAGGCCTGGTTCATAGATCGGCATGCCGCCCTTGTTCAAGAGCTTGATTTTGTCAGCGTCGAGATCGAGACAGACTACGTCGTTCCCGAAATCGGCCAGGCAAGCGCCCGACACCAAGCCAACATAGCCTGAACCGATGACTGTGATTTTCAATGTTGTTCCCCGCTTTCCAGCAATTCGTGCTCAATACGCCGTAACATCGCAGCCGGATCATCCGCTCTGGTGACCGGCCGCCCCACGACAAGATAGCTGGCCCCGCCGCGTATGGCGCGCGCCGGAGTCATCACCCGCTTCTGGTCGTCGGCCGCATTACCCGCAAGCCGTATGCCCGGTGTGACGCGCAAAAAGGCGTCGCCGAAGCGGTCACGTAGTGCCCCCGCCTCGTGCGCCGAACACACCACGCCATCTGCCCCGTTGGCATGCGCCAAACCGGCAAGACGCACCACCGATTCAGCAGTACCCGAGCCGATTCCGATATCCTGCAAATCGCCGTCGCTCATCGATGTCAGAACTGTAACGGCGACCAGTAACGGCCGCTCGCTGCCGTTCTCCAGCGCATCCCGTGCCGCCTGCACCATGGCACCACCACCGAGGGCGTGCACATTCAACATCCACACGCCGAGCCGGGCCGCGGCGCTGCAGGCACGTCCGACAGTCGTCGGAATGTCATGAAACTTGAGGTCGAGAAAGACATCGAAGCCACGCGCCACCAGCGCGGCCACCAATCCCGGTCCTTCTGCTGTAAACAATTCCTTGCCAATCTTCAGCTTACAGGTCTCGGGAGACAACAATCTGGTGAATGCGAGAGCCGATTCCGCCTCTGGAAAATCGAGCGCGACAATGATCCGGGAATGCATCAACCCGCAACCTCCTGCTCTTCCGAGCGTCGCGGCGGGTAGGTCTCCCAGGCGTTACACGCTGGGCATTGCCAGTAGAACTGACGAGCTTTAAAACCACAGGCATCACAACGGTAAAGCGCCAGGCTTCGCGTGTGCTGATGGATCAGATTCTTGATCAATTGGAGATCATTGCGGCGCTCGGGCGGCGCTTCCATCAACTGCGCCTCAAGCAGCTTGTCGAGTCCAAGCAACGTCGGGTTACGCATCAGTTCCTCGCGCACCAGCCGGTTGGCAGACTGGGCACCTTGTAATTCGAGTGCACCGTCGAAAGATACATTGAGCAAATCGAGCGACGGATAGCGTGAAAGGTATTCCCGAATTAGGCGCACACCTTCTTCAATTTGCTCAAGACTTCGATAGGCCCCGACGATTTTTTCCGCCACTAGCGCAAGATAAGCCGGATCCTGTTGCTCCACCCGCTTCCAGTGAACAATAGCCGCTTTCGCATCGCCGTCCGACATGGCCAGATCCCCAAGCAGCAGGTTGGCGCGAACACATTTCCGGTTGACCGAAAGCGCTTCTTCAAGATGCTGTCGCGCCGCATCCGAACCGGTTTCGGTCAATTCATTGACTGCCAGCTCGCAGAAATAATGCGCGATGTCACGTTCGCTCGACTTGCCGGTGACTTCGTCCATCCGCCGGGACGCTTCGATGGCCTTCTTCCAGTCCTTTTCCTGTTCATAGATTTCAAGAAGAAATTTCAAACCCTGCTGCTCATACTCAGTGCCTTCGAGTTTGGCAAAGAACTCTTCGGCACGGTCCAGCAGTCCCGCCTTGAGATAGTCCTGAGCGAGCTCATAGAGTGCGTGCAAACGCGCCTCCCCCAACAGGTCGGGACGGTCGAGGAGGTTTTGGTGCATCCTGATCGCGCGCTCGACTTCGCCTCTGCGCCGGAACAGGCTGCCGAGCGCAAAATGCAATTCGACGGTCTGCGGCTCAACCTTCACAACCTCGATCAAGGCTTCTATCGCCTTGTCCGGTTGCTCATTCAAGAGGAAATTCAGGCCCTTGAAGTAAGAAAGCGGTAAGGCGCGCGATTCGGACAGCAACTGCTTGATATCGATTCTCGCCGCAAGCCAGCCCAGAACAAAAAATAGCGGAAATCCAAGCAGCCACCAGAGTTCAAATTCCATACGCGGTTTTCAGTCTGCCAAATGAATCATCCGGCGTTGCCAGAATCGATGGCTCGGAGTTGTTTGCGCAAAGCTGCAACTTCCCGGCGTCGACGAAATATCACGCCAAGGCTGGCCAGCACTCCCCCCGTCGCACCCAATACGAAAGCCACAAGCAACACGAAAACAACTGGTGCTTCCCATTGCGTGCCGAGATAGAAATGCACCACCACCGGATCGGTGTTCTTGAGTGCAAACCCCATCAGGATGACAAAAACCAGAATACGAAGAATCCAGAGCAGATATTTCACGAACACATCTCGCAATCCTCAGTAAACACGCGGTTTCACCCTCGGTATAAAAAAAGCGGCAAGATCATTCACTGATGCCGCTTTGCACGTGCTGTTCGTCTGTACCAGAGCGGGACTCACTGCTTCTTGACATCCACCCGCTCGCGCAACTCCTTGCCTGCCTTGAAGTGCGGCACATACTTCGCCGGAACCTGCACCTTCTCGCCAGATTTCGGATTGCGCCCGACCCTTGGTGGCCTGTAATTCAACCCAAAGCTGCCGAAACCACGAATCTCGATACGCTGCCCCGTAGACAAGCTCCGGGTCATCGCATCGAGAATCATCTTCACTGCCAGCTCCGCATCGTTGGCAACAAGTTGCGGGAAATGTGCCGCAAGCCTAGCGATAAGTTCCGACTTGGTCATGGCATATCCTGTTGTTTATCGTTATTCAACCCGGGTTATCACTTCCCCAGCTTGGCTTTCAGCAGCGCACCGAGATTGGTTGTGCCGGCACTGGCCTGGCTGTCCGAGCCGTGCTTCTGCACCGCTTCCGCTTCCTCAGCGGCGTCCTTGGCTTTGATCGAGAGGTTAATATTGCGATTCTTTCGATCGATATTGATGATCATGGTCGACACCTGATCGCCTTCCTTAAGGTGGCTGCGGATGTCCTCAACGCGGTCCCGCGACACTTCCGAAGCGCGTAGATATGCTTCGACGTTGCCTTCCAGTGTCACGACAGCCCCCTTGGCATCAATCGCGGTGACAACACCCTCCACCACAGAGCCCTTGTCGTTGATCGATACATAGTTGGAGAAAGGATCGCCTTCGAGCTGCTTGATGCCCAGTGAAATGCGTTCACGCTCAACGTCGATGGCAAGCACCATGGCTTCAACCTCATCGCCC
>Ga0307378_10010102_pt1 | contig 12292 bp, 7 predicted proteins | sample UN1MG_FD_202238 | JGI IMG/M metagenome (GOLD analysis project Ga0307378, IMG submission 202238) | Soil microbial communities from Risofladan, Vaasa, Finland - UN-1 | ecosystem: Environmental > Terrestrial > Soil > Coastal area > Acid sulfate soil | place: Finland: Risofladan, Vaasa | collected...
GGCGAACTTCAGCAGCTTGAACTGCTCGGGGTCCTTGAGTGTATCGATGTTGATGTGGAAATCGCACTTGGGAAATGCGAAGACGCGGTGGTTGGAATCGCCCTCGCGCCACACTTCGAGCAACGCATGGGTGAAGTCGGCCGCCACCTTGGCGTACTCGCCGTAGGTCTTGCCGGTGAGCTTGCCGCTGGGGCCGATGGCGGGGATGTTCTGCATGTAGCGCGGCACACCGGTGTGGATGTTGAAGTCGAGGAACAGCGTCTGCCCGCCTCGCGAGAACGCGCTCTGCGAGCCCGAGAAGATCATGTGCTGCGCCTCCTGCAGCATCTCGTTGTACGACATGTGCTCCACGTAGGGCGCGTAGAGCACGTTGATGTAGCCCACGCCGAGCGCGCCGGCGTAGTAGGCCTGCATCGACGCCAGGAACGTGTTCACGTGGCCGGTGAGCGTGCGGGCGTGCTTCGCCGGGGCCGACCGCGTGTCGAGGTTGCCCAGCGACAGCCCGAACTTCTTCAGATACTCCAGCGAGTGCGACGAGCAATACACACGCGTCGGATAGCCGAGGTCGTGCAGGTGCACCGCACCGCTCAGGTGGGAGTCGGCCACTTCCCGCGAGAACACCTCTTGCAGTGCGTACTGCTTCAGCGTGGTCTCCGCGATGGCGAGGTTGATCGCCTCCGGGTTGTTCGCCGTGATGTTGCTGTTTTCGTTGCTTCGCGACAGGATGAGCTGGTCGAGGTCGTATTTCGGCATGCCGATCACCGACTGCTTCGCCAGCTTGGTGGAGAAGCCGCGCTCGAACAGCTCGTTGTCGACCAGCTCGCGGATCAATGACGTGGACACGCGCCCTATGCCGGAATTGAGGATCTTCTGTTCGACCGCGCTCGCGATCTTGCGGGCGTCGTAGGGATCGAGCTCCGCCTCCTTGATGAGCGCCTGCTGGATGCGGCTCTTGTCCCACTGCACCAGCTCGTCGCGGCTGCCCGGATCCACCAGCAGCGAGATGTCGGTGGACGATCCGGTGCCCCTGGTGGATTTGCGGACCTTGATCGACTGGCGCACCTGCGCGCGCTTCTCGCGGTAGATGATGTAGGCCTTGGCAGTCTTGGCGTGGCCGGTCTCGATCAGGACCTTTTCGACCATGTCCTGGATGTCTTCGATGTCGGGAATCCGGCTTTCGAAGCGTTTCTCGAGGAAGAAGGCGACGGCGTTGGCAAGTTCTTCGGCGAGCAGGCGATCCTCGCCGCCCACCGAGCGTGCCGCCGCGAAAATGGCATCGGCGATCTTGGACTCGTCAAAGGGCACCAGCCGCCCGTCGCGCTTGCGCACCTTTTCAATTTTGGGCATCCGTTCCCCCCTTCTCAAGCAAGGGCCTGAGTTCCTCGAGGAATTGGCCGGGATCTTTGAATTCACGATAGACGGAAGCGAACCGAACGTATGCGACCTGGTCGAGGTCGCGGAGTTTCTTCATTACCAGCTCGCCGATCGCTTTGGTGGAGACTTCCTTGTCGCCGTGCTCGTAGATGTCGTTTTCGATGGAGCGGACGATTTCTTCGAGCGTTTCGGTGGCGATCGGGCGCTTCTCGCAGGCCTTGTGAAGGCCCATCAGGATCTTGGCGCGGTCGAACGGCACGCGCGAGCCGTCCTTCTTGATCACGCGCAGCGGAATGTCTTCCACCCGCTCATAGGTGGTGTAGCGGCGGCCGCAGTCGAGGCATTCCCTCCGCCTGCGGATGACCGATGCCTCCTCCGCCGAGCGGGAATCGACGACGCGGTCCTTGTCGGTTCGGCAGTACGGGCATTTCATGGGCTTCAGACTCCGGTCAGTTGGCCAGCTTCTCAGTTGTTCAGTTGTTCAGTTGTTCAGTTGTTCAGTTGTTCAGCGGCTGTTCAGGCTCGACTGCCCGAACCGACCTGACCAACTGCCCAACCAATCCGCCGCCGCCGGCAATCGACGAAAAGCCTTCCTTGCCAATGACTTAGCGGCGACATCGGGTGAAACGGCGGGCTTGCGGACGGCTTGTGCTATTGTAAACACAACATGTGCTAGTGTCAAGGGAAAAATTATCCCATATTTTGTGGGTGAAGTCAACGATGAACCATGGCCTGGAGCGGGGCAATCAGTCTGTTTCCGTCGCCTGCAAACACCCACCGCAAAGCCCTTGCCAATCAATAATTTACGGCCGATTGGCGGCCATGCCAACTTCAGTGAGACGGGATTCCCATCCGGCAGACCTCCCGCCCTGATCAGGCCGGCGGACGGCGGGTTTTTTCTTGAAAAGCTGCGGCTTCATCGCTAATCTACTTGCAGCCTGCCGATCGGCCGACGTGCCCACCCGAATGCCAACGGCCAGGACCCCACACGAATCCAGGAGCACCAGCAGATGACCCGCAACTTCTCCGTCAACGAGTATTTCCGCAAACAGGGCTTGCAGCACCGCCCCACGTATCGGTTCGCCGGGCAGAGCGAGGACGACTGGCGCACGTGGCGCGCCGCCCTGCTGCCCGCGCTGAAGGCGTCCCTCGGAAGGATGCCATCCCGTGTGCCGCTCAACCCCGAGATCGTATTGGAGACCCGCGAGGACGGCCTCGTCAAACAGCGCGTGGTCTTCGACGTGGAGGAAGGCCTGTCGGTCGCGGCGTGGGTGTTTCGACCCGCCGATCAAACCAGCCGGCTGCCCGGCATTCTCGCGTGCCACGGGCACGGGCCGTTCGGCAAGGACGCCGTGATGGGCTGCGGCTCGTCGCCCGAGCTGCTGGCAAACATCAAGGTGCACAACTACAGCTACGGGCTGGCGCTCGCCAAGGCGGGCTACGCCGTGATCGCGATCGACTGGCGCGGATTTGGCGAACGCAGCGAAGCCGCATTCCCCGGACGCGACATCTGCAACATCCACTACATCAAGGCGAGCATCCTCGGCATGACCGTCCTCGGGATGGACGTGAACGACGGTATGTGCGCCCTCGATTACCTGTGCAGCCGCGACGACGTGGATCCCGACCGCATCGGCGTGCTCGGGCTGAGCTTCGGCGGAACGATGACCACCTGGATGTGCATCTGCGACGACCGGATCAAGGCGGCGGACAACATCTGCTACAGCGACCGCTTCGCGGATTTCGCCCTCACCCGCGCGAACTTCTGCGGCAGCCAGATCACCCCGGGCCTCTTCCAGTTGTGCGACATGCCGGACCTCCAGGGGCTGTTTGCGCCCAAGCCGCTGCTCGTCGAGATCGGCAGGAACGACGACTGCTTCTTCCTGGAATCGGCGATGAGCTGCTTCCGCGAGGTCGAGAAGATTTACTCCGCCGCCGACGCCCGCGACATGCTCGAGCTCGAGCTGTTTGACGGCGGCCACCAATGGAGCGGGAAGAAGACGTTTGAGTTTTTCGCGAAGCACCTGGGGAAGGGGGAAGAAGGCAAGAAGATAAGAAGATAGGAAGGCAAGAAGGCAAGAAGTCAGGAAGATAAGAAGGCAAGAAGATTGAGGTAACAACGAAAGAACGAAGGAACGAAGGAAGAAGATGAGTGATATACACAGCGTCGGAGCAGATTGCGCTTGTCCATGCTGTGCTGCCGCCCTACGGCGGCAGCGGGCGGGCAACGGTGGCCCGCCCCTACACAAGATCCCGGCAAGTCATTCTGCCAGCGAGTGGGGATCTTCGAGCTCCTGTTGCCGCATTGGCGAATGCCCGTAGCCGGGCGGGCCACCGTTGCCCGGCCCGCTGCCCGCAAAGCGGGCAGCAGTCTGACCATGCGCAGATAATTCAGACGCTGAGTATAACTTCTTAGCTTCTTCGCTTCTTGCCTTCTTAGCTTCTTAGCTTCTTAACTTCTTAACTTCTTGCCTTCCTCCCTCCCCCAACTTCCCCTCCAGCACAATCACAGCGGCTTTTTTGTTAAGAATAATGGAAACCCATCGTCTTTCTCCATGCAGTCGGGATGATCACGGAGGATTACGCTACGGAAGCGAAGATTCTCATTGTCGATGATGAGCAATACGTCCTCTCGTACCTGGCGACCGTACTCGCCAGTGAGGAGTACTCCATCACCACCTCACCCAGCGGCGCGGAAGCTTTGAGGATGGTGCAGGAAGACGACTTCGACGTCGTGCTGTCGGACTTGATGATGCCGGACGTGAACGGCCTGAAACTGCTGGAGGAGATACGGCGCAGCAAGGCGGGGACGGCGGTGATACTGATAACGGCCTACGGGAGCCTGCGGTCGGCGATCACGGCGATGCGGCTGGGTGCGGTGGATTACGTGCTGAAACCGTGCGATGAGGAGGAACTCCGGCTGCGCGTGCACAACGCCTGCGAGCGGCAGATCATCAAGAAGGAGTACGAGATGCGCACGCGCGAGCTGGAATCGGTGATCTTCGCCATCTCGCACGACCTCTCGGGGCACCTTGTGGCGCTGCGCGGGTTTGCACGACGTCTTCGGAGCGCATGTGCAGATCAGCTCACCAGAGACGGACACGAATACATGGACCGTATCGAATCGAGCGCCGATCTGATGGAGAAGATGATCAAGTCGATCGGCGACTTCGCCCGGGCCGGCCGGGGTACAGGAAAGATCGAGAAGATCGGCGTGCGCAAGCTCGTCCAGGACGTCTTGCAGAATCTCCAGAGCTCAATCGAGGAGAGAAACGTCGACGTCCGCGTTGCCGATGAGCTTCCCGAGATCGAGGGCGAGTGGCTCAGAATATACCAGATCTTCCACAACATCATCAACAACGCGATCAAGTTTTCGCGGGAGGACGTGCGCCCGGTCGTCGAGATCGGGGTGGACGACGCCGGGAAATACCACAGGTTCTCCGTGAAAGACAACGGGGTGGGGATCAGGAAGGACGAGCAGGAGAAGATATTCGAGATGTTCTGCCGGACTGACCGCACGAAGGTGCCGGGAACAGGCATGGGGCTGGCGATCGCGCGCAAGATCGTCACCAGCGTCGGCGGCTCCATATGGGTCGAATCGGAGGAGAACCAAGGCTCGACCTTCTACTTCACGATCCCGAAAGCTCCGTGCAGCCAGGAAAAGCCGGAACAGGAAGCGCGCGCCGTCGCGGAATAGCAGCCCGCCGCCAGCCCGCACATCTACAGGCTGTTCCGAACCGTAATCAGGTCCAGGATATTCACCCGCCCATCCGCGTTCACGTCCGAGATCGCAGCCGCGTCATCGGACATCGGGTCCTTGTTGAGGCTGTTCCGCACGGTGATGAGGTCAAGGATGTTCACGCGTCCGTCGCCGTTGACGTCCGGCTGCTGAACGAACGTGAACTGCCGCTGATCGCTTGAGATCCAGTTGAAGAACCGATCCTGGGCGACGACGCGATAGGTCATGGTGGCGGCAAGCATCTGCATGCTGAAGGCCGAGCCGTTGCGTGCCATGCGGGCAACGCGGGGATTCCCGGTGCCGTCGTCTCCGTAATACAGGAAGACGGCCGCCGCATCCGCATCGGTCTGGACTTCGATGGTGAGCCGCGAGCCGACGCGGCTTTCGCCGACGGAGACGATCCCCGGCGGAGCGAGATCGTTGATCTTCATTGCGGTGTGCTCGGCGTAGCCGGTGAAGTTGTCGCTGGTAAACAGCGCGTTGAATGCAGGGCCGATGGCGTCGCCGATCACGCGAATCCTGGCGGGGTCATTGGTGCCCCACGGGTGCGACGGCACGGACGGTGCGTTGTTGGCGTTCGGGAGCAGCCGGAAATCCCAACGGACGGCCCGGTGCGTCACGGCTTCGCAGGCGATGGGATCGACCGATGCGAGCACGGCGCCGAGCTGAACCGGGGCCCCGCCGCCGCCGACGTTCTGCCGGTGATCGACGGCCGTGATGGCGTCAACAACCGCGAGGTACTTGCGCTGCGGCGCAGACTGAAGCTGGCCGTTCTTCCAGTACATGGTGGCGCGGTGCATGTCGGCGAGGTCGCGCCACATGAAATCGTTGCCGTAGCTGTAGTCGTAGTTGGTGGACGCTACGGCGGCCCAATGGCAGACACGAGCGAAGTTGATGTCGCAACTCGGATTGGACGATACGGTCGAAAACAGCCCCGCGCCGACCCAGTTCTTCACGACGAACGTGCCGACGAGCGCGTCGTGCACCTTCAGCTTGGGCATGTTGATCACCACGTCGGCGGAGAAGATATAGTCGGGCATTGCGTGCCAGCCCATGACCTGGCCGTGGGGGTTGACGCCGTGGCTGTCGGTCTGGCTGAAGTACGTGGCCGAGTACTGCGACGACTGCAGATTGGCCTGCGTGTAGCCGCTGCCGGAATAGGCGGAGTCCGGGCCCAGGTTCACCCACGACCACGGCGAATCGACGGCGAACGCGAGTGTGTAGACGGGTTTGCCGCGCGAGCGGAGTGTCTGCGCCATGGCGGTCAGGCCGAGTCCATCGAGATTTCCCTGTGTGTATCCGCAGGGGCCGCAGTCGCCGATGTTCACCCGTGCGGCGCCTGCCTGGAGGCACATATCGACAACCGGCCGCACCGCTGCCGACTGGGTGCAATCGACGCCGGCGACGTTGGGCTTGATGAGCACCGTATTGCCGGGGCGAACGAGATCGCGGAGCGGGTTATCCGCCGGGCCGAGCCCGAGCTGGGCCACGGTGTCCCATACGAACTGGTACGCCGGGTTCGACGCCTTGTCGTAGGGCTGGGTGGCGCCGTAGGTGATGGCGGTGTTGCGCTTCACTGCCACGACCGCATCGCCCCCGGTGGCGGCGTCAGGGAAGGCCGTCAACCCGGCGGACGGGTAGACCGGCTGGTCGGCGAGATGTGCCTGGGGAATGACGGCGCTTGCGCGGATCTGGAACACGTCTGCGATTATCGCGTAGCCCTTTACTCCGATGACGGCGAAGACGATCAGGGCGACGCACGCAACTGCCATCTCGCGGCGGAGCAGCCGGCGGCGGAAGCGGTGAAGCAGGAATCCCGCCAGTGCGGTTCCCCCCACCACGCCGGCCACGTTCGCCGCGGCCGCCTGCTGGCAGGGATAGGCCATCCGGTGCGGCCGCAGCCCGCTGCGGTACAGCAGCCACGCCAGGCTGAGGATTCCCAGGACAAGCCGCCGGCGGAAGAACCACGCCATCATCCGCAGAATGGCCGTCCTCGTTGCATTGATCCCGCGCACGACGAAAGGTTGCTCGTTCATCTTCATCTCCTTGACTCGCATTCCATTACGGCGACATGAGACCTTCTACAATCATTATACGTACATTTGTGCCAATGTCAAACTCGGGTGTGTTTTTGACACGAAGGCACGAAGGCACGAAGGAGCCTAGCGCGGCCAAGGCCGCAACCAAAGATGGCATTGGGCTTTAGAAACTATCTCAAAAGGTTACTCCCATGTAGGGGCGGACGGCGTCCGCCCAGGGGCACACGCCGTGTGCCCCTACACTTCGTGTCTTCGTGCCTTCGTGTCGAAAGCACCCTCGCGTCGCATTTTCCGCAAAAAACGTTGCATCAGCAGGAGGAAAAAGGTATCCATGAAGGCAATCTGACGAACCTATCTGCCGTTCGCGACACTAATAGGGAAAGGGCTTACGGCTTTCTTCGGCCACGGGGTTCCGTGTTTCCCGTGCAGTATGGTAATCCAATGGTAATCCTCGACAGGAGGCATTGATGAAGATTTCGACTCGCACGATTGCCTATTCGATCCTGACGGTGCTCGCGGTGGCGTTCGGGATCAGGGTTTTCCTCTACGGCGGCAGCACGTTCCAAGATCCGGGCGACTCCCCGCTGTACAAGTCCACATTGGATCGCGCCGTGGCGAATTTCAAGGATTCCGACTACGTGGTCAGCCGCGACGGAGCGCCGAAAGGATACGGCGGCGCCGCCGCCTCTTCGTACCAACAGCCGAACGGTGTCCAGCAGCGCGCCCAAGGCCAGCAGGCGGATCCGGCTTCGCAGTACTTGCAGGCCGGCCTTCAGGCTTACCAGCAGAAGAATTACAAGGGAGCACTGGCGTATTTCGAGGCTGCCGCCCAGTACTCCCCCGCAAACGCAACGGTGCAAACGTATCTGGGCATGACGTACGACAAGCTGGGCGACAAGGCGAAGTCGCAGCAGGCCCTGCAGAAGGCGGCCCTGCTCAGGAAGGGGCAGCCCGGGTCGCAGCAGCAGAAAGCCGGCCAGCCGGCCCCCCAGCCCGTTCAGCCCGGCGCGACCAACAACGGGCTCGTCAGCAGCGGCCAGATGTCTCCGATGGAGTCGGGCATGATGCTCTACCGCCACGGCAAATTCGACGAGGCCGCCACCTATTTTCAGTTGGCGATCAAGGCCTCTCCCGCCGATCAGACCGCCTACAGCATGCTCGGGAGCTGCTATTTCGCTCTGCGCGACAACGATAAGATGATCGAGACCTACAAGTCCGCCGTGCAAGCCAACCCCACCGCCGCCGAACCCTACTACAACCTGGGCATCGCATACTCGCATCTCGGAAAGACTCAAGACGCCCGCCAGGCGTACGGGAAGGCAATCCAGATCAATCCCGCCCACTCCCAGGCTCACGCCGGCCTTGGCAAGCTCCTCCAGGCCGAAGGCAAGAACGACGAGGCCCTCAAGGAATTCCAGTATGAAATCGACGTCTGCAAGAACCTGATGAAGCAGAAGCCGGATGAGCCATCCACCTACAACCGCCTCGCCCATTTCTACCTGCAGAACAACATCAACCTGCCCGAAGGAATCGAGCTGATCGCGAGAGCACTCGAACTCAAGCCGGATGACTCCATTTACCTCGCAACCGCGGCACAACTGCAGGCCAAGAGCGGCAACAAGGACAAGGCGATCGAGTTCATCGACAAGGCGCTGCAGAAGTCGCCGGATTCCGTTTACTTCCAGGCAGTCAAGCGAAACATCCTGAAGCCTCCCGCCGAATCAAAGCCTGAGGGGCCTGCGGAGGACGGCAATTCATCAACACCGGCCAAGGAATCAGCCGAATCCGGGAAAGCAGCCGCAGGGGACCAGGGCCAGCCTGCCGACAAGTGAGAAGCCGCTGCGAAGGCGCCGCTTGAGTACAGCTACGGAGGAATTCCCGCGGTACAGTCTCACTGAAAAAAAATCTTTTACAAATTCTGACAAAATCCTGTTTTTTTGCTTGACATCGCCGGTTTTCTGAGCTATAATTCAGCAGACGCGATGGGAGGCACAGAGGGAGAGACAGTTGTGCTGAATCCGTTCCGTTCTCCTTTTGCCGCAAAGGAGCGTAGCAATGTCCAGGTACCTCAATCGCCTGATCAACGAGCTACGTATGCAGCTCTGTTACTCCCCGGAGCGTCGCCGGCTCGAACAACTCGAGCGGCTCGAGCAATTCGTCACCGAAATCAAGCCCACCCGCGCCTACCGCTTCGACCAGATCGCGATACGCATCACCAACTATCGGCCATCCAAGGCAACAGACCAACGGATCCCCGGCGCCGACCTCCGCTATGATCTCGCCATTCTCATGGAGGATCTGAGCATACTTGTCGACGTTGCGGTCGCCGATCTTCCCGAGCGCGTCTACAGCACCGGCCAGTTGATGGACATGTTCGACGTGTCGCTGTCCGTGATCTACGAATGGCGGATTCACGGTCTCCCGGTACGGTACTACGTGATGGCGGACGGTGTGAAGCGGATGGGTGTTCGCCATTCGGCGATCGATGCGTTCATGGGAGGAGTGGTTGCCGCGGCCGTGCGGTCGCCCAGGTTCTCGCGGGCATCGGAGAAGCAGATACTCGGTGAAGCAACCCGGCTGCTCGGGAAGTCGGCCATCAGCTTCTCGCAGCTTGCGGCGTTATTGCGGGAGAAGTTCGGACTGAATGATCTGGCCGCCAAGTGCATCATCAGGGCCCACGATGCCGGCCAGCCCGGGAAGGCGTTTTACCACGACACGTATGACCCGATGCCCGAGCAGACGAAGCTCGATGTTTTCAATGCGAACCGCGACGGTCTGTCCGTCCAACGCCTTGCATCGATGCACAATCGGTCCCGCCAGGACATCTACCGCATGGTGAGGCAGGTCAAGGCGGAGCGACTCATCGGCGACGGCGTGGAATTCATCCGCAATGATGAGTTCGAGGCAGCGGATGCAGATCGCGCGATCCTGAACATCAGTCCGGGCGAGCACGGGCACGTCGGCCGCCGCGATACTCCCGTGCCCAGCTACCTCACCGACCTCTGCAAGGTGCCGCTGCTTGGCAAGGAAGAAGAACCGGATCTGTTCCGCCGTTACAACTACCTGAAGCACCGGCTGCACAAGCTGTGGCAGAATACCGCACCATCGCAGGTCACGCCGGCGGTGCTGGAAGATATGCGGTGGCTGCGCAACGAAGCGACCGAACTGCGCAATCGGATCCTCGAGGCCAACCTCAGGCTCGTCATCCGCATGGCATACAAACACGTCGGCCCGCTCGCCAACGTCAACGAGCTCATCAGCGACGGCAACGTCAGCCTGATGCAGGCGGTGGAGAAATTCGATTACTCACGCGGTTTCCGCTTCAGCACGTATGCTTCGTGGGCGATCCTGAAGAACTTCGCGAAGACCATCCCCGAGGAAAACTACCACGGCGAGAAGTTCATGACCGGCCAGGCCGAGATGCTCGACGCGGTAGCGGACGCGAAGAATGTTCCGGAGCGCGAGGAGGCGGCTCTCACACTGCGAAGCGCCATCAACCGCGTGCTGAGCAAGCTGACCGACCGCGAGCGGCAGATCGTCAGCTCCCGCTTCGGTGTCGGCGAGGAGGATCACGCGCAGACGCTCGGCGAGGTGGGCAACGACCTGCGCGTCACCCGCGAGCGTGTCCGCCAGATCGAAGCACGCGCCATCGAGAAAATCCGCGTTATGCTCAGGAAGGAAAGCGTCGGCCTCGGAACGTGACCCGCCTGGCGTGAATAGGCCACCCGTTCATTCATCCCGTAGACACCATAGAGTTTGCCATGGCGCACTGCCGATACTGCGGAAACCAGGTACCCGACCAAGCGGTTGTGTGCGTCACCTGCGGCTGCAACCCGTGGGCTGGCAGCAAGTTCTGCCAGAACTGCGGCGCCCCCACACCGGCTCCCCCGATCTACGGAGCCGACTTCTGCACCAAGTGCGGCGTTCTTCTTACCAAGGTTCCTCCGCCCAACGCCAAATCGAAGCTCGTGGCCGGACTGCTCGGCATCTTCGTCGGCTGGGCCGGCGTCCATCGCTTCTATCTCGGCTATACCGGCATCGGCGTCATCCAGATCATAGCCACGCTGTGCTCGTTCGGGTTGGCCGGATTGTGGGGCTTCATCGAGGGAATCCTCATCCTGTGCGACACTGGCATCACCACTGACGCCCAAGGCCGGCCGCTGAAGGAATAACCAGCCCCTATCCGAACACGCGACGTCCACCCGGACCTCATGCGGGGTACGTTGGGGAATCGGGCAAGATCACATCCAGCCGCGGGCGATTCCTGATCCTGTACGTATCAGGGGTGGACTGATGGCCGACGTGATCGTGCCATCGGTCCTGCCCATAATCCACCGGTAATTACCAGTCTTCCCAGGCACACCCCGCCCGTCTGTCCTGAACACGAGAAGCCTGTCTGTGTTGAACGGGAATGACTTGACGCGACTGCAAGATGGCAGCGTCTCGTGCTTTCCACCGGATGGGCTGCTTTTGTGCTTGAAAACACTGATCATATCTGGTACATTCACACTGCGAACGGAACATCGGTGATTCATCCAGCGCGAGCCGTCAATGCACCTGATAATCGCGGCAATCTTCTGCGGCGTCGGAGCCGCCGCGTTCGCCTACGGCTTCAAGCGAATGCACCGGTACCGCATGATCCAGGACACGCCGACGTCGAAGGTCAGGTCGATCGCAATGGGTCTGGTGGAAGTGTGCGGGCACGCGAAGGCTGACCGGTTCTTCACCGCACGCTATTCCGGCGTCAAGTGCCTCTACTACCGCTTCCTGGTGAAGGAGTATCGCCGGCACAGCAGCGGCAAGAGGACGTCGTATCGCTGGGATACCATCGATGAAGGCGAGGAGCGCTGCCCGTTCGGCATTGCCGACGACACCGGCGAAGTGCCCATCGTGCCGGAGGGTGCCGATTTCAGCGTCCGCGTCAGGAAGCTGTTTCTCAGGAAAGCCGGGCTGCTCGGCGGCCTCGGCGCACTCGGCAGGCTCTTCGGCGCCGATGACGAGCCCGACCGCTCCGAGCTTATCGAGCTTGATCCCAACGAGTCAAGCTTCTTCTCGATGAACAACGTGGGCGACCGCAAGTTCTACGAATACTTCATCGAACCCGGCGAGACCATGTACGTGCTCGGCACGGCCGGACACG
>Ga0307378_10010103_pt1 | contig 12292 bp, 11 predicted proteins | sample UN1MG_FD_202238 | JGI IMG/M metagenome (GOLD analysis project Ga0307378, IMG submission 202238) | Soil microbial communities from Risofladan, Vaasa, Finland - UN-1 | ecosystem: Environmental > Terrestrial > Soil > Coastal area > Acid sulfate soil | place: Finland: Risofladan, Vaasa | collected...
CTACGGACAACTATATCGGCGGCAGAAAAGGCGGCCAGCGACTGGCAGAAATTTTAGGCGGAAAAGGCAAAGTAATAATGCTTCGCTACCAGGAAGGCTCAGCCAGCACGATGAAACGTGAGCAGGGATTTCTGGACGTGCTAAAAGAAAAATACCCGGAAATCGAGGTTGTCAGCTCGAACCAGTACGGCAGAGCCACTACGGAAAGTGCATATTTAGCGAGCGAGAGCCTGCTGTCGCCGCTGCGAAAGTCCGATGGGTCTCTCACGATTGACGGGATATTCTGTCCGAACGAATCAACAACATTCGGGATGCTTCGGGCTCTGGAGGACAGTGGCCTGGCGGGCAAGGTCAAGTATGTGGGTTTTGACAGCTCCGATCGGCTTGTCTTAGCGCTGCGTAAAGGCTATATACAGGGGCTGGTGCTGCAGGACCCAATCAATATGGGTTACCTGGGAGTTAAGACAATAGTAGCGCACCTGCGCGGCGAGAAGGTGGAAAAACTAATAGATACCGGCTCGTCGATGGCGACTCCGGAAAATATGGATGAACCGAAGATGAAAAATCTCTTGGAGCCGGATTTCAAAAAATGGCTGAACGAGTAGAACCGGACCAATCAGCAATAAGGCTCCAGATGCAGGGAGTTTGTAAGCGCTTCGGGGCAACGATAGCGCTGGAAGATGTCAGCATCAAAGTAGCTTCAGGCCAGGTGCTGGCGCTCGTGGGTGAGAACGGCGCCGGCAAAAGCACACTAATGAAAGTGTGCTCAGGTGCTATCAAAGCCGATACAGGTCAAATGCACCTGGACAGCAAGCCTTATCAGCCTATCAATCCACTCGAAGCTCGGCGTGCCGGTGTGGCAATGATTTATCAGGAACTTTCTCTAACACCGCATCTGAGTGTCCAGGAAAATATTATGTTGGGGATGGAACCGGCCACACTGGGTGTGGTGCACTGGAAAAAGGTACGGCAGCAGGCAATCGAGGCGATTAAGGAATTCGATAACCCCGAACTGACCCCTGATGCTCGCGTCAGTAATTTATCGGTTGGTTCGCAGCAGCTCGTGGAGATTGCGCGGGCCTTGGCTATCGGATGCCGTGTGCTGGTTCTGGACGAGCCGACCAGCAGCTTAACACAACAGGACGTAGAGCGGCTGTTCGAAATTATCGGGCGCCTTAAACAACAGGGCAAAGCCATCGTCTATATTTCGCACTTTATTGAAGAGGTCAAACGCATCGCGGACAAGGTTACGGTCCTTCGTGATGGAAAAGTAGTAGGCGAAAGCGATGTTGATGCTATCTCGATCGATGAGATAGTCGCGCTTATGGTGGGCAGACAGGTAGAGGAGCTTTATCCTCGCTCGGAGCGAGAGGCCGGAGAGGTGATTTTGGAGATTGACGACTTGGCCGGCCCTCAAAAGCCTGTCTCGGCGTCTCTTAAGCTGCGTCGAGGGGAGGTATTGGGCATTGCCGGATTAGTGGGAGCCGGACGAACAGAGCTGCTGCGGAGCTTATTCGGGCTGGAACCGGTCAAACGAGGGCGGATTCGATTAGGCGTTTATACCGGGCCTGCTTCACCGGTAAGACGCTGGATGCAGGGCGCCGGTCTTTTAAGCGAGGACCGCAAAGAAGAGGGATTGGCGCTTTCTCTGAGCGTTGCGGATAATGTTACACTTTCTAAGTTGCAGGGCTTTGGTCCTTTTGGTCTGGTGCTTCCGGGCAAACAGGATAAAGCTACACAGCGATGGTTGGAAAGACTGGATATTCGCTGCCTTGGACCACGGCAGTCAGTATCATCTCTATCGGGCGGCAACCAGCAAAAGGTGGCCCTGGCCCGATTGCTGCAGCACGATGTGGATGTACTGCTGCTGGATGAACCGACCAGAGGTATTGACGTAGCGGCCAAGGCGCTGGTCTATAAGCTTATTAACGCACTGGCCAGCGGTTCGCCTGATGAGGGACACCAGCCCAAGGCGGTACTGATGGTTAGCAGCTATCTGCCCGAGCTGATGGGCGTCTGTGACCGTGTGGCGGTTATGTGCCGCGGACGGTTAGGGCCGACACATCCGATTGACGAAGTGAACGAGCATAATCTTATGTTAGAGGCGACCGGACAGGAGATTAACGCATGAGCGATGAGCTGAGGACACCAAAAAGAAGACTCAATTGGCGTAGCTGGCTTAATACTCTTGGGCCGGTATTGGCTCTGATAGCAGTGTACGGCATCTTTGTGATGATTGCCCCGCCGAGTTTTGCGACCACGCGCAACATGGAAATGATTGCCCGCCAGACTACAATAGTGGGCGTGGCGGCACTTGGCATGACGATAGTGATTATATCCGGCGGCATTGATTTGTCCGTAGGTTCGATAGTAGCGCTGAGTACCGTGGTGATTGCCTGGCTGCTGCAAAATGCCGGAGTGAATCCGCTGATAGCGGCAGTCGGTGGTGTGGCCGCGGCGGCATTTTTCGGCCTTATAAGTGGAATGCTGATAACCCGGCTGCGGGTGGTGCCGTTCATCGTTACTTTGGGTATGATGCTCGTTGTTCGAGGGGCGGCCAAAGGTATCGGGCGGGAGCAGAAAATCGATGTTGACCCGGAGCGGCTGAAATGGTTGGAGGAATTATTAGCCACAGTACCGAAAGAGCGAAGCTGGATGCTGCTGCCGCCGGGCGTGTGGATGCTGATTATTTTAGCGATAGCGACCGCGGCACTTTTGCGGTACACGCGCCTGGGACGGCATACATTTGCCATCGGCTCCAACGAGGAAACAGCCCGGCTGTGCGGTGTAGCGGTCGATAGGGTCAAGGTATTGGTCTTCACAATGTGCGGGGCCTTTGCGGGATTAGCCGGTGTCATGCAGTTTTCACGGTTGACCGTGGGCGACCCAACCGTGGCGGTCGGGTTGGAACTAAATGTAATAGCAGCAGTGGTAATCGGCGGAGGCAGCCTGAGCGGCGGAGAAGGCTCGATTCTCGGTACGTTAGTGGGCGCTTTGTTAATGACTACCATAGCCTCAGGATGCACGCAGATGGGGCTGCCAAACTGGGTGCAGGAGATTATAACCGGCGCGATTATCGTAGTAGCGGTTGCGGTGGACCGGCTCCGGCATCGTCGAAGTCTCTGAGCAAACACTCACAAACCTTAAGAAACTTAACACCGGCTCAGTGAGGATTCACCGTGCTTTTTTCAATTCCTTTTCGATTAATCTGACATTTTCAGGCGAAAAGTTTCATTTTTTTGCCAACACTTCTGCATCCTTTAGCATTATACTAATAGATGAACGAAAGCTGACTCAGATTGGATGCGGCCTGTGAATGGCATAAATGCGGATATTGAAATAAGATTGAAACAGAGAGCCGGTGAAAAGTCATCAAAATTAAAGTTGATGGATGTATTCTATGCTGAGCTTGGATGCCTTAAACGGATTGCAGCCGGTTTCGGATTGAGTGCATCGGACGGCGAAGACGTCCTGCAGGATGTATCAATCAAGGTTTTAGAACGGTCAGGAGAAAACAGAACTCATCAGGAATATATTCGATGGTTAACAAAAGTTACAATCAACCGGTGTTTAACGGAACACCGGCGCCGCCGAAGCTATTACAGACAGACACATGAGATACTAAAACGCCGGGCTGAGACTAAAACAAAACCAAACCGAACGGATGAAAAAGTAATTAACGCTGAGGAGCTTGAAATTGTGCGGCAGAGCATGCAAAAACTTGATGATTCTTTGCTTGGCCCTGTGGTACTGAGATATTTCTGCGATTTGAACTCTAAAGAAGTCGGTGAAATTCTGGGGCTAAAAGCCTCAACCGTCCGAAGCCGCCTGCGGGAAGCGCGTTTGATTCTTGCTAAACGATTATTAGAACGAGGTGTTGGGCCGTAATGGAAAAGTCATGCGAAAAGATTGAAGAGATGCTTGTTGATTACGCCGATGGGCAGTTATCAACGCGTGATTCTAAAAAGGTAGCTGAACATCTGGAAAAGTGTGAGCATTGCCGAAAGATACTGGGGGCTCTGCATAAATCACTTGAGCTTACAGGAGTTATCTGGGCTGATGGCCTTGCCGAAACAAAAGACATCCGTGCTCCAATTCCGCTGAAACATAGAAAAATTCCCTGGTCCGGATACGCCGCGGGGGCAGCATGTATCATACTTCTACTGACAACTTCTATAGTCTGGAGAGCTCTGATAAGGCCCGCAGAAAAAGAAATAAATTTCGCCGATATTGAACGCAGTATAACCGAAGCAGGCAACGCCGCTCGGCTGTTAGCCGCTACCGAACTTCTGGCCGAATATCCCGATGCCCAGACAATAGTAAAACAGCAATATCGTTATATCGTTGAAACCTATCCGGAAACAACCGCAGCCAACAAAGCCAAATTAAAGATACAATAATTCAGTTAAGGAGATTAAAAATGATTAAGTCGAGAAAACTACAAATAACACTAATCCTGACTTTAGCCTGCATTTGTACACCAATATTAGGTTCTGAGCCCAACGAAACTAAAACAGAACTTAAATTCGAAATCAAAAGCACTCAGCAAGCACGAATGCTACTCCGGGCACAATCTAAACCTCCTTATGGATCAACACATTATGCTGTTTTGTTCATCCGGGGAGACTGGAGTCATTACCGAAATAGGACACCCATTGAAGCAATCCTTGAGACTTCCCTAGGCCGGGCCATGTCTCAACAGCAGCGTGACGTTATTTCGAATCAGTTAATAAACTTTCGTGACTATAATACGACAATCAGTAACTACACTTACTTCCAACTGTTTGCTGTTAGTGAAGAAGACGTAAAAAAGATGGTCAACGCATTTATTGAGGTCTTAGTGAATAAAACTAATAAGGAAATGCAGCATTTTCTAAGTCAGCAACAAAAATATCAAAAAGAAATAGACGAAATCAAAAAAAAGCTGCCTGAAAAACAGAAACAATACGATGAGGCCAAGTCAAAATACAATGAAATCAAGGACGCTCGATATTTTTCGCTCGGTGGCCTGGAAGTATATATAAAGGCCAAGGATACTATGCTCCAAATGGTCAAGACATTAGATACCCTTGAAATAGAGCTTGCAGGAATACAGGAGAAACTGAATTCAATTGAAAAGTATCGGCGAAGAAAATATGCAGAGGATGCTAAAAATTTCTCCCCAGAGACCTTAGACAAATTAGACCAAATGTTCATCGAGCAAATGATTGAGTTAAGTGGTGTAAAGGCCCGACAACATGCTGCTCTGAAGATTCGTGAACGGGAAAAAGAGTTTCTTGTTTTATTCAACCAGCAAAGCAATCTTGAAGATGAAGTGAACAACTTAAAAAACAGCCTTAAAATATCTGAAAATAATCTTCGTAGCGCCGAGAAAATTCTGGATAATCCTGTTCCGGAGATGTTGCCGCCGAAGGTATTCCAGAATAAGGTAACCATTTATCCGGTGAAGTAGGCTTTTCGCGGGAATTACATAAATGAAAAAAAATTTGGTTTTTTCTTGACAAAATAGAACAAATTTGGTTTAATATATAATTATGAGGCAGATTAACCGTAAAAATACCGGTAATTGGTGGTGGCCTGAAGGATAAAATCCGACAGGCAAGCGGTAATTTGCTGTAACAAAATTCATTAACCTTTAGAAAAGCGGCCTGTTGGAAAAAACAGCAGGCCGCTTTTTTTGTTTGTATTTTTGGCAATTTGACAATAGAAAGTACCGATAAAGGTTCAGAATATGGAAGATTACAGGCAAATAATTAATGGCGCCGAACCGGGCCGGATAGTACCCATAGTCAAACAAATTGACATCAAAGAACCGGTTGATTTTTTCGCCAGGCTTAGCGACTACGGGCGGGCTAAAAACTGCTGTTTATTCGAGTCCAGAGAATACCTGACAGGCAGCGGCGCTTTGAGTTTCGGCACGGCAAAGCCGGCACTTTACCTTACCGGCACTGGCGCCGACTTCACCATCAAGGCCTTGAGCAATACAGGCAGGCGAATATTGGCTTACCTATCAGAGCACAGGGAAAAGTTCGCTTTTTGCGAATCCGTCGATTTCAGCCCGGAGGTGATTACCGGCAGAATCAAACAAATCAGCAAGGTGGTTGATGAGCAAACCCGCCTGACAAGCATAAATCAAATGGATGTATTACGAACGGTTGCTTTTGCATTTCAATTGGCCAGTCAGCCGTTCCGTATAACCTGCGGCCTGCTCGGGGCTTTAAGCTACGATTTTATTGACCAGTTCGAAAAGCTTCCTTTGAGTGAGGAAGATTTGCTGGGAAACCCCGATTACGAGCTTTATTTCGCCGACAATATCTTCCTGATGGACCACGAAAACGGCAAAGGGTACGTTATTGTAAATTGCATTATAACCAACGGCGACCGCGAGGCTGCAATAGCCGACGCACAGAATTGTTTCGACTATTATTTTAATATCGCAAGATTTAACGCCCCAAAGGGTCAAAAATACACCGGCTCTCTTCCATTTGCCTCGACCGATACACAACAGCCTGAATACGAGAAGATGGTCAGCACTGCCAAAAAGCATATCATCGACGGCGATATTTTTCAGGTGGTCTTGAGCAGAACAATAACCGAACCCTGCCCGGATGAGCCTCTTGATGTCTATAAACGGCTTCGTGTACTTAATCCATCGCCATATATGTTTTATCTGAATACCCCTAATACGATATTGATGGGTTCGAGTCCCGAATTAAATCTGCGAGTCAGCGGAACAGAGAATCGCAATGTTGAAATCAGACCCATAGCCGGCACAAAACCCAGGGGCAAAGTCGGCAATAAAATCGACGCCGATACCGATTTCAGGTATGAGGCCGAGCTTAAGCTCGACCGTAAGGAGCTGGCAGAGCATATAATGCTGGTCGATTTGGCAAGAAATGATATTGCCCGCGTGGCCGAGCCGGGCAGCAGAGTCGTAACAGAGCTGCTGATAGCTGAAAAATACGAATCCGTCCAGCATCTGGTTAGTAATGTCAAAGGCACACTCGCAGCCGAGCTTGATGCACTGAGTGCATACCTTGCGACGATGAATATGGGCACACTCACCGGAGCGCCGAAGATTGAGGCAATGAAGATAATTCGCCAACTGGAAAAAACCAAACGAGGCTATTACGGCGGCGCCGTATGCTATCTAACCGTAGATGGCCAGTTCGACAGTTGCATTACTATAAGAAGCCTGCAGGTAAGGGACCATACCGCTTATATCCGGGTCGGTGCCGGTATCGTGCACGACAGCGTCCCGAAGACCGAATTTGAGGAGACCGAACATAAAGCAGGCTCCTGTTTGCGAGCGATTCGTGGATAGTAAAAAACAGAGAACCGAGCCCCGAACGTAAGTGACGGGTAAAAAACAAAAGTAGGAATAATCCATGGAAGATAGAAGCAGAAAAGTCTTGTTCATCGACAATTTCGATTCGTTTACATACAATCTTGTCGATGATTTTTGCAAGCGCAACTGCCGGGCCAAAGTTTACCGGGCAGATACGGCACTTGAAAAACTAAAAGTATTAGCCGCCGAATTTGAACCTGACCTGCTTGTGATTTCACCCGGGCCGGGCACGCCGGACACCGCGGGTGTTTCCCTGCAGGCAACAGGTTACTTCAAAGACAAACTCCCGATATTGGGTGTATGCTTAGGCCATCAGGTAATCGTGCAGTATTTTGGCGGTAAAATCGGCCATGCGCCGAAGCCGATGCACGGAAAGCCTTCGAGAATAACTCACAATGAAAAGGATGTATTCGCCGGAGTTGAAAATCCCTTGCAGGCAGGAAGATATCACAGTCTTGTCGCAGTCCAAGTGCCGGATTGTTTAGAGAAAACCGCTGAGTTCGAAGGTATTGTTATGGGAGTCCGCCACAGAGAGCTTCCAATATTCGGCGTGCAGTTTCATCCGGAGAGCATTTTGACTCCCGCAGGCGGCAAGATTATTGAAAATATTTTATCAATCGCAGAAAAAGTGACGGCTAAGAAATAAACCATAAGTAAAAAGGAACCTGATTATGGCAGGAATAACAGAATATATAAAGACACTCCTCGAAGGTGAGGATTTGAGCTTCGAGCAGGCAACAGATTTGCTGGATGTTATTTTTGAAGGCGAAGTACCTGAAGCTCAAATTGCAGCTTTCCTCACAGCAATGCGAATCAAGGGCTTGAAAGCGCCGGAAGTTGCCGGACTGGCCAAATCCCTGCGCAGCCATGTCGTTAAAGTAGAAACAGGAATCGAGAACATGGTTGACGTTGTAGGAACAGGCGGTGCGGCCGTAAAAACCTTCAATGTCTCAACGGCCGCCGCTATCGTGGCCGCAGGTGCCGGTGTTTATGTAGCCAAGCATGGCAATCGTGCTATTACCAGCAAATGCGGTTCGGCTGACGTACTCACCGAGCTTGGCGTAAAAATAGACCCCGGCCCTGAAGTTGTGGCCGAGTGCATAAAGCAGGCCCACGTCGGATTTATGTTTGCGCCGATGTTTCATCCGGCAATGAAATATGTTCAGCCTATACGCAAGAGCCTCGGCTTTCGAACGGTCTTCAATATTTTAGGGCCTCTGGCCAATCCTGCCGACGTCCCGGCCTTGGTTTTAGGGGTGGCCGAGGAGGGACTAATGGAGACGATGGCTCAAGCCCTCAAAATGCTGGGTGCCCGCTATGCTATGGTCGTTCATAGTAACGGATTGGACGAGATAAGCACACTAACGACAACCAAAATACTCGAACTAAAAGATGGTCAAATTACAAGCAAGGAGCTGAATCCACAAGAGTTGGGTATAGAGTTGGCTGATATAGAGGACTTAACAGTTACCGACGCCAAAACAAGTGCTGCAGTCTTAAGAGAAATACTTAGCGGCAAAGAAAGCGGCCCTCGCAAGGATATTGTTATTCTAAACGCCGCTGCGGCCATAATCGCCGCAGGCATGGCTGATGATTTCGCTTCGGCAATCAAAATGGCAGAGGCATCGATCAGCGAAGGCAAAGCGTCTGCTTCCCTGGAAAAATTAATAGAGGTCTCAAATAAATAATGATTCCTAAGACGGCTTATGAGCATTAAATATGTTAATACTAAAAGTCAAAATTTGCGGCATTACCAATTACCAGGACGCGGTAGCGGCAATGGACATGGGCGCGGATTTGTTAGGCTTTAATTTTTATCCGGAAAGCCCGAGATTCGTTACGCCCGAAAAAGCCGCCGATATTATAAACAAACTGCCGGGCTTTATAGATACCGCCGGAGTGTTTGTAAACGCCACGACCGAGCAGATCAACAAGACTGAAAAACTTTGCCAGTTGGACTGGATTCAATTGCATGGTGATGAAGACCCGGAATTCTGCCGGTTGTTTCTCTCTCATAATGTAAAGACAATGAAAGCGATACGCGTAAAAACACAAACAGACATCAAAAAGGCGGAGAGCTTTTTTACGGATGCTATTCTGCTGGATGCTTTCGACCCGCAGAAATATGGCGGTACAGGATTGACTTTCGACTGGAATGTCATAGGACATATCGGCAAGCGCGTTTTCCTGGCCGGTGGGATAAATCCCGATAACGCAGCACAGGCGGTCAAGCTGGGAGTTTACGGAATTGATGTTTGCAGCGGGATTGAAGCCGAACCGGGCAAAAAAGACCATAAGAAAATGAAAAAGCTGTTCAAAAATATACAACATCTTAGAGGATAAATGCCAAACACAAGGAATAAAATATGAAATATAAAGGCAGATTCGGGGATTACGGCGGTTTTTATGTGCCGGAAGTTTTGATACCGGTTTTGGAAGAATTGGAAGAGGCTTTTTATCGTTTCTATAAAGACCGGCAGTTTACGGCGGAGCTGGCGGAACTTTCGAAACAATATGCAGGCAGACCCAGCCCTCTTTACTACGCGAAAAGATTCAGCGAGTATGTCGGTTTCAAGGTCTATATAAAAAGAGAGGACCTTCTGCACGGGGGCGCACACAAAGTCAACAACACGCTGGGACAGGGCCTTTTGGCCAAATATATGGGCAAGACCAAACTGATTGCCGAGACCGGCGCCGGCCAGCACGGCCTGGCTACCGCCATGATTGGCGCCTTGTTCGGGATGGACACGAAAATCTTTATGGGTGTCATCGACATCGAGCGGCAGAGCGTCAACGTCCACAAGATGAAACTCTGCGGCGCAGAAGTCATCGGAGTTGAAGGCGGCACAGGAACATTAAAGGACGCCATCAATGATGCGCTTCGCTACTGGACGGCTCACGTTACCGATACGTTTTATCTTTTCGGCTCAGCCTGCGGGCCGCATCCGTACCCGACGATAGTAAAACATTTTCAAAGCTGTATCGGCAAAGAGGCCAGGCAGCAATGCCTCGAACAATTAGGCCGGCTGCCGGATATGGTTGTGGCCTGTGTGGGCGGAGGCAGTAACGCCATAGGTATCTTCTCAGGCTTTGTTGACGATAAGGACGTCAGACTGATTGGCGTTGAAGCAGGCGGCAGAAGCCTTAGCGATGGCAGGCACGCTGCGACACTTGTGGCCGGTAAGGTTGGCATCCTGCATGGTGCCAAGGCATATCTCTTGCAGGATGAGGAAGGCCAGATTCATGATACCGAATCAGTAAGCGCCGGGCTGGATTATCCGGCGGTTGGGCCGGAACATTGCCTTTTAAAAGATACGAACAGAGCCCAATACGTAGCGGCCGAAGACGACAAGGTGCTCGACGCATTCGGGATACTGACGAAAAGCGAGGGGATAATGCCCGCCCTGGAAAGCTCGCATGCCTTGGCGTACCTTATCAGCCAAAAGGGCAAGCTGAACGCTGAGACAATAGCGGTTGTGAACCTTTCCGGACGAGGTGATAAAGATGTTTCGATTGTAGAAAAACGCCGGCCCATGGGAAATTGACCATTGACTATTTGAGCAAATGAAGGATTTTATTGATGAAGACATACAAGCAGGTTTTCTCGGAACTAAAAGAACAAAACAGAACGGCCCTGATACCGTTTTTCGTAATAGGTGATCCGGATTTTGATACGAGTGTGCGAATCGTAAAAACAGCAATTGATGCAGGAGCTGATGTTCTTGAGCTGGGAATCCCCTTTTCCGACCCGATTGCAGACGGCCCGACGATTCAAAAAGCTGATATTCGCGCAATGAAAAGCGGGATAAACATGAAAAAGGCTCTTGAGTTTATCCGAAAGGTCAAGGATTACAGAGATGTTCCAATCGGACTGCTGATGTATTACAATCTGGTTTATCAGTATGGCATAGAAAAATTCTTCAGCGATTTCCACAAGGCCGGTGTCAACAGCGTCCTGGTTGCCGATTTGAGCATTGATGATGCGGATGAAATTGTCGGTCCCGCCCGGTCAGCGGGCCTTGACACAGTTTTTATGGTAACGCCCGTTACCAAACCCCAGAGAATGGAACGGATAGCTTCGATAACAACCGGCTTTATCTATACCGTTTCGGTCTTGGGTGTTACCGGCAGCAGAGAAAAACTCTCTGATACGATTGGAGAGCTGATCGGCAAATTGAAAAAGCTCACAAACGTGCCGGTATGTGTAGGTTTTGGAATCAGCAAAGCAGAACATGCGGCAACCGTTGCTCAGGCAGGGGCCGATGGGGTGATAATCGGCTCAAAAATCGTTGGACTCATAGAAAATAATCTCAACGACAAAGAGAAGATGCTTACTGATATTTCGGCTTTCTTAAGTGAAGTTAAAAGCGCAATTTAATCCCCCTACCCGTTGCCGTGGGCTTATATTTCACATCTATATAGTCATACCCTCCGATACCGGCCCATGAGGTATCCGGCATCTTAAATCTAAACTATTGGACTTTTTGCAGATTATCGCAATAAAAGGTTTTGCATTTGCGTCTATACATAACGGACACGAATATATCCGTAAAATACTGATTTCCAGAGTGGGAATTAGTCGGATCGTAACCTTTAATCTGTTTTGGAGACTAATATTATGAAAAGGTATCTAATTCCAATCATCACAGTTCTGGTGGTTCTGGCTGTAACATTGGCCGCATTTGGGCAGTCAGAAGAACGGGCCAGACAACGTGGGAATATGAGAGAAAGAATGCAGAATATGTCTGAGGAAGAAAGAGCCAAGATGCGTGAAAGATTTGCTAATATGTCTGAGGAAGAAAGAGCCCAGATGCGTGCAAGAGGCGGTGCTGGGCGTGGTGGATTCGCAAGCCCTGAAGACCAGGAAAAGGCCATTAAAACGATTGAAGAACAACTGGCAAAGCTCAAAGCAGCGCAAATCACAATGCCTGAAGGCGGATTTCA
>Ga0307378_10010104_pt1 | contig 12291 bp, 18 predicted proteins | sample UN1MG_FD_202238 | JGI IMG/M metagenome (GOLD analysis project Ga0307378, IMG submission 202238) | Soil microbial communities from Risofladan, Vaasa, Finland - UN-1 | ecosystem: Environmental > Terrestrial > Soil > Coastal area > Acid sulfate soil | place: Finland: Risofladan, Vaasa | collected...
TTCATATCTTGTTCTGTGAAATAATCGAAATGATCTTCTCCATACATATTAAAAATAAGCCCATAGTTGACAGCTTTGAATATGTAATCAGAATCTTTCTTATAAGACATGTATTTGTGGCCGTAATGACAAGAAGCTTTGAATGGAATATTATTCTTAACTAAAAACATAACTTGTTCCTCATAGTTGCTTGTCACAAAATATTTCATAGATATGTAATGATCAGAGCCAGGGTCTCCTGTCTTTATTGTCGTATCTCTGCTATCAAATGGATTGGTCGCATTCGTTCTTTCAAAACCATATTCTTCAAGTTTTATGATGTCTTCTTCATTAGCTAGAAAAAGTTCATCTTTTACTTTATGCCAAGAATCCTGCTTAATCCTAACGATGAAAGATGCCGTTGAACTGTTGCTTACAAAACCTGTTCTAAACTTCATTTTTTTCACCTGGAATTAATATTTGAACTTCTACTACCTCTATATCCTCCACCCATAAGCAGTCTTTTTCTTTAGTTACTTTACCCTTAGCTGATCTTTGACTTTTGAAGAGTGTAGCGTCTTGATCTTCATCAAATGTTCCGCGTTGATAATAAAGGTACTGCCCATCTACCCATCCTCTGCCTTGGATATTTTTAAGCCAATACTTATCTTTCTTAATATATCCGATATTTAGTTTTCCTCTTACCATCCATCTTTTCATTGTTCTATCCTAAAATATTACCTGTGCTTCTATTATCTCTAAATCTTCTATATACTCATAGTGACCTATTGTTTTGGTAAGCATTCCCTTAGCAGCACCATGTGTTTTGAAGAGAGTTGCTTCATCAGCATCTCCAAAAGTGCTTTTGCTTGTATAGATATACTGCCCATCTGTATATCCGCTATTTTTTTTAACATAGTCGTTAGCTTTTTTTAGATTTACTTTTCCTCTTATGATCCACTTTTTTATTTTCATTTTCTATTCCTACAAATCTAAAATATCAAATCTATTATCAATTCCTGGTTCTTCATTATCTACTTTTTCTCTATAACAAGCGGGGCAAACAACTTTCCCATTAGAAGCAAGAACTATCATATCACAAAAATGATCTCCGTCACTACAATATGCTTTAACATCTTTATTACCTGCTCTGCTAGCTTTCAAATAATCAAAACGAGAAAATTCTAAATCGTATTTAGGAGACCAAAAAGTTTCTCCGCATTGGAATTTCCAAGTATCGATAAATTCAGAAGAAGATAACGGCCCATCATAATCATTATTATAATTGTTCTCTTTCAGCCAGTCTAATATGTGTGACGGGCAAAAACAAACACCTTCTAACTCATTTAAAAATGGCTCATTTTTACAAGATGTTACAAGGTAAAGACCAAATACTTTCTTTATCCATGTGTCATAACTACAACTCATAAAGAAAATAGAGCTATCAGGATCTCGACCTTCTCTAATGGCCTTATTTATATTAGCAATTTCTAATCGATACTTGGGATCTCCATCATAATCTTCATCTCTGATGTTGATCATAGCTTTAGCTAAATCGAAAACAGTTTTATAACTACCATCGATAATAAAATTGCTACTTGAACTATTACTAACAAATCCTGTTCTTATTTTCATTAGTGATAACTTGTTATAATGTGATCTAATCTCTTAAAGATGCCTGAATGCTCAAGTATTGAGAAGAAGCCGCTATCTTCATCTGAATATCTTAGTACTACAACAAATTTATCGTCATGGCCGTTCATAAATCCTTCTGCTATTGCCATAGCTCTAGCGTCATTTATATCACTTGACTCTTGCCATATTCTTTCCATCTCTTTTTTCTCTTCTTTATTTTGATAACTAAGACCTTTTGTATCACTCATATGCATCCCAGGGAATAACTCAGGAATTAAATAAGGTTTGAAGTAACCATTTCTAAGTGATTCATAAACTTGCTTCTTAGTTGCCTTATTCTTTATATCATTAAATACTGCGTCAGCAATGCTTTGAGTTGATATATCTGTTTCACCATCTCCATAGATGCCTGTATAGTGCCATTCTTGTTTACCGAACATCATCTCTTTAAGATCGGCCACAGATTTTGGCTTATGTGAGAATGCAACAATAAATGAGCTGCTTGAACTATTTGCGACAAATCCTGTTCTAAATTTCATAATTACCACTCTTGAATATTAAATTTTGTACCTGATGCACTTAGGGCATCACCAAGACCCAATTCTGCTAAATCTTTTTCGATCTGCGATAATGGGTATTCTTCTTTAGGAATGATGCATACTGATTTACATTTAGGACATTTTCCTTTTTTACCCGCATGCTCTTGCAAAGTCTTAATCCTAAAGTCGCATTCTTTACAACTAAATTTTATATATTCATCCATAACTATTTCCTAATCGGGAATTTCTTTCCCTAACTCCCAATTGCAATCTTCTACACTTTCCCAGCATCCCATTTCAGCATCAAATTCATAATCGGGACCAAGATAGTGTATATGACCACACTTTCTACACTTGTAGCCATCAACATCTATAGCGGTCTGATCAGATTCATCTCCGTTACAGATCCAATTAACAGTTTCGCATTTTGGGCAATATTCTTTATACCATGCTTCAGACATAAGATCTATTCTCCGAATAATTTTCTGCTATATATTTATCACTTGGGACCACAACTTTTACCTCTACTATTTGAGCGGTTTGTATATCAACAGGAAGATCATATCCCGCTTCAAATGCCCAGTTTCGAGTCTTTGTCATTGCCCCTTTAGCTGTTCCCACCTTAACATATAGACTTCCATGATTCATGTCCGTAAAGGACGTGTTCTTGATATATAGCCACTGTCCATCTTGGAAATCATTATGTGCTTTAAAATAATCATTAGCATTTGCTTCAGAGTATCTTGCTCTTACCATCCATCTTTTCATGTTTCTTTCTCCAAATCTTCTTTATATAACTCGTTTTTAATTAATAGATCAGCCATAGTAGTTCCCATACCTAGCCCACAAGCTTCAGCAATAAATCTCATAGGCAGTTCATCTTTTTTTTCTCCTGTAAATATCTGTTTGGCGGAAAAAATATTATTAACTGATTCATGAAGATAAGCAGCTATATTACCTGTTTCATTCCCTGCAAAAGAATTAGCTATGATAAATATCTCTGTAGATAATTCATCAAGTCTTTCCATTCTTTCTTCTTTAGACATTGCTTCTATAACTTTTCTCTGCTCTTCATATTTTTTGTTTTCTTCTTCAGTCATTTTGGCTCCAATAAAATTGCAAGTATAATAAGTCCGAACATAGCTAAATACAAATACCAATATTTAATGATCATAATAACAAGCATAAATAAACAAATGCAGTAAGTTATAAATACACAAGCTTGCGAAATAATAGATTTAAACTTTTGCCATAGAGAGGTCATAAATAGGACAATTTCTTTCATTCTTTATCAATCTGCTATAAAATTTAAACATTTTTTTAAAGTCCCATTCTTATCTGCTAAAAATTCTTGTTCCGTTATTCTTAATAATTTTATGTTTTTTATTTTTTTAAAAATTTGCTTTTCTCTTGTTTCGTCCCTTTTTAATATCTTATTGCATTTGTGATGTTTTTCATCAAATTCTATCCATTTTTTAAAATCGGGAATATAAAAATCTAAAAAACGAACAAATTTTTTACTGAATCGTGTGAAAGAAAACTATATATGATTAAGATCATATATAGGGCAATGGGTATATCCTCGTTTCATAGTCCCTATTAAATTATTTCTCCATTTAATAACTTTATCACTATTCCATACATCCTTCAAAAAATCTTTAGATTCCAATAAGTTAATCCCATCTTTCCATTCTCCTTCTCCTTCGCAAAAAGAGCAAGGAAAAACCTTACATGAACAATTTATATAAATAGACATTCTCATAGACTCACAAGAATCAACACATTGTTCTAATTGAATTCTATTTTTTTTATTTTTAATGCTCTCTATGAAAATATTAGCTGAACAAGAGTCGAAACCGTAATTGATATTTTTTTCATCGCAGTAATTTATCAGTTTTGTATATTTTTGGACATCTAATAATGAATGATATTCAGAATAGGGGTTTTTATCCTTATATTGAAGAAAAACAATAGCATTAAATTTTTTCAATCTAAGATCTGTAGATATATCATCTACTATTTTAAATGCTTTATCATAAGTTTCTTCTGATAATAGATAATGACAATTCACTTGTTCCATACCAAAATCTGTAAATTTTTTAATAGCATCGTAACTTTTTTCTTTATCAACTATGCTAACCGCTACTGCTCCGCATAATTTAGAGGTCATTTCTGCAATCTCATTTGTTATGTCTAAGCCATGAGTGGTATAATTTGGAATAACTCCGTTTCTCCGAGAATATTCCATTATTTTAAAAAAATCAGGATTTGCTGCAATATTTGTTATGCCAAAAGCAATTTGAACTAAAGTTTTAGGAAATCGATGAAAAATATTTTTAAATTGTTCAAAAGACATAATTTTTTTAGGACTGGCTATATTATTGCATTTATAACAAAAGCTACATTTGCCTAAACAGTTTCCACCAGAAACAATCTCTATGTCAGCGATTTCAGGTCCAAATGGGGAGAATTGAGGATCATCTTGGGTAGTTTTACCCCATCTCATAAAGAATCCGTCACTTTTCCTGAAAATATAGTTATAGTTTTCAGAAAAGAGTGCTTTTCCGTTGTCTTTTTCTATAATATTCACAAGTTCTTCATTTTCAATTATTTACATCATTGTTATTATTTGACATGGAATTATATCACTTTTTTCACTTTGTGTCAAGTGAAAATATTATCGCTTTTTAGATAGTCTGTCTCGACCCAATCTTCTATTTGTTTTATCTTTGATGCCTCATTATGCTTATTAATAAAATCTTCAGCGGTTTTTAAAGTATTGTCATCATATATTTCGTTGATAGTTTGCATCCTATTCATAATATAGAACATAGCTCTTCGATAGTCGATATCTTCTGAATTTAGAACTGGCCTTTCAATATTTTCATCTGTTATTTTTACTTTTTTAACAACTTCTGGATGACAATCAAACCAGCTATCTCCAAGTGCCATGACTGGTCTATTATATAAAAGGCTTGCTTCGTAAAGCATTGTAGTGTTTATACCCACAACTAATTCTGCATCCTGCAATATGTTACTATTCATGATATCGCTTTGGACTGCTACAGAGTGATGGGGCATATTGATCGATTCTTTTAGTTCGAAATTCAGCGGATGCATTTTTACAACAAGAAATTCTCCTGGTCTTCTTTGCTTGTCTGCAAAATTAACAACTGCTTGCCAATTAGTAAAATCTTTAAATCCTCTAGTAATTGTTATATCGTGAGTAAATTGGAGAATAACAACTATGTACTTGTTACCCATGTCAAACTTACTAAGTGGCATCTGATTTTTTTTATAGCTATCAATATCTTTTTGAATTTTATCGTGATTAACTTTTTTCACAACATCGTCCAACCTGCTTTTTGCTAATAATGAATCTTGAGCAAAACCTAATGGATCAAAAGCTTTTGTGTCTGATGAAAACCACCCATGTTCAAAATATGATAAATTTATCTTATAATAATTAAGGATATTTTTTATTTTATCAGATATTTCTAACTTGCTTCCTACTAAAATATCTTTTATGCCCCTATTTTTATCTATGATTGAAAGAATGGTTTGATCATTTGATTCTATATCTTGCTGATTACTGATGATTATTGTTATAGATGTTTTAGACATTATTTCTGATATGCTTTTTAGGCCTATTGGGGAGCCTGCTAACAGAAATAAAAATTTTATGTTTTTGTTAGATAGATTTTTTCTTTGCAAAATCACCCTCTATCTCTTCTCCCATATCTTTTCCGACTTCTCCCATATTTTGCAAAAAATGATAATTTAATATTTTCTTTCCAGCTTCAGAAGAATAGAATTTAATAGATGCTTTTAAATCATCAATCGTAAAATGCTGATCTATAATAGGAACAAGCCTGTTGATATATTCCTCAATTGAATATTTATTCTTTAGATCTTCAAAGAGATCTTCTGTGACTTTATATGTTGCTCCGCACCACTCAATAAAGAAGTGCATTTGTTTTTCATAATTGTCTAAAGAAATACACTTTTTAATAAATAATCTAATCCAATATTCTTTTTGTTCTGTCATTTTATTTCATCTTTAACTTAAATCTTTAATATTCATTTCTGTGATATTGCAAAATTTTCTATTACTCTTTTTTGATGCCATCTCTTCGATATATGGAAGGGTATACTTCTCAGGAAATTTATTTTTTTCAAAAATTAAAAGAACTTCCCACATATAAGATCCCATCAGTGCCTCTACAATTTCCCTTTTGTCTGAATAGGAGCAGCATTTGTTTAATCTTTCAGTTTCCTCATAAACGCAAAATAATTTAACATCTATTTGATCAGTCAAATACGATATTGCCTCTACAAAGTTTTCGATACTTATGTGGGGAGTTATTATTAGTTTAGGTATTTCAATATTCATTATTTCATCCTTAACTTATACAGTTTTTTTCCTTTAGAGAACATGACTTGAACTCCATCGCTAAACAGCTTCATATCTCCTTGGATTATATCATGATCAATCACTTTTACAGTGCCTGAGTCTTTTTTATTAGAAAATATTTCTAGCTCTTCATTTTCGTTGATATGAACCACTAAGCCATTATCTAAAACGGCAAAATTAATACCAACATACGATATATCATCGACTTTTCTTAATGAATAAGAAGAGAACTTGTCATCAAATTTAAGAATAAACTTATCGTATTTTCCTTTTTTGCTAGCAATAACCATAAGAACATTATCTCGATACTTAGCTTCAATAACTTGATAACCTTTAAACTCTGGGCATTGGATCTGGTGGTGAACTCCTGCTGTAGGGAACACAGATGCCACAAATGAGCCTAAAACGTTTTGTATGATCACTCCATCATAAAACTTAGAAGAGTTCTCCATAACGTTTCCTATGTGCTTAGGGACTGCGTGAATATTCTTCCCCATCTCAACAAAGCTAAGTTCAGACACCTTATCGTTATTTTTAATATAGACTCTATCCTTGTAAGACATAATATCATCTGCTTTTATATCATGTTTAGGTATGTCTTCATCAGTAGAGTTGTAGAGTAGAACATCTCCGTCAACAAGTGTTACTGATATAACTTTGTTCATCAGAGGAGTTACAGCAATATGCATGTTCTTATTACACGTTTGGAAAATCTTTTTGCTACCTATATAAAGATCATCTGAAGTTATTGTGACTCTTGTTCCGTTCACAGACATGTATCTGATTATTTTGGTATCATATTCAACCACTTCTGTAATATCAAAGCTCTCATTGCCTACGACAGTTGTAACAACAATAGTAGGTATAACAATTAGCTGAACAGGATCTGATGGAGGAGCAAATCTTTTTCCTTCATACAGGACTGCTTTATACCAATCTTTATATGCCTTAGGTATAACATCAAAGGGCAATACGTTTTTTGGGAACTTAACATCTTTATGAAAGACAGGGATGTTGGCCATCATTCTATCTTCCATACCTTTTATGGATGGGTGTTTCCCTTTATAGGGGTGTATCGAAGTAAACATTTGAAAAGAAACAACTGCAAATGAAAACCAATCAGTCATCTCGCTAAAAATTTTATTATGCCTATCTCTTATAGATTCCATAATAGCTGTAGCTGGGAAACTCTTAGTTTGATAGCTATCTACGTCAATAAAAAATACATTATCAAAATTTTTACTTACAAGGAAGTTCATTTCATTTAAATCGACAATAAGAATTTTTTGCTTATGTATGTTTATTATGGTTTTTTGCATTTTCTGGATAAGATTAAGAATACCCTTTAGATCTAGTCCTGTTCTATCTCTAAATACTCTTGGGAATAACTGACACAGAGAGTAAGATTGTGAAATATGTTTCATAGAATAGCCGACAGGTTGATTTTTATTATTTAGAAGCAATACCTCTGGTTTTATAACATTTAAATCTTTAATTAAGGATAACTCTTGTATCTTTGCATAAGGGATCACCGTCTTAGAGTTATTATATATTTTATAAGCATATCCATTAGAAGCATAAATTAAGCCTTCCCCTCCAGAACTAATAAATTGATTCTTACTTAATCTTATTTTTTTAGGACCATTTGTTCCTTTTATAATTACGTCCATTTTTCATAGTCTCCACATGTGTATATTCTCTTATATTAGCATGTAATTCCCTATGGCAATTACTACACACAAGAATACATTTATCTAATTCGTATTTTAGTTTTTCCCATGCTCTAGTTAAATTTTGACATATATTATTTCCCGAAATAAAGAACAGCTAATGAAACATCATCAGCATTACCCCAATCCTTTTTAGCACAATTCTTACGAAACTTATTCATTCTTCTTTGAACGAATGAGGTATTGAAATTTTTAAAAGACAAAAGTTCTTTAACCACATTTATGTAAGATAATGATTTATTACACTTAGAAGTGCCTGTAGTAATTGTCTCATAAAAACTATGAACACCATCTGACATAAGAGCTACATATTCCACTTCGTCTTTGTTTACTATTTCTACAGCAGTCCTGTTCTCAGACAATCTTATAATACCAAGATCACTTTCTATTCTTTCGACATTATGTTTTGTTGAAACTGTTGCTATCCATTCTCCTTCAGGACTAATAACTGTCTGAGCAACATCTCTTTTGTTATGGTTTTGAACCCAATCTGAATATCTGCCAGTCTGATCATAAAGATAGTTCATGTAAAATGGGTAGCTGTCAGAATAAGCACAATCTATAATAACCAAATTGCCATTCTTAATCTTGATAGCTATAACTCCGTCACCATAACATAATGCCATAGCTCCTGTCTCATATGCTGTAGCAGTGAGAAGAGTTGCGTCTAAGCATTCATTAGGAATGTTTAGTATTTTTATGGCAGGACGAGCAAGCAGGATACATTCTTTTTCATCAAAGTTGGCAAGACTATCTAACTCTACCATTTTATTCATGGCAGTTATGCTAAGAACTCTTGATCCTATATCAGAACGAGGAGAGCCTGAGCAACCATCTGATACTGCAATAGAGTTTTTACCTGCTAGAGCATAATCTTGACAAATATCATGAGTTGTTCCAATATAAAAAGCACAATCAGTATTCATACTGTGTCTCCTGTTTATTATAAGAGTATTGCTCGTTCTTTATTTCTCTGAATCGTCCATCTTTATAAAAGAATGGGAGATAAACTTTTAGAGTCTGATCATCTTCCCAATTATGTTCTTTTAAGAACTTTAGAATCTCATCGTTATTTTCTTTTTTTGCATTTTTATAATAAAACAAAAAGCTATTGCCAATGATTTTTTCAATGATCGGCCTGTAATGAGAATAAAGCTTCTGACAATTTTCAATATACTCTTTTTGCTCTTTTAGGCTACCAAAGAACATATGATAATGCCCCTTCTTATCCCATATGTGATGACGAACAATTTCTTGCTCTATAAGAAGTAGAGACTGCTTTATTAGATACTCGCTATGATATATTCTAACGATATTATCGTCAGCAACTTCCTCAGCACGTTCTGAGTAACCATCTTCCCACGATATAAACCTATCACATTCTCTTGATAGCCACGCGGTGCTTTTACTCATATCTAATGAAAATGTTCCCATTTTATTTTCTCCATTAAAAAACCCCACCCACCCAAAAGGATAGGTAGGGTTAAAGTAATAATTTTCAATAATATTAAAAGGTAAGAGGTTGAGAAGCTCCCCCACTGCCCAGCGAGCTACTTTGACTGCTTACTGATTGAGAGATAAAATCTGCCAATTTTGCTAAAGTTTTATCATTAGCATCTTTAATCTCTACATATTGACTCAATCCAGCATCAGTTTTAAAATTGTCAAGATAATCACCAATTCCTTGATAACTACCGACTCCGACACCGATCAAAATAGACATAATAGATTCAAGAGCTTCGTCTCTCATTGCTTGATTTAAAGCAGTGCCAACGTCCGATGCAGATATATTACCTGACGAGTTGTCATCTCCATCAGTAATTATAAAGACAATAGCATTAGCTTCAAAGTCGCTGTCTGCTAGCTGCTTGCCGTAATCATTTGTAGCAGTGATTGCATTACGAGTAGTCTCAAACAAAGCTGTGCTTCCGCAAGGATTGATTGCATTAAGATAGTCATTCACATCACAATCTATCAATTGTTTAAATCCGTGAACTTCTCTCATTGAACCATTGAAAGCAACAAGTCTTATAAGCAGGTAATCAGATCTTGGACTGAACTTACATGCTTTGACAACTGCTTGAATGCAAGCTATCATTTCATCTTTAAATCCGCCCACACTACTACTCTCATCAACTGCAATAGTGACAAGAGTGTATTCAGTTGCACCAAGATCATCGATCCTTGCCGCTGAATAGCCAAAGTGTTGGCCCGTTAAACTGTGTTGTGTTAGGGTATTACTATCCACGATAAAATCTCCTAAAAATCGGTTGTCAGTGCAGTTTGCATTCCCCTTGCAGTCAGATCAGTAATAAACTGAGCCTGAACAGCAGGAAAATCTACGAATGGGCTGATGACAGGACTAACAGCATCTGTAAACAACATCAGCTTTTTAATGTAACTATCGTCACCAAATCCGTCAGCAATATCTCCGACAGTTTCTTTAACACAGTGACTTCCAGCCTCTCCTGCTATCCAAGTCATATCGGCATCCATGACAGTCTTGATAAGAGGAGTATTCAACTGAGTAGTTGGATCTTCAGGATCAACCACTTCTGCCTTAACAGCAGAGTAATGTTCTGTGAATGGGTTTGAACCCTTGCTAACATAGTTAACATTCTTGTTGGTCTTTTGTTCCCAATTTTTCAGTGCTTCAAACAGGACTGGGAAGATAGCATTGCCCCAACTGCCAATTAAGCAGTGATCAGGCCAAATGCATAGAGGGAATTTTCCTGATGCTTCCAGAGCTTCACAATAATCAATGAATCTCTGTTTGTATTGCAGAAGAACAGGAGTCCATTTTCCGTCTCTCATTTCCTGAGAAGTGACAATCGTAAATGGTGCTGGTGGATTTCCGTCACTATCTCTCCACATTGCTGCATGAGCGACATCCATCCAGTGGTGACAATCCATCGTTACATGGATATTTTTAATTTTTGACCCGCTTCTATCAATTAACGAGGCCAACCGTTCCATGTCTTTTTCTGCCCCTTGCACATACAGATTACCCTTGGGGTCGCAAAAGTCATTTTGTGGATCAATGATTAATAGATCTGTTCGTTCTGCCATTGCTACGTCCTTTCCAAATTATTGTTATTATCGTCTACTGCAATATACAGTATTATATGCTTTCGCTTATGAATGTCAACCCTTTTTTCACTTTTTTCTACTTTTTTTTGAAATAGAGAAAATAGGTCAAGGGGACCAAAATACTGAGAAAAAATTACCATATTGCGTTTTGCCTATTGAGTTTTAAGGTTTGATTCCGTAAACTTTGAGTTTTGATGATCAAGCTCAGAATCTGCCTATAAAGGCTCACCCAATTGTTTTGTAACTTTTACTGTTCTTCCAATCCCCAAGACCATTATATTTCTATATCAGTATTGTGGTTGAAGGTATCAAGCTCATCTTGCATCTTGTCAATAAGAGCTTCTGCTTTTGCCACTTCTGTCCTAACATGCACGATATCAAACTCAACTGTATAAACAGTCTCGTCATTACTTCCGAATCTGTAGTTGTCAGATTCTTTTCCTTTGCCTTCATGGATATCGATACCTCTCAAGAAAGCAATACGAGACTTAGTTTCTGCCAGCTTTAGAATAGTCTCTCTCATTGGAGTAGAGGCTATAAAAATAGTGAGCTTCAACTTAATCATATCCTGTACAGCGGCATCAAGCTCTACCATCATCTCAGCAACATTAATCTTTCTCTCTTGCTCAGTAGGAATACTATTGTGCTTCTGAATGTCATTTTGAAGAGTTGCTATCTTGTTCGCTAACCTGCTCTTCGTCTTTAACGCTTTTGCTAAATTCATTTTGCTTCTCCTGTGAAATTTCTTTATAAATACCATCTTCTATTTCATGCCCTAAAATGGGCTTTGTCAATGCTTTCATTTGATTTTCTAATATCCATTTTAAAGATATCAGAGACTCTTCACCATCGTCACCTATTACAATTCCATCTACTGTCATCATGTGTGGCTCACCATCATCAT
>Ga0307378_10010106_pt1 | contig 12290 bp, 13 predicted proteins | sample UN1MG_FD_202238 | JGI IMG/M metagenome (GOLD analysis project Ga0307378, IMG submission 202238) | Soil microbial communities from Risofladan, Vaasa, Finland - UN-1 | ecosystem: Environmental > Terrestrial > Soil > Coastal area > Acid sulfate soil | place: Finland: Risofladan, Vaasa | collected...
GTCGGAGCAATTGGGCCTGCGTGCGCTCGTCTTCGTCCGCGTTGGCCGGGATGTTGCCCGTGTGAAAGCTCGCACCCTCGTGGGCGCGCTCCAGCAGCGGCACCAGCACCTTCTCAAAGGCCTTGTAGTCGTTGGGGCAGCCCAGCAGCCCCTGCTGCCGGAACTCCAGAAACGTCAATCCACACACGTCGCAACTCAGCCGGGCCAACTCTCCCCCGGCGGCGGATTGCAGCACCAGCTCCTCGAGGATCTGCGAGATCGGCACCTGGGTCTTGATGGTGACCCCCTCGGAGACGGCGCAGTCTTCGCACAGATGCTTTTCGTGCTTCTCGCCCTGGACGATCTCGGTCAAGTGGACCGTGGCTTCCTGACCGCACTTGTCGCACTTGTAAGCCATCATTACGCTCCATGCAGCACAACGTCTTGGACGCCGGCGACAAACCTATCGTATGCTTTTCCCGCCTCCGGTCAAGTCGCGGCGGAGCCTGGGTAGAATGCGGCCGCGCAGCCGGGGGACTCGCCGACGCTGACACAGTACGGCTCCCGGCCCACCTTACAGTGTAGAGACCGGGCGATGTACTCCGCCACGCGCTCCGCCGAGGCGCCGGCAGGGCAGTTCGTGATGTCATTAAGATCCGCCCCGGCCAGCTCGGACGCAACTTCGTCCAGGGCCTCTCGCGCCCTGAGGAAGTCGATCACAAAACCGTTCGCGTCCAGCCTGTCGGCGCGGAAGGCGGCCGTCACCTGCCAGTCGTGTTGGTGGGGCTGCTCCATGTTCCCATCGGGCATGCGAACGCTGTGACGGGCGGCAAAGGAAGCTGTCACGCTGGCCTCGTAGGTCGCCATGAATGTATTCTACCCCCTGGCGGGCGGAACAACGGAGCGGATTCCCGCGCCCGGTTACGGCGCGACCATCGCGGCCGGGGGAGCAGCCGCCGGCTGCGTGGCCAGCGGCGCCCGGCTCAGCCGGTCGAGCCACTCGGCGATGATCTTGGCCCGGCTGCGGCGGCGGCGCTCGACTTCGGCCCTCAATTCGGCCAGTTGCCGGCTCAGGCGCTTCACCCGATATTCCTGAACGATCTGCTCGTAGTCGAACTGGCGACCCAGGAGCTTTCGCAACGTCTGTAAGGGCTCGGTCCTTTGGGTCGGGTCCTTGGACTTGCGGATCTTCTCGAGGGTTTCGGCCACAGCCACGTTGAGGCGTTGACGAGCCAGGGCAGCGTCGCGGACTTCCGGCGGATACGCTCGCACCCGTCGCCATAGCCTGTACGCCCGCTCCAGCAGCCGCCGGGCCTTGTCGGGGTCTTCCTTCTGAAGGCGTTCCAGTTGGGCGTGAAGTTCGGGCGTGCGCTCCTTGAGAAATCGCTTCAGCTCTGCCTGTCGTTCCGGCGATATCACGCTCCGTTGCATCCGGCCCTGGCGCGGTGCCGGCCGCGTGGCGGCGGGTTGCGTGGCCGGCCGGAGCAGCCTCGCCAGGCGCTCTTGAATGAGCCCGGAGCGGCTCTTCCGCCGCTGCTGGACCTTGCCGCTCAACTCGGCCAACTGCCGGGTCAGGTACCGCACCCGGTATTCCTTGACCAGCTGATCCTTGTCAAAATGCTGGCCGAGAATCTCTCTGAGGTTCTCGGTGAGGGCGGCCTTCTCCGCAGGCGACAGGGCCTGTTGCCTCTCGCGAACGGTCTGGTAGATCGTGCGGCTGAGGCGGCGGCAGGCGACGGCAGCCTCGCGGATCTCCGCCGGATAATCCCTTACCCGCCACCAGAACCGGTACGCCCGATGCAACTGCCGCCAGGCCTCGGCGGGGTCATCCTCCCTGAGCCGCTCGATCCGGGCCAGCAGGTCAGGCATGTACTGCTTGAGAAAGGCCTCCATCTGGGCCATTTCGTCGGCGGGAATTCGCAGCCGCCGCGAGTCGCCCCCGGCCGGCTGGGTCGTCGTCCTGCTCTCTGCGGGCGCCGCAGAGACAACGGCGATCCCGGCGCCCAGGGCGGTCCAGACCGCCCCGGCCGTGACCAAAACGGCTACTCCCAGCAGGGCCCTTCGCGTCTTTGACATCGCCGGCTGCACTGCCGTTACCAAGGCAACTCCTCCCGGCCTTCTTCCGCCCTGTCACGTTCCGGGCCGGAACCGCCGAGGTCGAACTGACCCATTTCCTCCTCCAGCTCCTGGAAGGACATTTCCAGCGGCCAGGCCTGGCACAGGGAAAGCTCGACCTGGTAGTCGGCCAGCTCCTCCGACAGCAGGTCCGCCCGGACGTCCACGTCCTCAAGGGGCTCCTGGAGGAAGCTTTCCACGAACGCCGAGGGCGAGGTCCCCTCTCCAACGGGCCTGCCCGGCAGCGTCAATATCACCACGCCTGCGCCGATCAGGACGGCCGCGGCAGCCGCGGCGGCCCATCGAGCCCAACTGCTCCTGGCGCGGCCGCGGCGGGTCCGCACGAACCGGACGTGGACGCGATGGAGCGCCCCGGACGGGACCTCTACGTCCAGTGCTTCCCCGACCCGCTCCACGCCGGCGGCGATCTCCTCGGCCAGCGCGCGCTGCGCGCCGCTCAGCTCGACGTCCTCTCCGTCCAGCCAGCGTCCAGCCAGCTCGTAATCCCGTTCACTTTGATTCATCGCCGTCTTCCAGGGCTACCCGCAGGACCTTCAGGGCCCGGTGCACCCGGGCCAGGACCGTCCCGATCGGGCAATTAAAGATTTCGGCTATTTCCCTGTAGCTCAGTTGTCCAAAATGCCTCAGCAGTACCATTTGTCGCGACTGCTCCTCCAGGCTCTCCAGGGCCGCGGCCAGGTCGGCCCTCATCTGCTCTCGAAGGAGCCCGGTTTCCACCGGCTCCTCGTGGCCGGCGATGGCCTCGGCCAGCGGCGGGCGATCGCCGATTTCGGCTTCCAGAGAAGCCGCCGGCACGGCCGTCTTCGACCGGCGAATCCGGTCCCGCACCAGGTTGGCGGCGATGCTGAACAGCCAAGGCTCGAACCGCCCGCGGTCCTCATACGCCGGCAGGTGCCGGACCAGCCGCAGCAGCAACTCACCCAGCAGATCCTCGGCATCGTGATGGGAGCCGGTCGCCCGAAAGAAATATCCGTACAATCGCGGGCCGTAGGCCGCCAGGAGTTCCTGATAGGCTCCCTCGGCGCCAGCCCGTGCGCCGGCGATCATGGCGGAGGCCTGTTTACGGCCTCCCCGATCCTGCCGAGAACCCATGGCTTTTCTCTACCTCGCTTAACGTAGCGGCCGCGGAGCTATTGCGTCCGGCCGACGGTGTCTACTTTTGCCAGGCCGCCGGCCGTCGGATCGAACCCGGCGGTTGAAAGACGCCCTTCGCCCAGCCATCAGCGCGACGGGCGTGCCGTTAGTTGCTCGACGAGCCTGCGGCCCATTTCCCCGGCCCTGGCCAACAGTTCGGGCCTGCGGCCAGCCGCGTCGGCCGGTCCCAGGTTGCCCTCGGAGAGGATCTCAACCGGCTCAAAATCTCCCATCCACTTGAGGTACCCGGCCAGCCTCTTGGCCACGTCGTAATAGTCGTCTCGGGGCTTGTCCTCGTAGGTCACAATCACCGCCGCCGCCCGGGTGCCTTTCAGTTGCGGGGCGATCTGGCCCTCTCGGTAAGTCAAATGGTAACAGCGGTCAAAGAAGCTCTTCATCTGCCCGGAAACGCCGTCGAAGTAGATCGGCGCCGCCAGCACCCAGATCCGGGCCTGGTGCAGGTCCGCGAGCACCGGCGCCAGGTCGTCGTCGATTTTGCAGGCATCGTCGGCAGCGCACCGGCCGCATGCCTGGCAGCCGTGGAAGGTCAGATCGTTCAGATGCACCACCCGCGCCTGCGCCCCGGCCGATTCGGCCCCGGCGATGACAGCCTTCAAAAGCGTCGTGGAGTTGCCTTTGCGGCGGGGGCTGCCGGCCAGTCCTATCACCTTCATCATCGCCTGTCTCCTTTGACGCTCCGCCCGCCCCGGTCAACGTCCAATGTGCACAGCCCGCAGCTTGCCCCGCAGCCTTTACCTGCCCGCCGCGCTATCATACAATTTTCTAGTACGACCTCACAGGCAGTTGGAGGTCTGCACTGACGAAATATGGGCAGCGGCCCGGGGCGCGTGGCGTCGGTCGGGCCTCGGGAGGTGGGCTCAAGCCATGAGATCCAAAACACCAACGCGGCACATCGGGGGCGGATGGTTTTGGGTGACGGCCTGGGGGCTGGTGGCCTGCGCGGCCGGCTGCGGCGGCACCCCCAGCGTCTCGGACGGCTGGAAAGACAGCGCCGCCGAGATCGCCGCCGGGATCACCCTTGGCGCCGAGCACGGCTGTGTTTTCTACGCCTTCGACGCCATGGCCTACCCGGACGCGGAGGCCGAACTGACAGTCCGGATTCTGCACGTGCGCAAACTCCAACACGTCGAGGGCGTGACCGTGGAGTACTTCCTCGGCAAGCAGTCCCTCGGCCGGGCCACCACGGACAAAGACGGCTACGCCAAACTGAAATGGAAGCCGCCCCAGGCCAAGGCGCCGCAGGACCACGAGATCACGGCCAAGATCGTCGCCGGGCCGGACTACGATCTGGAGGAGTTGTTTAAGGCGCCGCCGGCGTCGCTGCTGGTGGCCGTCCGGCCGAAGGACGCCAGCTTCGCCGTGATCGACCTGGACCACACGGTGGTGGACTCGGGCTTTGCCCGCGTCCTGATCGGCGGGGCCAAGCCCATGCCCCAGGCGGCCAAGACCGTCAAGGAACTCGCCGGCAAGTATGATCTCATATACCTGACCCATCGGCCGGACCTGCTGACGGTGACGTCCAAGCGCTGGCTGACCGATAATGGCTTCCCCCGGGCACCGCTGCTGGTCAGCACCTTCAAGCAAGCCATCGGCGACAGCGGCGAGTACAAGTCGGCCAGGCTGAAACAGCTCCGCGAGCAGTACCCGCGCCTGGAAATCGGCATCGGCGACAAGCTCTCCGACGCCAAGGCCTACGCCGACAACGGCATGAAGCCGTATCTGATCCCCCACTACGACAAGGACGACGACGATGACGTGCGCGACATGGCCGAGGAGGTGCGCAAGCTCAAGGCCGACGTCCAGGTGGTCGAGGGCTGGGACGACATCCGCGACGGCGTGTTCAAGAAGAAGTCCTTCCCGCCCGCGGTCTACGCCAAGAGGCTCGACGACCGATCCAGGGCGCTGCAAATGGAAAAGCAGCGCAAGAAAAAAGACGACGACTGAGCCGCCGGCGCGGGCGCGGGGTCCCAAAGGAGACGAACGAATGCACCGTAACAGAAAGGCAGCAATTCTTCTCATCGCAATCGCCTCAACGGCCGCGCCGCTGCTGGCGGAGTCACAGGTGACCGACGTGAAGGCCTTCTGCCGCGAGGGGCAGACCTTCATCACCTTCAAGGAACTGGACGACGTCAAGGGCGAGAAGTATGCCATCTACCGGTTCGATTCAGACCCTTGGGAGATCCAGTCCCAGCTGGGCAAGAAGGTGGGCGAGGTGCCCGAGGACTCCGGCGCCTTCCAGGCTGAGCAGCGCGTCAAATGCCTGGAGGCGAAGACCAAGATCCCCGGCTACAACTTCCGATTCATTATCCGCGACAACCCCGACAATGACCCGAAGGCCCAACTGCCCGAAGGCGTCGGCCTGTTCGTGCGCACGGTGAAGCAGACCGGCAAGAGCTACTACGGCGTCGTGCCGCTGATCGACGGCAAGGAGGACGCGGCCCGGATTGGGTCCGTCGGCCCGGTGGCCGAGAAAGTCGAGCTGCCCGGGGCGGTGCTGGTCTGGAAGAGCCCGGCCGGCACGGGGCTGGTCTACACCCACTGGATGGACGGCGAAACCTGGGATCCGTTCAACGAAGGCAACGCCTACAACTTCGGCGTGGGCCTGCCGCCGAAGTACAACGGCACCGACCCCTTGCCGGTGATGTTCTACGGCCACGGGATGGGCGGAACCTACGTGGCTCCGGACAGCGCCCCCTACGTCAAGAGCCTGTGGATCTGGCACGGGGACAAGAGCGGCTCGTGGTTCCTGGGCGCGATGAACCGCAAGAAGGACCGGGTGGTCAACTACGCCGAGCAGCGGGTCCGCTGGTCGGCCAAGTGGTTGGCGGCCGGGCGGGCCAACCAGCCCTGGAAGGTGAACATGCGCTACGTCAACGCCCACGGACACTCCATGGGCGGCACCGCCTGCAACGCCTGGGCCCTGCGGATGGGCGACATCTTCTGCACGACCGTCAACTCGGCCGGGGCCACCATCCACCACCGCAACCGCGTGTGGGTCAACCAGGCGTCAAGGCTGTGGGGGCCGGTCAAGACCAACCTGCCCTTGCATGACCTCCGCTACGAGATCAAAGACGGCAGGCTCAACGTCACCGACACGAAGGTCTCCGGCGTATGGGACTATCAGAACTACGCCAAGTGGTCGCTGGCGAACATGGAAAAGGAGACGGCCTACCTGCTGATCAGCCATGGCAAGAGAGACGGCAGCGTGGTCTTCGAGCCGGTGCCCGACTTCCTGGACGCCCTCCAGAAGTCGAAGCGCCCGTTCGCGGCGCAGTGGAACATGCGCGGGCATTCCTGGAGCGGCTACGGCACGCGGAACAGCTCCTGGGGCGGATTCAAGATCGCCATTGACGAGACCGTTCCGGCCTTTGCCAACGCCTCCAACAACGACGACCCGCGCAAGGACGACACCGGCACCATCAACGGCAAGCTGGAGTGGTCGGCCCCGGGCAACGACTTCGACAAGAACAGCGCCGACGACGACATCGTGGACTCGGCCGGGATGTGGGCCATGAACGTCCGCTCGCTCGCCGGGCCGGCGACGGTGGACGTCACGCCGCGGCGGTGTCAGAAATTCAAAGTCGCCCCGGGCAAGAGCTGCTCCTGGGAAAACCAGGACTGCAGCGACCCGAAGAACCCCAAGAAAATCGACGGCGGCACCGTCGTGGCCGACGAGCACGGCCTGGTGACCGTCGAGAAGTTCAAAGTCGGTCAGGCGGGCTGGGGCAACCGCCTGGTGATTCGGCCGGCCAGGTGAAGCCCAGGCCCCGGACGCGAGGCCCCGCTCGCGCGGCCCGCGCGAGCAGGGGTAGGCTCACGTTCAACAGGAGGCGCCAGTGAAGTTCGCAGGACGCTGGACACCGTATCTGTACGTGCTCCCGGCGGCGGCAATGTTCGGGCTGTTCACCCTCTACCCCATCGCCCGCACGATCCACATGAGCGTCACGGACCTGGAGTTCATCCAGCCGGAGAAGGCCGAGTTCGTCGGCCTGGACAACTACAGGGAAGCCCTGAGCATCCACCGCGACCCCAGCTACAACGACAGCAAGGCCCGACTGGCGTTCGGGAACACGCTCAGATTCACGGCAATGTTCCTGCCGCTGTACATCATCCTGCCGATGCCCGTCGCCTTCCTGATCGACCGGCTGCGCCGGCAGGTGGTGATGCGGGTGGCGAGCTTCCTGCCGGTGGTGGTCTCCGGAGCGGTGGTGGCGGTTCTCTGGACCACGCTGTATCACGCCACCTACGGCCCCTTGACCGCCATCGCCAAGACGATGGGCTTCAAGGACATCAACTTCCTGGCCAACAAGGCTACGGCCATGCCGTCGCTGGTGGCGATGGGGGTCTGGCACGGGATGGGCTTCAACGTGCTGCTGTACCTAGTGCGATTGGCCGCCATCCCGAACGAACTGTATGAGGCGGCGTCCGTCGACGGCGCCAACCGCTGGCAGGTCTTCTGGGGGGTGACGCTGCCGCTGCTGCGGCCGGCGGTGTACCTGGTGACGGTGCTGGGGCTGATCGGCTCGTTGAAGGTCTTCGGGCCCATGTTCATCATGACCGACGGCGGCCCGGCCAACTCCACGCTCTCACTGGTGATGTACATCTATCAGACCGCGTTCCGCTTCGGCAATCTCCGGTTTGGTTATGCGGCGGCGATGGCGGTGATCCTGGCGATCGTCATCATGACCTTCGCCATCGCCTCCTCGCGGCTCAACCGGCCGGTGGACAGGTAGGACAACCATGACGTCTCTGGCGACAGACATCAAAAAAAGGCCCAGCCGGCTGCGTCCGGCAGGGCTGACCCCGGGCCAAGTGGTCATATGGGTCGTCCTGGCCGTGATCGTGCTGGCGAATCTCTGCCCGTTCATATGGGTGGTTCTCAGCAGCTTCAAGCCGGGCTCGGAGATCAACGCCGAGCGGCCGACGCTGCTGCCGCGGAAGTGGACACTGGAGAACTATCGCAACATGGCCCATCAGATGGGCGGGTTCGGACGCTTCTACCTCAACAGCTTCATCGTGACCACCGCCACGGTGGGGCTGACGCTGCTGGTCGGCTCGCTGGCGGCATATGGATTCGCGCGGTTTCAGTTTCGCGGCTCCAGCGTGCTGTTCTACACCCTGGTCTTCTCCATGTTCCTGCCGGGGGAGCTGGCCCTGATCGGCCGGTTCGAGCTGTTCCAGAAATTCCGGCTGCTCAACAAGCTCACCGGGCTGACGCTGGCGTATACCGCCAGCGGGCTGGCCATGGTGCTTTTCATCATGCGCAACGTCTTCCGCGGCATTCCGCAGGACATGATCGACGCCGCCCGCATCGACGGCTGTGGGACGTGGGGCATCTTCTGGGAGATCATGATTCCCATCAGCAAGACCGGCCTGGTGGCCGCGGCCGTGCTGACCTTCATGGGGGCCTGGAACGAGTTTCTCTTCGCCGTGACCACCACCTGGTCGGAGAAGGCGCAGACCCTGCCGGTGGGGATCATGCTGCTGCGGGGGCAGTTCGAGCACTGGGATTACGGGATGCTCTTCGCCACGCTGATGCTGTCGTTCCTGCCGGTGATGATCCTGTTCGTGGCCTTGCAGAAACACTTCATCCGGGGCGCCACCGCCGGGGCGATCAAAGGATGACAGGCAAAAGGACTCCAGGAGCATGCTGAAGAAAGCAACAGTGGCCTTCGTGGCGTTGTGCGTGCTCGGGGGCGCTTACGAGCTTGCCTTCCGGGACCGGCAGATCGCCGGCGACAAGAAACTGCTGCGGATCGCCGCCGCCGGCTGGATGATCTCCGAGTTCAAGCTTCACGAGCACGTCGCACGGTTCGGCAAGGACCATCCCGACGTAACCATCCAGATGTGGCAGACGCCGCAGGAATACGAAAACATCCTGATGCTGCAAACCTCCGTCGGCGAGCTTCCCTACGACATGATCCTCAGCCCCAGCAACTACGACATCCGCAGGCTGGTCCGCCGCAAGCTGGTGCTTCCCCTGGATGAGCTGATGAGCGAGGAGCTGAAGAAAGACATCTTTCCCGGCATGCTGAAGGCCTCTCAGGTGAACGGGAAGACCTACGTGCTGCCGTTCATGGGGGAAGTCAACATTCTCAACTACCGCACCGACCGATTTGCCGAAGCCGGCTTCGACCGGGCGCCGCGGACCTGGAAGGAGTTCGAGGAATACGCCAAGACACTGTGCTTCGAAAGCCGGGGCAGCAAGCACTACGGCACGAGTTTGATCATAGGGAATAACTTCTTCTTCACCCAGAACTCGTACCTGCCGCTGCTGCGATCGCTGGGCGGGACAACCGTGGACGCCCAGGGCCATCTCGATCTGACCAGCGAGCACGCCGCGGAAGCGTTTCGGACGATCAAGCGCTGGGTGAACGCCGGGATCATTTCCCCGGCCTCGCTGACGCGCGACGGCGGGCCGGACGACTACAAGAGCGGAATCACGTCCATGTTCCCCAACTGGCAGAGCCGCGGCTTCTGGGTCATCCGCCAGAACCGCGACCTGGCCGACAAGGTCGGCTGGGCCCCGCTGCCGGAGTCGCACAGGGTCGGGTCTCTCTTCGCCTTCCACGGCGGGGTGATCCTGCGCGGCACGACGGTGGAAAAAGAGGCCGGCCAGTTCCTCATCGAGGTGATGATGGGCCACGCCCAGAGGGACATCATCGGCGCCGGCAAGATGCCGGTCCTCCGCAGCCAGTACAAGCCCGAAAACCGCCCGGACAACATGCCCGACTGGATGGTCGAGGTCGGCGGGACCCTGGACAACAGCTACCCCGCCCCGGAGCCCACGGACTTCTCCGAAATGTCCGAGTACGTCACCGTGGCCTTTCAGAACTTCCTGGACAGCGACTCCGACGACCCCGCTGGGTTCCTGAAATGGGCCCGAAGCGAGATCGAGCGCCGCATCTACTCCCGCAAGAAATAGCCCTCCGCCTGCCCGGCCGGGGGAGCGGCAAACCTCAGGCGCCCGCCTCGGCCTCCCAGCGGGCCAGCTCGGGCGAGAAGAGCTTCAGCCTGGCCTTTTTGTACTCGTGAGTGGTCGGAAAGTGCGCCCTGGGGAAATCGCCGGCGGCGGCAATGATTCCGGCGACAACGGCGTCCACCTCCTCGTCGCTGCGGCCGTGGATCATGGTGTAGAGGTTGTACGGCCAGCCCTCGGGCGCGGCGCGAAGATAGCAATGGCTCACGCCGGCGAACCCGGCCGCGTGGGCGGCGAAGCTGTCGGCCCGCTCCGCCGGCACGTTCCACGCCACCAGCACGTTGGCTTGCGCCCCGGCGAGGCGGTGCCTCAGCACGGCCGAATAACGCCGCATCCATCCCGCCGAAAGAAAGTCGGCCGCGTGCACCAGCAGGTCGTCGCCGCTCAGCCCCGCCGGCCCAGCCAGCTCGGCAAAGGGCTCGCGAACCGCCGGCAACGGCTGCTGGAGGGCTCGGATCGCCCGAATCTGCCCCGGGCCGGGCCCGGGACGAACGGCCGCGGCCGGAGAGGCGGGCGAGTACGTCGGTCCCGGCGAACCCGCCTCCGGCTCGCCGGACATGTCGAAGCGGACGTCCAGTTTGTAGCGCCGCTCGGCCGGCAGCGAAAGCAGCCGCTCCGGGCCGATCCGGCGGCCGAGAAGCTCCACGGTTCGCTCCAGGCCCAGCCGCGAATCCGGCGGCACCGCCAGCGTGAACCACAGGTTCAGCTCGCCGGCCCGCCCGTAGCAGTGCGAGACGCCCGGATGGGAAGCCGCGATCCCGCCGGCCTCGTCCAGCCGCTCCGGCCGGCAACGGGCCGCTACCAGCGTGGACGCGTATCCGAGGGCCGCGGCATCGAAGACGCCTGCAATCTCGCGAATGATCCCGCCGGGACGCGCCAGCGCGGCGATGCGCGCGATCACCTCCTCGGCGCCCGCGGCCAGCTCCGCGGCGAGCCGCTCATACGGGCGGGGCACAAGCGGCACGGCGCGCTGGACGGCGTCCAGCAGCCGGCGGTCGAAATCACTCAACGCAACGCTCACGTGCGGATCGGATGCCCAATGCGGCGCTCGATGGACCCGACCTTGGCCTGGAGGGCGTCTTCCTGCCCGGCCCGCCAGTCCAGCTTCACGAAGGCGGCCACGCGGCTACGGCATCTCGAAGCCGTGGTCGGGATGACGGACGGTCAGCACCGGGCAGGGGCTCTTGCGAACGAGCTTGTCGGCCACTGAGCCCATCAATACCTGGCGCAGGGCCGACCAGCCGTGGGTGCCGACGACGATCAGGTCTATCTGATGGTCGCGGGCGTAGTGGATGATTTCCACGAACGCCCGGCCGTGGAGGACCTCGGTAACCAGGGGCAACTCGGCCGGCAGCTTCCCGGACAGGAACTTCTTCAGTTCCTTTTCGGCGCTTTCAACCAGGTTCTCAACGGACGGACCCGCCGGGATCGCCGGCGGCTCGAACGTCAGCCAGTACTGATAGCTGTCGTCGACGACGTGAAGGCAGTGCAGCTCCCCCTGGCATTTCTCGGCCAGATACACGGCGTAGGGCAGCGCCCAGGCCGACAGATCCGAGAAATCCGTGGCGTAGAGAATCTTCTTGATCTCGGCCATGGCCGGCAGTCTTTACCGCTCCCACGATTCGGGGCCCTGACGGAGGCTCTTGGGCGGGCCGAGGATCTCTGAATAAATGATTCCCCGACGGGCCTCGCCCGGCCGCCCCAGATCGATCAAGATGCGCCGACGGCGCTCTTCACCCGCCGCGGCCAAGCCGACTGCGATCGTCGACTGGCGCCCCGCCGGCCCTCCGATCCGCTCGCGCTGCTCGAGGTCTTCGGCCCGGAGCCCGCGCTCCATCTGGCCGACCTCACGCTGCGCCCCACGCCCAAGCCGGCGCGGGCCCATAGGAGCCGGCCTCCCAGCCGCCGGGCGCCGCAGGATGCGCCTCTGGGGGACCTGCTGAACCACCGGCGGCGGCACCGCGGCCTGCCTCGTATCGCCCAGAACCTCCGGCGCGACCGGCTGGACCGGCCGAGCATGCTGAGCCGGTTCCGGCCGACG
>Ga0307378_10010107_pt1 | contig 12289 bp, 12 predicted proteins | sample UN1MG_FD_202238 | JGI IMG/M metagenome (GOLD analysis project Ga0307378, IMG submission 202238) | Soil microbial communities from Risofladan, Vaasa, Finland - UN-1 | ecosystem: Environmental > Terrestrial > Soil > Coastal area > Acid sulfate soil | place: Finland: Risofladan, Vaasa | collected...
TAGGATATTAATTTATGACTCAGAATAAAAATATTTACAATGTCTATAAACCTTTAAGAAATAATTTGAGAAAATTATGTTTAGAAGATTCTTTATTTGTTATATGGAATTATACTCAATATCTGCAATTTGGCAAGAAAATTTCTGAAATGATTGAAGTTGATCCTGCATTAGTGCGTTCAAAAGATACAATAAGTTGGAGACCACATGAATGGGAACTTGAGTTATTAACAAAAGAAATTATTATAAATAGTCAGGAAACATGCTCTTTATCGATATCTTTAAAAAGTTGGCACTATTTTTTTAATGTCTTAATTAAGTTACGTGTTTTAAGAGACGAAATAGCAAAAACATATATCGATGAAGAAAATGCGTTAACTGAATTTTATAGAATTGCGCACAGACAATTTCTTTGGCAATCACGACCAAATTTAAAGTTTCTCTTTAGATATTATAAAATATTTAGTGATTTTACAATAAATGATATTGTACAAAAAATTGTTGGTATAAATGTTCACGATTTATATTTTATTGGATTAGCATTTATTGAAATTTATTCAAACAAACCCGATATCTCCCTTCCTTTAAAAGTAGACTTAGATAAAGTGGGTATAAATTTAGATAAAGTAAATATATTTTTAAACTTTACTTCAGAAAAACTCTCAATTCTCAAAGAAAAAATCGTAGAAGAACAAGAATTTAATGATAAATTCGAGTATTCTTACAATCCTATAAGGGCTTATCCTATAATTAGAATGCCTTTTGGAGGAAAAGATAGTCTGGTTTGTCCAATGCTTACACTTCTATTTTGGCGTATAACGTCTGGATTGTATTATGAAATATGTGATGAAAAAGATTTTGGGAATAACTTTGGAAGTTCTTTTCAAAAATATATTGGTAATGTAATTGAAAAAGCTAATAACAATAAAACGATAAATTTTATAAAAGAAGAAGAGTATTACGTTAGCAAGAATAGGAAAGATACTGTAGACTGGATTGTTTATGATAGAGATTCAGCTTTATTTATCGAATGCAAAACAAAACGAATGATATTGCCTGCAAAGATAGAATTAAAAGATAGCTCAATTATTGAAAAAGAATTAGATAAAATGGCAGAAATTGTTTTACAAATTTATAAAACTATCGACGACTATCGTAACAACTTATATCTTTCTTTTAAATATGAAGAGGAAAGGCAAATATATCCTTTGATTCTAACTATGGAGGATTGGTTTCTTTTTGGATCTAAGAGATTAAATATTTTAAATAAAATGATAATAAAAAAATTTAATAATATAAATTTATCGATTAAATATGTTAATGAAATGCCTTATTTAATTTGTTCAGTTGAGGAGTTTGAAGATATGATGCAAGTAATACAAATTACTTACATTAAAAAATTTATGGATAGAAAAGTGTTCGATCAAGAAAAAAATGGGTGGCCTTTACATACATTCATATTTAATGAATTTCCAGAAGAAAGTAAAAAAAATAAATTTTTATTTGAGAAAGAAGCTAAAATAACATTTTCCATTCCTAACTCTTAATGCACCTTTTCAGAGTAATCGTTTATGAGGGGATAATAGCTGTCCCTATTATCTATCATGTTAAGAATTAACCCTGTTGATAGTTATTGGGAGAAAATTTATGTCTTATCAAGATAAAAGAGAACCATTAAATAATGATGAACTCCAAAAGGTAGTAATACCTTGCCCAAGATGTAAACAAAAATTAAGGTTGCCAATCTATGAGGGTGAAAAATTACATGTGACTTGCCCTAATCCTAAATGCAAAAAAGAATTTTCATTCGACTATAAAAAATATCTCGCAAGAAAAAAGTTCATCTTATTGAGTACGACAATAGCATGTTTTATTGTTTTGGCAGTTGTTATTATTTCTTCGGTATTCTTACTTGATAGGAGGAATGTTTTTATAACTGAAGTTAAAAATGAGTATGAATCACAGTTTAAGAAAATACAAGATGGATTTACCAGAGAGAATATAAGCATTAAGGAGAGTTATGATAATGAGATCAAAAAAATCGATGTGGTCGTATTAAAAACCCAGGCGGCAGAACATTATAAAAAGATCTGGGAGGAGCGGAAGAGCTATAGTAGTAAATATGCCATTACTTCTAGGGAAAAAGCACAGTTAGAAATGCTCGCATTATCTAAAGATAAGACTAAAAGCATAGAAGATGTCATTAGGGGAATAGCAATTAAAGCTGCTCCAAATCATTCAACAGTAAATGTTCTTTCTTCAGCTTCTGGGTATAGTTTAGATATTGATTTTGATATGTCGGAATTAAGTTCTGGCGAGGAAGGAACGAGAACAAAACACGATTCTATAGATTCTTTAAAAAAAGAAATCATTAGGTTAGTTTCGAAAGTTACAAATGATGTCTTTGAATTTTGTCAGAATATGGGTTTGAAATCTATTTCCATAGGTTGTCGTCATTATGTACGCCAATACGACGAAAGTTCTACTTATATAGACGATATAAATGAAATCCTATATAAAATTTCTTTAAATAAAAAGGATTTAGGAGAACTAAAGGATAATCCTTTTCTTGAAACCTATTTAACAACAAAATATTTTAAGGTTGAGATCGATGAATTCCCCAATCTATCTCTAGAAATTACCTCACCATATACGCCTGAACCAATTAAACCATATGAACCAATTAAAATACCTAAACTACTTGAACCATATGAACCATATGAACCAATTAAACCACGTGAACTACTTGAACCAATTAAACCACTCGAATTTAAACTACCCGAACCAATTAAACTACCCGAACTTAAAAAACGTTAACCAATTAAACCATCGGAGTAAATTATGAAAAATAGAAATTTTAAGTTACTTACCATTTTACTAATTATTTTATTTATAGAAATAATTGTCTTTTTTACATTAACATACTATCAAAAGAACCAATTAAGAGATCAATTTACTCTAAAGAGCGAGATGGAAAAATTAAATCAAGAGAAGGAAAAGAAGAAGCTTTCGGACGAGTTTGATAAAAATAAATATTTGGCTAGTGGCAAGAACGCCTATGAAAGGATTTATAACAATAAACAAAGCGATATAGTAGATCTTATGCAAAAACTCGCTTTAGAAGCGTTTCCAGACAATTGGAAAATAGAAGTTAAGGCTGAAGAGTTTACGAATTTTATTTTACTGGTCCAGGTTGATGTAAAAAGTAATGAACCAGCGGTTACAGACGTAATTAATTATTTGGTCCCTGTATTAGATAATAGCGATGGGTATTTGAAAAATGTAGCCATTTACAATGAAAAACATCAATGTTATTTATTTTTTGATGAAAATGCTTTAAACGAATTAATAAAAAATAAAAAACTAGGTACAAATGCTATTAATGAAGTAAAGAGAAAAAGTGAGGGATTTTTACGGTACAATGCAATAAAAATTGATTTTCAAGAAATAAATGGACATATTTTTATCCCAGTAATAGTTATTGGAGAATATGAGAGTCCTGAAACTATCATGATGTTAGATACAGGTGCCTCTATGACTATTATATCTTCGAAATTAGCTCAAAAAACCGGTCAAGAAGATTTAAATGAGATATCACGAAGAACATTTTCAACTGTTAAGGGTTTAATAAGTTGTCCTATTATACAAAGAGAAATTATCGTGGGTGATACTTATAAAAAACAAGCGGTTGCTGTTAATCTGGAAGATGACTCTAATTTACTTGGCATTGATTTTTTTGAATCAAGGGAATATATAATTGATAACTCTTCAAAATGTATTTACATTTGGAATAAATAATAAATGTGATGGAAGGCTATGTTTAGATACTGTCTTGAAATACAACCTTAACTCTCCCCAAAAAAGATATTTAATTTTTGTTTATATTTTTATATGTTAACAAAAAGTATAGGGATCTCCAAGAATGAAATACATACAAGGATAGGGAAATGATAACCATAAGAAAATATAATATAAAAAACTTAGCAGTAGATTTTAAAGATTACGGATCTTATTTTATGGTTAAAGGTGATCGTATAAATTATGAAGACATATTATCACTAGAGTGGTATTGGATATCCAGAACAATAAATTTTGTGAATTTTCAAGATACAGAATTAACTTTATTTTATAAAAATAGAGATGCTATCGCATATTTATTTTCCCGAAATTTTCGCAAAACTCCTCCATTAGTCACCTTGTATATGCATATTGCAGAGAAAACATATTTAAATCGCCTTAAACGCTATACAAGAGAAATAGATGAAAAAGGATATTGCTCTTATGGAAACGCCAAATTCTATACAGATGCAACAGTTGGAAGAAAAGATGGTAAGGTTTTTTCTCTAGAAAAGGTAAGAATAGAAGCATTTTCTCTTTATCTGCGTTCAGGCGGATTATTTGGGCCTAAAATGACAATTGATATGAAAATTGATGGAGATGTTATACGGTCATTAATAAATTTCTTTTTAAAAAAACCGGTATCTCCCCAAAAAGTAATTAATGGAGAAATCCGATACACTCCTCAAGAAAGGATTAACAAACAAATAGTGCATCTAATAGGAATGTTAAGCAAAATGGCAAAAGTTGATGGAGTTGTATCGCAAGAGGAAATAGGTTTAATATATGATTTCATGAAAGCGAGTTTAAGATTTGATGGAAAAGACATTGAAGATGCAATAAAGATTTTTAATCAAGAAAAAACATCAGTAACATCGTTTGAATTTCATACAAGAGAATATATGCAAATCAATCAGAGTGATATTAAAATATTGAAATCTACATTAGATTTATTATTCGCATTATCGTTAGCAGATGGGTACCTAAGTGCTGAAGAAGAAATATTACTTAAGCAAGCAAGTAGTATTTTTAATATAAGCGATAGCAACTATCATGATTATTTAAAAAGAACAGTCAGAAAAAGAGAGCATGAAATGGTCTATTATTATCATATACTTGGTTTAGAACAAACAGTAACCAAAGAAGAAGTAAAAAGAAAATACCGAATGTTAGCTCTACAATATCATCCTGATAGAAATATGAGTGGTGATATTAAATTAGTAAAAGAAATGGAAGAAAAATTTAAAGAAATATCGGGAGCATATGAATATTTAACAAAAAATTGCTTTAATTGACTGGAATGAAAATAATTAAATAAATCGAAATATTATTAATAATATTTACAAAAAGTAAGTAGGGGGTCTTGTAATAGATCGAAGTTGGTAAATGTAACTCTTTCCTGAGTAAATAGGTACATACCCCATTTTATTATACAATTAACATTTCTTTTAAATTAAATAAGTGGGGAAGGGTTTACCAGGTTAATAATTCGGTACTTTTATAATTTTTTATAAAGGGTCTGATAAGTCCAGGTTCCCGACGTCTTCTTAAATTATTAGAATATGACAGGAGACAGTCATCTCAATTTAGAATGCGCGTGCTTTAGTATCTCCCCTCTCGATATTCTGCCCAATGAAAACCCATTTATCAAAAATGTAACTTCTTAATTAGTTGTTGTGTATGTTATAATAAATAAAATCTAATTTAACATACAATAATATACCTGCTAAAATATAAACTTTCAGATTTATTCGTTATGTGGAGATATCCCAATGGATAATCAGAAAATGAACATAGGCCAAATAAAAGCAATCCGGGGAAGTGTGGTTGATGCTTTTTTCTCGCAGTTCCTTCCCAAGATAAATTACCAATTGAAATCCGGCGAAGCGATTATCGAGGTAACGCTTCATCTTGATGCCACTACAATTAGGGGAATAGCCTTAACTCCTACTCAAGGGCTAAAAAGGGGAGATGAAATCATTGACATGGGACATCCTTTGCAAGTACCCGTGGGGTCCGGATTATTGGGGCGAATGTTTAATGTTTTTGGAGAACCGATTGATGGAGGAGATGTTTTAACGCCTGAAAAATTAGTACCGATATATCAAAAATCTCTTCCTCTTGCCGAACGGGCTACGGCGACAGATATTTACGAGACCGGGATAAAGGTAATTGACGTTCTGGCTCCTTTGGAAAAAGGCGGAAAAGCCGGTTTATTTGGCGGTGCCGGAGTCGGCAAGACGGTTCTGATTATGGAAATGATTCACAATATGGCTTTGGAACATGAAGGGGTGAGCCTCTTTTGTGGAATCGGCGAGAGGTCCAGAGAAGGAGAAGAACTATATCGGGAAATGAAAGAAACAGGTGTCCTGAAAAAGGCGGTCTTGATCTTTGCCCAGATGAACGAACAACCGGGTGCCCGGTTTAGAGTAGGACATGCTGCTTTAACCATGGCAGAATACTTTCGTGATGAAGTCAAGCAGGACGTTCTTTTGTTAATTGATAATATATTCCGCTTTGTCCAGGCCGGGGCCGAGGTTTCCGGTCTTTTAGGCGAATTGCCTTCCCGGGTAGGGTATCAACCCACCATGGCAAGTGAGATTGCTGACCTTGAGGAAAGAATTTGTAATTCCCCCACCGGGTCCATTACCTCAATCCAGGCTGTTTATGTACCGGCCGATGATTTTACCGACCCGGCAGCAGTGCATACTTTTAGTCATCTTTCTGCTTCAGTGGTGCTTTCCCGACAGCGTGCCAGCCAGGGTTTATATCCGGCGGTAGACCCCTTAAAATCTGCCTCTAATATGCTGACACCGATGACTGTTGGTCAGAGGCATTACCAGATAGCCCGGGAGGTTAAACAGAACTTATCTGAATATGAGGAATTAAAGGATATTATCGCCATGCTGGGGTTGGAGGAATTATCCAAGGAAGACCAGAGAACGGTCAATCGTGCCCGGCGCCTGGAAAAGTTTCTAACCCAGCCCTTTGCCACTACAGAACAGTTTATCGGCAATAAGGGCCGTCGGGTTAGTTTACCCGAATCATTGGATGGATGTGAGAAAATTTTAAATGACGAATTTGCCAGTTATTCCGAGCAATCACTTTATATGATTGGCTCCATAGAAGAAGCGAAAGAAGAAGATAAAAAAGAAGATAAAAATGATTGATTTAAAGATATTGTTACCGGGGAAGACATTTTTAAAAAAGGAAGTCAAAAAAATAACGGCAGAAGCAGAAAACGGATGGTTTTGCCTGCTGCCTAAACATGTTGATTTTACCACTTCCCTAACACCGGGGATTTTACTGCTGACTACATCTGAGGAGAAAGATGTTTTTTTAGCCATCGATGAAGGAATCCTGGTAAAATATGGGAATGAAGTGGTTATTTCGACCAAGAATGCCATAGAAGGAGAAGATTTGGGAGAGCTGAAAAATCGGGTGGAAGAAATATTTATCAAAACAGACGAGAAAGAAAAGGATGCCCAGACAGCTTTAAGTAAATTAGAAGCAGATTTTGTCAGAAGTTTTTTGAATTTGGAGACGCATGAATAAATGGAACATCAAAATAAATCAAAAGATATACAGCGGGGTTTTCTCAGGAAAATCGAGAAAAAAGAAAAACGCAAATTAAGAGCCAGAGACAAGAAGTACCAGGCTATCTGGTTCGGTATGGGTTCGTTCGGGGTGATTGGCTGGTCAGTGATGATACCGACCGTGATTGGTATTGCGGTGGGTATTTGGGCTGATAAGAAATGGCCGGGTCATATTTCCTGGACCTTGACTTTCCTTTTTTTAGGGATTATTCTTGGCTGTCTCAATGCCTGGTACTGGGTGGAAAAAGAACGAAAATCGATTGAAGAGGAAAACGAAGAATGAATCTTAGTGTTTATAGCTTATTGTATTTGTTCATCGGCCTGGGATTAGGATTATTTTATTTTGGCGGTTTATGGCTGACTATTAAAAATATGAATCAGGCTCGTTCGCCGATTGTATTAACCCTGGGAAGTTATATTTTAAGAATAGCTGCCGTGTTTTTTGTATTAATCTATGTTGCCCGTCAGGGTGAATGGGGAAATATTTTAATCCTGTTGGTCGGGTTTATTATTGCTCGTATTTTTTTAAGTAGGATGATTGGGAAACCAAAAAAAGGGTCAAAGCCATAATATTTGAATAGGGGATGAGGAATTAAAAATGGAAATAAGTCCGGATGCAATTATTATATTTCAGTGGAATGGAATCCATCTTAATGCCACGATTCTTTTTACCTGGGTAGTAATGCTCATACTTATTTTAATCAGCTGGCTGGCCACCAGAAATTTGACCATTGGGCCTAAAATCAGTCGCTGGCAAAATTTTTTGGAAGTGATTGTCGGCTACATACGGCAGCAAGTGAAAGAAATTACCCAGCAGAATCCGGACCCCTTTATTCCTTTTTTAGGAACTCTGTTTTTATTTATTTCAGTATCCAATCTGCTGGCAATTATCCCCGGTTATCAACCTCCGACCGGTTCATTGTCTACCACCAGTGCGCTGGCCATTTGCGTATTTTTTGCCATACCCATTTTTGGCATTGCTAAAAAAGGGGCGCTGGCTTATTTTAAACATTACCTGGAGCCTTCTATTTTCATGGCGCCTTTTAATGTGATTGGCGATTTTTCCCGTACGCTAGCCCTGGCGGTTCGATTATTTGGGAATGTGATGAGCGGCTCATTGATTGTGGCGGTTTTATTGATCATCACCCCTTTGTTTATACCCATTGTGATGCAGGTTTTAGGATTATTAATTGGTCAAATACAGGCTTATATCTTTACCGTGCTGGCCACGGTTTATATTGCTTCGGCAACACGGATAGAAAATAAGCCGACTCAGATAGAACAAAAGGAAGGGAGTAAAGAAGATGAGTAGTATTGATATTATCGGTGCGGTTTCTATTATTACTGCGGGAATTACCATTGCCATTGGTTCGATAGGTCCCGCTATAGGAGAAGGGATGGCCCTGGCCCGGGCATTGGGAGCGATTGCTCAACAACCGGATGAGGCCAATACCATTACCAGAACATTGTTTGTGGGATTGGCCATGGTTGAATCAACGGCAATCTACTGTTTGGTCATTTCAGTCATTCTTATTTTTGCCAATCCTTTCTGGAATTATGTCTTAACTCATTAGGGGGTTAATATGCTTATAGATTCATTTACTATTATTGCCCAAATCATTAATTTTTTAATCTTAATCTATCTATTGAAACGATTTTTATTTAATCGGATCATTAAGATTATGGATGAGAGGGAAAAGCAAATCACTGACCGTATGCAAGATGCTGAAACGGCAAAAGAGGAAGCTCAGAAAGAATTAGAGGAACAGCGCAGGATAAGGGAAGAATTGCAGGAAAAATGGAACGAGATGCTTTCTCAGGCCAAGAAGGATGCCCAAAAGAAGCGGGAAGAATTGGTGAGAGATGCCAGAAGCAAAATTGATGAAGAGCAAAAAAATTGGAGAGAGGCGATATCAAAACAACGAACTGCTTTTTTAAGGGACCTTCGTCATTTATCCTGTGAGCAAGTTTGTCAGATTAGCAGAAAGGTTTTATCTGATTTAGCCGGTGAAAAATTAGAAAATCAGCTGATTGAAAATTTCTTAATCCAGTTGGGGAAGTTGAGCAAAGAGGAAAAATCTGATTTTGTCCGGTTTATCAATAAAGATGAACAGAAGATATGGGTAAATAGTAGTTTTCAGCTGACCCGGGAAAAAGAATCCGAGATCAGGAAAACATTGGAAGAGATAATCGGTGATAAAGTTGAAATCAATTTTAAGGTTTCTCCGAAATTGATTTGTGGAATTGAAACCCGAACTGAAGGCAAGAAGATTTCCTGGAATATTGAAAACTATTTAGATGGACTGGAAGAGCAGCTCAAGAAAGCTTTTACTGAATTCAGTTTTCAAGAATCGGATGTTGAAAAGAAAGAAAACTAATCTGCTTTGGATGGAATAGGATGTCATTTATGATCATGTGGGGGTATTGATGGATAATACAACGAAAGAGATAGATACTTTATCTTTAGAAGAAAATTTAAAAACTACTTTTTCCAGTATTAATCGCGTTATTGAACAACAGAAAGCATCCTTATATGTACAGGAAATTGGGATTGTATCCGCGGTAGGTAAAGGTATTGTCACAGCAAAAGGGTTACCGGAAGTGAAGGCAGGGGAAATCGTTATTTTTAAAGACCGTCAGCGGGGAATGGTATTTAATCTGGAACCGGGCAAGGTAGATATTGTTTTACTTGATGATGCGAAGGGGATTAAGGCCGGAGATGAAGTGAGGAGAACCAACCAGGTAATGGATGTCCCGGTTGGCGAATCTTTACTGGGAAGGGTCATCGACCCGGTGTGCCGTCCCCTGGATGGTTTAGGAACCTTAAGGACAATGGAGAGATATCCCATTGAGCGTGAATCTCCTCCCATTATGGATAGAGAACCGGTATATGTTCCTTTGCAGACGGGTATTTTAGTCATCGATGCCCTGGTACCTATCGGCCGGGGACAGCGGGAGCTAATTCTGGGAGACCGACAGACCGGGAAAACAGCGATTGCGGTGGATACCATGATTAATCAAAAAGATAAAGAAGTTATTTGTATTTATTGTGCTATCGGTCAAAAACTATCTTCGGTGGCCAGAGTCATTGCTCAACTTAAAAAGTCAGGAGCCATGGAATATAGCCTGGTCATGGTGGCATCAGGAGAAGATACGCCCGGCTTGAATTATATTGCCCCTTATGCTGCTACCAGTATCGGTGAATATTTTATGGAAAGAGGAAAAGATGTTCTAGTTATCTATGATGATTTAACCCATCATGCCCGCTCTTACCGGGAGCTGTCTCTTTTATTAAGAAGGCCGCCTGCCCGGGAAGCCTATCCCGGAGATATTTTTTATATTCATTCCCGTCTTTTAGAAAGGGCGACTCATTTGAAGAAAGAAAAAGGTGGCGGTTCTTTGACTGCTTTGCCTATTATCGAAACCCAGGCACAAAATTTATCAGCTTACATTCCTACTAATCTTATTTCCATTACCGATGGCCAAATTTATCTTTCGCCACAATTATTCCAGGGAGGGCTATTGCCGGCCGTTGATGTGGGGAAGTCAGTTTCCCGGGTAGGAGGGAAAACGCAATTAGCTTCCTATCAAGAGGTGGTGGGCAGCCTGCGTTTAACTTATTCTCAATTTCAAGAACTGGAAATCTTTTCCCGGTTCGGCACCCAGTTAGATGAGAGTACCATAAAAATCCTGGAAAGAGGAAAAAGAATAAGAGAGATTTTAAAACAGAATCAATACGCTCCCTACTCAGTCATGGAACAAATTGTCATTCTGCTTATGGTAAACCAGGGGTTATGGGATCGGGTTTCGGTTGAAGATATTAATAAAAAGATAATAGAAATAAAAAAGAATTTGGAAGACAGATTTCCCCAATTAGAAGAAAAGGTGATGCATAATAAAAAACTGGACAGTGATGAAGTAAAAAGGATTCTTGATTTTGTGGAAACATCCATTTTAAAGAGAGAGGAAAACCAGCCAAATGCAGATGCTGGAAGCCATTCAGAGAAAAATTGAAAGTGCCCAGGATTTATATTCTGTGGTCAAAACCATGAAGGCATTGGCGGCAGTTAATATTCATTATCATGCGCGAGCCGTGGAGGCAATTACCGAATATCATCAATCCATTGAGATGGGTTTTCAAGCATTATTAAAGGAAAAACCGGAAATATTAAAAAAACCGATATTAAAAAATGAAAGACGAATGGGAGTCATTGTCTTTGGTTCGCAAAGAGGAATGGCAGGTAAATTTAATGTAATGGTTGCCAATTCCTTTATGGAGTGGGAAACAGATAAAACTTTCGATTATGCTCAATTGAAAATAGCGGTTACCGGAGAGAGAGTTGAAGAACAGTTAAAAGAAATTGGCTACCAACCGGCAGCCAGGATTGATTTTCCGGAATCCAGGTATAACCTGAATAGCCCTATTCAGGAATTGCTGGTACTGGTGGAGTCATGGCGGTTTAAGGAAAAAATAGATGATATTTATTTATTTTATAATAAGTTGAAAAGAGGGGTCATTTTTGAACCCTTTCAGTTTCATTTGTTCCCTTTAGACCAGGAATGGCTGCAGGAATTAGCTTTAATAAAATGGCCTTCCCGCAATTTACCATTATATACCCTTCCCTGGGACCAGCTATTCTTTTCCTTCGTCCATCAATTTTTTTATATTTCTTTATATCGGGGTTTTATCGAGTCGATGGCCAGTGAGAACGCCAGTCGTTTAACGGCGATGCAAAAAGCCGAAGAGAACATCGAGGAACGTTTGGATAATCTGAACGCTCAATTTAACCGCCAGCGGCAAAATGCGATTACCGAAGAATTATTGGATATCGTTGCCGGTTTCGAGGCATTGGGAA
>Ga0307378_10010108_pt1 | contig 12289 bp, 8 predicted proteins | sample UN1MG_FD_202238 | JGI IMG/M metagenome (GOLD analysis project Ga0307378, IMG submission 202238) | Soil microbial communities from Risofladan, Vaasa, Finland - UN-1 | ecosystem: Environmental > Terrestrial > Soil > Coastal area > Acid sulfate soil | place: Finland: Risofladan, Vaasa | collected...
TTGCAGCACGGCACCCTCGGCGAAAATCACGTCGCTGAGATCTATCCACTGCAGCAGCGGATGGTCCGTCTTGACGGCGAGGATCTGGTGGGTGCCGGAACCGGCGTTCGACCACCCCCCTTCCGGCGGACATCCTCCAATGAAAAACGTGTTCGCCCGCGGCATCGTCCGGTTCGCTTGCGGCACGTCGTCCCATCGGCAACCGTCGTAGATCACCAGGTCGTACCGGCCGCCGGCAGCCTGCTGGCGGTAGGCGTCGGTCTCGAGGAAATCGGGCGTCTCGATGGTGACGTCCGCCATTCGCATCGCGGCGTCGGTCGCCAGGACCTTTTCCAGCGGCTCGTTGCCGGAGGTCACCAGCAGGAGCTTTACGCGACGCGGCGCCGTGATCGCTGCATAAGCCACGTCGTCGCAATCGAGATGGTCGTCGACGGTCAACGCGAGTTTCAACTCGCCCGAGAGAACGTCCCCCAGATCGAACGTCAAATCCCGCGCCTCTCCGGCAGCCAACTCGAACCGGCCGTGATCGAACAACGCGAATGGTTCGGGATCGGAGTTCCGGTCGTCGGAAAGCAGCAGATCGAGTTCGACGGTGGCGGGCTCGGTGCCGAAGTTCCTCACTCGGGCCAGCGCCTGGACCTGATCGGGCTTCATTTCGTTGCGGCCCACGCTCAGCGCCAGGATGCCCACGTTGGCCGCCCGGGTTTCGCCGATCGGCACGAATACCGGCGCGAGGTTCCCCAGCGAGAAGCCCGTCACCGGGCCAAACTGCCCGTCGCTGAAGATGTACAAGTCCGCCGGCATCGCTTCGGCCGCCTGGTACTCGGAGTCCTCCTCGGCGCTTCGGCCGGGGTTGGCCAGGCCGGCGGCGAGCTTCAGTGCCTCCAGCAAAGAGGTTCGGCGATACGTCGGCGCGATTGCCTCCAGGCTGCGCTGCAACCGGCCGCGGTCGTTCGTATACGACTGCACGGTCTGTGCCGAGTCGGAGAAGCTGATGATCATGGCCACGTCGTCCGATTCCATCTCGTCGATCAAGTCTCTCACTTGGCGCTTGGCTTCCTCCAACCGCGACGGTTCCACGTCGGTGGCCTGCATGCTGGCCGAGTTGTCGATCAGGAAGATGAACCGGTCGCCGACGAGCTTCTTTCCTTCCCAACTCGGCCGCAGCAGGGCCAGGATCAAGAGCAACAGCAACAGCAGTTGCAGCAGCAACAGCAGGTTCCGCCGCAGTCGCTGCCAGAGGGAATTGACGTGCAGGTCCTCGATCGACTTGTGCCACAGGTACGTGCTGGGCACTTCCAAGGGCCGGCGTTTGAGTCTGAGGAAATACAGCGCGACGATCGCCGGCGGCACCGCCAGCAGGACCACCCACTGCCACCACGCAAGCGTGTTGACGAACCAGGAACTCAGCCAGGTGAACAACGACGTCAACGGACCAGCCCTCGCTTGGCCAGGAATCCGGTAACCAACTCCTCGACCGGCACCTCGTTTCGAGCCAGCACGTAGCTGATGCCGCGTCGCGTGCAGAAGTCCCGGGCAGACTCCACGAACGCGGCGAGGGTCTCTTTGTAACGGCGGATCAACGCGCCGCCGGCCGTGATCTCGGCCACGTCGCCGTCCTCGCAATCGACCAGCCGCAGGTCGCCTTGCACGGCCGGATCGAGTTCCTCGGCCGAGAGCACCTGGACCACGTACACGTCCAGGTCCCGCGAGACGAGGTACCTCAAGGCCGCCTCGTATCCGGTCTTGTCCATCAGGTCGGTGATCAGCACCAGGATGCCTTTGCCCGAGTTCCGCAGGCAGAAGTTCTTCACGCCTTCGGCCAGCGGCACGGTCTCCTGCGGCGTGATGGCGTCAAGGTGATCGAGCATCCGCCAGAGGCTGCGTCGTCCGCGAAAGACGGGCGATGCCTTCCGGCGCTGGCGGCCGAGGGTCTCGATCTTCACTCGATCGCCGCGGACCAGCCCGATGAACCCCAGCGCGGCGGCCAGTTGGGCGGCATAGCGGAGCTTCGTCGGCTCGCCGAAATCCATCGAACCGCTGGCGTCGATCAGCGCATAGAAGTGCAGGTCCTCTTCTTCGAGGAACATTTTCAAGAAGAGCCGCTCGAGCCGCGCGTAGGTGTTCCAGTCGACGAATCGCAGATCGTCGCCGGGCACGTAGTTGCGGAAGTCGGCGAACTCGACGCTCTGCCCCTTCCGAGGGCTGCGCCGTTCGCCCTTCATCCGGCCGCGAAAAATCTTGCGGCTGAGCAGTTCCATCTTCTCCAGCCGGGCCAGCAGTTCGGGACTCAGCAGCGTCGAGGCTTCAGGCATGCGACTACTTATACCAAGCCGCTGCGAAGCGGACAAGCCGCAAGCCGGCGGGATCTCAGGCTTTCGGTCCCCGCCCGGCGATGCACTGGTCTTCGCGGACGACCTTGCGCGGGCCGCCGTCGAAGCCGGTCGACCAGTCTTGCGGTGCGGCAATTTCCGCCAGCCGGTCGAGGATGCCCAGCGCCTTGGCGCGGTCGTAGATCAACTGCCAGCCGCATTCCAACTCGGGATCGACCTCGCACTTCCCGTCCCGCGATCCGCCGCACGGGCCGTTCAGCAGCCGCTTGGCGCATCGGCTGATCGGGCAGATTCCGGCGAACTCGCCCAGCCGGCAGTTGCCGCAGCCGCTGCACTTCTCGGTCCAAACGCCCTGCGATTCGAGGATGCCGATGAACTGGGTATTCAGTCCCGGGTAGACGGGCGTCTTGGGGAAGCGTTCGGCCAGGGCTTGGACGCCGGCACCGCAGCCGAGCGAGCAAATCGCGTCATATTGGCCGACGCGCGACGCCAGGAGATCGATGAACGCGTCCTCGCATTGCCGCTCGATGGTACACTCGTCGACCACCACGTTCTCGCGGCCGATGAGCCTCAGCGCCATGCGGACGGCCGAGCCGAGGATGCCCGTCTCGCGTTCCCCGCCGGCTAAGCAGACCGTCACGCAGGTGCCGCACCCGACCAGCAGCACACGGTCGTGGTCCTTGATCATATCGCGGATTTCCCGCACGTTCTTTCGATCGGCAACGATCATGTCGTCTCTCCTGCCAGCGCCGCTTCGGCCTGCCGGGTCATTGCTTCCACGTGTCGTTCGGTCGTTTTCCGGTCCGGCCGCAAGGGACTGGGGCCGAGTCGGGCCAGGCGCTGATTCATTTCGGTGACGATTTCGGCGAAACGCGCGCCCTCGGCCGACGAGAGGTTGTACATTTCCAGACGTTCCGGTTCGAGCCCGATCTCTGCGAGCATCGATTGGGCCCGTTCGACGCGATTGCGGGCACGGAGATTGCCTTCGAGGAAGTGGCAGCCCCCTTCGAGACAGCCGGCCACGATCACGCCGTCCACGCCGCGTTCGAAGGCCGCCAGAATGTAATCCACTTCGATCTTTCCGGTACAAGGCAGCCGCAGCACGCGGACGTTGTCGGGATACTGCAATCGCATCGATCCGGCCAGATCGGCGGCGGCGTACGCGCAGTAGTGGCAACAGAACGCCAGGATCAACGGTTCTTCTTTCATAAAGCCGCGACCGGTGGTCGCGCCCTTTCGTTCGTTGGTTTGTGTTGCGTTGTTGTTCATTATTCTCATTTAACGCGACCACCGGTCGCGGCTTTATGGCGCGACCACCGGTCGCGGCTTTATGGCGCGACCACCGGTCGCGGCTTTATGGCGCGACCACCGGTCGCGGCTTTATCGCCATCGGGGCTGGGCTACTCCTACCTGTTCGGGATAAACCAGCGGCAGGGTCTTCTCCTGCTGTCCGTCCGAGAGCAATCCGTCCATCGCGGCCAGGATTTGGGCGTCGACGTAATGACGCAACGTGATCGCCTTGGCCGGACACTCCGCGCTGCAACTCCCGCAGCCCATGCAAACCGCGCTCTGCACCTCGGCCTTGTTGTGCGGGCCGACCCGGGGGGCCATGTACGGGCAAACGTGGACGCACGTCATGCACGAAATGCACTTGTCCGGGTCGACGAAGGCGGTCTGGCCGCCGACGGGCATCTCCTTGCGCGAAAGGATCGACGCCGCCCGCGACGCCACCGCGTTGGCCTGGGCGATGGTCTCGGTGATGAACTTCGGCGCGTGGGCCGTGCCGCAGAGGAACAGCCCCTCGCTGGCGAAATCGACCGGACGGAGCTTCATGTGGGCTTCCAGGAAGAACCCGTCGGCGTTGAGCGGCACGCGCAACAATTCCGAAAGCTCCCGGCGGTCGGCACGCGGGACCATCGGCGCGGCCAGCACGACCAGATCGGGCTCCAATTCCACGTCGCGCCCCAACGCCGGTTCGCGAAGCCGCACACGAAGCGTCTCGCCCACGCTCAACTCCGGCGGCTGCTCCGGCTCGTAGCGGACGAACAACACGCCCTTCTCCCGTGCTTCGCGATATGCCGCCTCGCGGAAGCCGTAGGTGCGGACGTCGCGATACAAGACGACGATCCGTGCCTTCGGGTAACGTTCCTTCAGCAGCAGCGAGTTTTTGACCGCCGTGGTGCAACAGACGCGGCTGCAATAGGGACGCTCTTCGTCGCGCTGCTCCACGCACTGGATCATGACCACGGTCGCGCTTTCGGGAAGCGACACCTGGCCGCGTCCCATCCGGTCCGACAACTCCAACTGGGTAAGCACCTTCTCGCTCTGCCCGTAGCCGAAGGTGGTCGGTTTCCGTTCCGTCGCTCCGGTGGCCACGACGACCACGCCGTGCTCGATCTTGTCGGTCACACCGCCGGAGACGACCGACGAGGTGAAGTTGCCGATGTGGCCGTCGACCTTCGCCACCTGCGCGTTCAGGTGAACGGTCACCCGCGGATGTGCGTCGACGCGCTCGATGGACTCGGCCAGAAACGCTTGCACGTCGTCGCGGTCGAGCGTCTGGTGGATTTGGCGGATCGTGCCGCCGAGGCGATCCTGCTTCTCGACCAGGTGGACGGGAAAGCCCTGATCGGCCAGCGCCAACGCCGCGGTGATTCCGGCGATGCCGCCGCCGACGATCAGGGCGGCGTTTTTCACCCGGACCGTTTCTTCTTCCAGCGCGGCGAGCCTGGCCGCCCGGCCCACCGCCATGCGCACCAGATCGATCGCCTTGTCCGTCGCCGCGTCGGGGCCGGACGCGTGGACCCAGGAGCACTGGTCGCGGATGTTGGCCATCTCCAGCAGGTACGGGTTGAGGCCGGCGTCGCGCAGCGTGTCGCGGAAGATCGGCTCGTGGGTCCGCGGCGTGCAGGAGGCGATTACCACACGATTGAGGCGATGCGCGTCGATTGTCGCTTTGATTTGCTCCTGGCTGTCGTCGGCACAGGTGTAGACGTTGTTGTCGGCAAAGGCGACGTAGGGCATCCGGCGGGCCTCCCGGACCACGCGCCGTACGTCCACGACCGAAGCGATATTGCTGCCGCAATGGCAGACGAACACGCCGAGGCGCGGCGGCTCGTCGGTGACGTCGCGCACGGGAGGATAGGTTTTGGTCCGCACTTGCGACCCGCGTGCCGCAGCCAGCAGCGTCATCGCCCGGCCGGCCGCCGCACTGGCCTGCATCACCGTGTCGGGGATGTCCTTCGGCTCCTGGAACGCCCCGCCGACGAACACGCCCGGCCGGGAAGCGTCCATGGGGCGGAGTTCCCGCGTTTCGGCGAACCCCCAGCGGTTCAACGCGATCCGCAGCCGCTCGGCCTGTTGGCGGAGCGTCGCGCTGGGCTCCAGCCCGAGCGAAAGGACCACCATGTCGAACTCCTCCTCGACCTGCCGAATCCCTTCGCCGGCGTAGACCAGCCGGAGGTTCTTCGAGTCGGGCATTTCGTAGGTGCGGGAGATGAACGAGCGGACGTAGCGCACGCCGAGTTGCTTCTTCGCCCGATCGCAGTAGCGGTCGAAGTCCTTGCCGAATGCGCGGAGATCGAGAAAGAAGAGCGTCGCGTCCAGGTCGGGTTCGTGTTCCTTGGCGAGGATGGCCTCTTTGGTGGCGGCCATGCAGCAGACCGACGAACAATAGTCGTTGTCGCAGCCGGTATCCCGCGAGCCGACACACTGGATGAAGGCCAACCGCTTCGGCGGCCGGCCGTCGGACGGGCGGCGTATGTGTCCACCCGTCGGGCCGGACGCCGAGAGGATCCGCTCGAACTGCACGTTGGTCACCACGTTGGCGGCGAAGCCGAAGCCGAACTCGCCGCGGCGGGTGGCGTCGAAGGCCTCGAAGCCGGGCGTGAGCACGACGGCTCCCACGTCGAGATCCAGGAATTGTTCCGGCTGATCGTAGTCGATCGCCCCGGCCTGGCAGACCCGCTCGCACAACCCGCACTCGCCCGTGCGAAAGTGGACGCAGTTCTCGCGGTCGATGACCGGCACGCGCGGCGAGGCCTGGGGATGGGCCAGATCGATGCTCGGCCGGGCGGCCAGGTGCTTGTCGTACGCGGTGAAGTGGGGCTTCGGGCGGCGCATGGTGATGGTGCCCAGGTCCACGGCTCCGGTCGGACACACCACGGCACAGGCCCCACACGCCTGACACTGATCGGTCGGTTCGCCGAAGGCCGTACGCACTTCCCGCGTCGCCCCGCGGCCGAACAGGCTGATCGCCCCGCGCCCCATCAGTTCGTTGCACGTGCGGACGCACAGCCCGCAGAGGATGCACTTCCCCTCATCGGCCGCTTCGAACGGCGTCGCCTTGACCTCGAACTGCGCGGCGAACCGGGCCAGCTCGGTCGAGTCGGGGGCTTGGGCCAGCAGCAATTCGAGCACCGTTCGCCGCGACTGGTTGACCTCGTCGGTGTCGGTCCGGACGACCAGCTCGTCTTCGATCGGGAAGCTGCACGAGGCGACCGTCTTCGCTCCGCGGGGCGTGTCGATCTCGACCAGGCACACGCGGCAGGCCCCGTACGGCGACAGCCCGCGGTAATGGCAGAGCGTGGGAATCGAGATACCCATCTGCCGCGCGGCGTCGAGGATCGTCGTCCCGCGGGCGACTTCCGCCGTACGGCCGTCGATGGTCACCGCAACGCGATCGGATGAAGAAGGGGCCATGGTCAACCTGTTTCAGCTTCGCTTTTTTGCGTACGTCCTTACTTACGTCACCACCGCATCCACCGGACAGACGCTGCGGCACGCGCCGCACCGGGTGCAGGTTTCCGTGTCGATTCGGTGGGGCGATTTCGGCCGGCCGCTGATCGCATCGACCGGGCAGACCCCCACGCACCGCCCGCAGCCGGTGCAGGTCGTGCCGTCGATTTGCAGCGTGATCAGGTTCCGGCACACGCCCGCCGGGCACTCCTTCGTGCGAACGTGGGCCTCGAACTCCTCGCGGAAGTGCTTCATCGCCGTCAGCACCGGATTCGGCGCGGTGTTGCCCAATCCGCACAAGGACGCCGATTTCACCGTACCGGCCAGCCGCCGGAGCAGCACGAGGTCGTCGGGCGTCCCTTGGCCTTCGCAAATCCGGGTGAGGATTTTCAGCATCTGCCTGGTTCCCTCCCGGCACGGGGCGCACTTCCCGCACGACTCGTCGGCCGTGAACGTGAGGAAGAACCTCGCCAGGTCCACCATGCAGGTGCCCGAGTCGATCACGATCATCCCGCCGGAGCCCATCATGGAGCCGGCTTCGCCGAGTTTCTCGTAGTCGACCGGCAGATCGAGCATCGAGGCCGGCAAGCATCCTCCCGAGGGACCGCCCGTCTGGATCGCTTTGATCGGCCGTTTGCCCGAGAGGCCGCCGCCGATCTCGAAGACCATTTCCCGCAGGGTGATCCCCAGCGGGACCTCGACCAACCCGGTGTTCTTCACGGCGCCGACCAGCGAGAAGACCGTGGTGCCGCGGTTGCGATCGGTGCCCTTGGCGGCGTACCAACCGGCGCCGCGGGCGAGGATCGGCCCCACGCTCGCCCAGGTCTTCACGTTGTTGATCACCGTCGGTTTTCCCCAGAGCCCCTTGACCGCCGGATAGGGCGGCCGGGAGCGGGGCTCGCCGCTGTGTCCTTCGATCGACGCGATCAGGGCCGTCTCCTCGCCGCAAACGAACGCGCCCGCACCCCGGCGAACCTTCACCCGGAAGGAGAACCCGCTGCCGAAGATATCGTCGCCCAGGAGGCCGTGTTCTTCGGCCTGGCGGACGGCGTGCTCGACGGTCGAGACGGCCAGGGGATATTCGCTGCGGACGTAGACGACGGCTTCGCGTGCGCCGACGGCGTAAGCGCCGACGAGCATCCCTTCGAGCACGGCGTGGGGATCGCCTTCCAGCACGCTGCGGTCCATGAAGGCGCCCGGGTCGCCCTCGTCGGCGTTGCAGATGACGTATTTCACGTCGGCTTCGACCCGTCGGGCGGTGTCCCATTTCCGGCCGGTGGGGAAGCCGGCCCCGCCGCGGCCCCGCAGACCGGACTGCACGACCTCCTCGACCACTTGCTCGGGCGTCATTTGCGTCAATGCCCTCAGCGCCCCGCGATAGGCCCCGCGCGCCACGGCCTGATCGATCGCCATCGGGTCGATCGAGCCGCAATTCCGCAGGATCACCCGCTCCTGGCGGCGATTGAAATCGAGCGTGGACCACTCGGGCACGCCGGCGACGCCGTTTTTCGGGGGCGGGTACCGGTGGACTTCATCCAGCGGAACGTGCCGCTCGCTCTCGAAACGGCACAAGGCGAGTTTCGGCTCGAGGTCTCGACCGGCCGCGTAGCTTTCCAACAGATTGCGGGTTTTCTTCACGGTCATGTCGGCGTAGCTGACGCGCGGGCCGTCGGGGAGCACCAGGTCGAGCAGCGGTTCGCGCTGACAGAAGCCGATGCAGCCGGTCCGCGCGACGACCGCGTCGAGTTGGAGCTGCTCGACGGCTTCGATCGCCGCGGCCTCGATTTCCCGTGCGCCGGCGGCAATTCCGCAGCTCGCCGAACCGACGAGGATCTTCAGCCGATCGGGATACAGCGCCGCCGTTCCCGTCGCGCCCAGCCGATCCAAGTCGTTTGCGGTGCGTACCGGTTCGCTCATGCGAATCGCTCCAGGATGTCGGGGACCTTGTCGAGTTTCACTTTGGCGAAGGTGACGCCGTCGATCCGCATCGCCGGGGCCAGCGCGCAGCAGCCGATGCAGCGGACCGTGCGCAGGGTGAATCGCATGGCCTCGTCCGTTCCGCCCGCCGCGACGCCGGTCTGCCGTTCCAGACGTTCCAGCAACGTGCCGGAGCCGCGGACGAAACAGGCCGTGCCCAGGCAGACCTCGATCACGTGTCGGCCGACCGGTTCCAGACTCAGCGCGTTGTAGAAACTGGCCACCCGGAGGATTTCAGCCAGCGGGATCTCCAGGCAGACGGCCAGCCGCTCCAACATGGCCCGAGAAAGGTATCCGCGATCGTCGTTGATGTCCTGCAGAAGGGGGATCAACGGGGCCGGGTCGTCGGCGTACCGGGCGAGAAGGTCGTCGAGCCATCGGGCCTCCTCGGGCGGAAGCTGCTCGCCGGGGACGAACCGCTGCGGCGATTCGGGGACGTTCCGCACCGGGCACGCGTTCCAGCAGTCGCCGCAGCCGGTACACCTGGCCGCGTCCACGCCGCGTGGGCGTTGCCGGACCTTGGCCTTGAAACGGCCCGGCTCGCCGTCCAGTTCGACCACGTCGGCCATGGTCAACACGTCGACGTTCAGATCCCGGATGCACTCGACCAGCTTCGGGGAAATGATGCAGGTGGCGCAGTCGCCGGTGGGAAAGGTCTTGTCCAGCCGAGCCATGCTGCCGCCGATCGTGGGGCTCTCTTCGACCAGATAGACGCGGAAGCCGGCCGCGGAGAGGTCCAACGAGGCCTGGATGCCGGCCACGCCGCCGCCGCAGACCAACACCGCGCCGCAGGGTTCTTGCCCGTTGCCGCTGGCTGGAGAACTTGCCGTCCGTGGGGCGTTCGTGCTCATGATGTTTCCTCCACTGAGGAGGCTGTAGCAGGCGGGATCTCGCTCAGCAGTGCACCGGCGCTGACGGTCAAGGCGCCCAGTCCCAGTTCGTCCGGGGAAAGTCCCATCGCGAGTCCCAGAAGCTGCGTGATGTAAAGGACCGGCATCTCGGGCAGATCGCCGTGGGCCTTGCGGGCGTCGGCCTGGCGGAGATCGAGGTTGACCTGGCACAAGGGACAGGCGACGACGATACACCGCGCGCCCGCCCGGTGGGCCATCGACAATAGCTTGTGACTCAAACGCCCGACGACTTCCGAGCGGGTCATCGACAGGCCGGCGCCGCAACATTCGGTCTTGTACGGCCACTCGACCGGCTCGGCTCCGGTGGCCGCCACCAGGTCGTCCATGCACGCGGGGTGTTCCGGGTTGTCGAAGGCCACGATCTCCGGCGGCCGGGTCAACAGGCAGCCGTAATAGCTGGCCGCTCGCAGGCCCGTCAGACGCCGCGTGAGCTTGCGGCGGATTTCCTCCGGGCCGAGGTGGTTGACCAGCACGTCCAACACGTGATGGACCGCCACACCGCCGTCGTACGCCGCTTCGGTGATCCGTTCGACTTGTGCCCGCTGGTCCGGTTCGTTCCGCACCTTGTGGTTGGCGGTGCGCAGCCGGCTATAGCACGAGGCACACGCGGTCATCACCGGGGCACCCATCGCCCGGGCCTTCTGGAGATTGACCACCGGCAACGCCACCGACAGCAGGACGTTGGTCGCATGGGCCGGGGTCGATCCGCAGCAGACCCAGTCGGGGATTTCTTCCAGCTCGATGCCCAAGGCCCGGCACACGGCGCGCGTGGACCGATCGAAGTCCCACGCGGTCGATTCGAGGCTGCAACCCGGATAATAAGCGTACTTCACCGCTTCTGGTCCTCCTCTTCGGCCCGGCGGAAGATCCGCTTGACACGTCGGGCGTCGCCGCTGCGCTTGGGCAGCAGAGAGATCTTGCCTTTGGAAAGCATCTTGGGAAACTTGCCGACGTCGCCGAGCAGGTCGCCGCTGCGGAGTTTGTAGGCGGCCAACATGCCGAACTCGAAGACCCGGCCGTGGCGGCGAACGCTCCCCAGGAACGAGCGATTGAACTTCTCGGGCCGTTTTTCCCCGATCGTTACCTTGCGTTCGACGGCCAGCATCCGCAGCGTGTCCATCACGCCGGCGACGTCGATGCCCATCGGACAGCGCGTGGTGCATGCCTCGCAGGAAGCACACAGCCAGATCGCGCGGGACTGGAGCACTTCCTCTTCCTCGCCGAGCTGCACCAGGCGCATCACCTGGCTGGAGAGGTAATCCATCTCCGGACCCGTGGGGCATCCGGTCGAGCACTTGTGGCACTGGAAGCAGGCCGAGACCGGCGTGCCGCTACGACGCTGCACTTCATCGAGCAGTTCGGTGTTTTTCAGTTGGATCGTTTCGCTCATTGCAGTTTTCCGATTCCACAGACAATGGGGGGCGGATTTCCTAATCTGCGTGGGGCAGGTTTCCCAACCTGCCTGACTTTCTTGTGACCATGGCGGGTTTCTCGACCTGCCTGACCTTCTTGCGAACAACGGCAGGTTTCTCGACCTGCCTGACCTTCTTGTGAACAACGGCAGGTTGGGAAACCTGCCCCACGTTCAATCCCCCATGCCCTCCAATTCCGCTTCGATCTCGCCGTCTTTCCGCGGCATGACCTTTCGGTAGACGTTTTTGGGATCGCGGAGCACGCCATCCACGGTGAGCAGATCTTCCTGGATACGAATCCCGAACAACCGCTCGTTTTCCTGCAGGTAGGGCAAGATGAGCTTCCAGTCGGCGGCCGAAAGCGGGCGATACATCCCGGCGTTGAGTTGCTCGTCGACCAGCGTGTGGTGCGGGTCGCGGACGTAGAGCGCGCCCCCGGAAGCCAAGGAAAGCAGGTTGCTGCCCGGATACGGCAGATCGAGCGGAACGAGCTTGCCGTGGGCGTCGAACCTCAGCCCGTTGACGACGGCGAATCCGCCGCCATTGAGCGGATCGCCGGCCATGAACGACTCGGCCAGGAAGTCGAGCGCGGTGCCGTTGATGACCACCTTCGGGCGTCCCACGGCGTTGATCAACGGCCGCCCGGCGACGTTGCCCATCACGTAGCAGTCGCCGCCCTTGGCACCGTAAAGGAACGTCTGTCCCACGTCGCCGAAAACGACCAGCTTGCCCCGCTTGGCGATCTGGCAGAGCTGGTCCTGGGCGTTGCCGTGTACATAAACTTCCATCCCGTCCATCCCGGAGGCGAGATAATCGCCCGGGTTGTCGTAGCAATCGATCCGCAGGCCGTCGGTCGCCGGGCCGAAGCCGACCGCGTGGAATCGCGTGCCCCGGGTGTTGTAATGCACCAGGTGCCGCC
>Ga0307378_10010109_pt1 | contig 12287 bp, 14 predicted proteins | sample UN1MG_FD_202238 | JGI IMG/M metagenome (GOLD analysis project Ga0307378, IMG submission 202238) | Soil microbial communities from Risofladan, Vaasa, Finland - UN-1 | ecosystem: Environmental > Terrestrial > Soil > Coastal area > Acid sulfate soil | place: Finland: Risofladan, Vaasa | collected...
GAAAAGATGTCGGCGCTGCTGGACGAGATCATCGCCGCACGCAAGGCAAAAGCTATCGAGTACGAGGAATACCTGAAAAGCATCGCCGAACTGACAAAGAAGGTGGAGGCCGGGCATGCAGATGATACGCCGGAACCACTAAAGAATAGCCCGGCCCTGCGTGCCATCTACCACAACCTCAAACAACCCGAAGCGCCCGGTGAAGGTGATTTTGTGCTGGCTCTGGCGCAGCAGATCGACGAGACCATCAAACATGTGCGCCCGGACGGCTGGCGGGGCATTCAAGCACGTGAGAACGTCATCAAAGCGGCGCTGTTGCCGCTGTTGGAGAACGACGTATCCGAGGTGGAGCGCATCTTCCTCGTCATCAAGGCGCAGAAGGAATACTGATGTTCACACAGATCGAGCTTGGTGACATCAAGGTAGACGTAGTATTCAAGGACATAAAGAACGTCCATTTGAGTGTTCACCCCCCGAACGGACGGGTGCGGATTGCGGCGCCGACACGTATGAGCCCGGACACCGTCAGGGTCTTTGCTATTTCCCGGCTTAGCTGGATCAAACAGCAACAAGAGAAGATCCAGGCACAAGAGCGCGAAACGCCACGTGAGTATCTGAACCGGGAGAGTCACTACATATGGGGCAAGCGCTACCTGCTCGATGTCGTTGAGGAAAACGCCCGCCCGGAAGTGGAGCTGAAACACGGAAAGATGATTCTACGGGTGCGCCCAGGAACCGATGAGATTAGAAAACAGGTTATCGTGGAAGAATGGTATCGTGCTCAACTCAAGCAAGCCGTGACGCCATTGATCACTAAGTGGGAACCGCTAATGGGCGTTAAGGTGGAACGGTTATTCGTGCAACGTATGAAAACCAAATGGGGAAGCTGCACCCCCAAGTCCAGAAGTATCCGTCTCAATACCGATCTCGCCAAGAAACCGCGCGAGTGCCTCGAATACATTCTTGTTCACGAGATGGTGCACTTGTTGGAACCCACACACAATGCTCGCTTTGTCTCGCTGATGGACAGCTTCGTGCCCAAGTGGCAATTCTACCGGGAGGCACTAAACCGCTTGCCGGTTCGGCATGAGCATTGGGATTACTGAAGTGAGGTGAGCTGCCCAGCGCAGCGGTGCAGCCAGCGTCGTGTGACTTTCTCGCAGGATCGGCTGATTTGTACCACATATTTATATCGTTGAATGACGACCTTCACGTGGGCAGAAGTCGACCAAGACCATCTTTTCCCTCCTTCGCAATATAGCCATCGACTTTGCCCAACCCTCCCATATTCTCGAACCGGCTACGATCCCTCTGCCTAAAGCCGAGAATGGACCCGTTGCCCTGAGATAGCGATGCCATTGTTGGGAGAATGATCTTGTTTAGAAAAGCGAGCGCTTAGCTATCGATCGCAAAATTAAAATTAAAAATATGGGGTCTTTGCGTCCCTATGATGGGCTCTTGGCCCGGGTGGGGCGCAAAGCACCTCTGCTGGTGGTTTTGAACTAATCAGGAATCTGCTTCTTTCCTAAACCCAGCCGCGCATCTTCATGGCCTCGACAACCCTGGCCACCGCTACGGTGTAGGCTGCCTGGCGCATATTGATATTGTACTGCTTGGAGGCGGCAAGGACGCCCTGGTAGGCCATGGTCATCCTCTCATCCAGCTTCTGGTAGACCTCTTCGAAGGACCAGCAGTAGCGCATGATGTTCTGCACCATCTCGAAGTAAGAGACGGTGACGCCTCCGGCATTGGCCAGGAAGTCGGGAATGACGTGCACCTTGTTCTGGAAGAGGATCTCGTCGGCTTCCGGTGTGGAGGGGCCGTTGGCCAGCTCCACTATGATCTTGGCCTTGACCTTTCCAGCGTTGTCCTTGGTGATAACGTTCTCCAAAGCCGCAGCAACGAGAATGTCCACATCCAGCTCCAGGAGCTCTTCATTGCTGATCTTCTTGGCACCGGGGATATTGGCCACGCTTGAGGTCTCGGCCTTAACCTTGGCAGCCTCATCGGCCTTGATTCCGGCTGCATTGAATACTCCGCCCTTGGAGTCGCTGACGGCGACAATCTTGCTGCCGAAAAGCTCCTCTGCCAGGCTGTGAGCATAGCTTCCGGCATTGCCGTATCCCTGGACGGCCACGGTGGCCTTCGAGAGATCGATGTTGAACTCTTTGGCAGCTTCTCGCAGAGCGTACATGCCGCCCCGGGCGGTGGCATCGCTTCTGCCGCAAGAGCCGCCCACGCAAAGTGGCTTGCCGGTGATGCATCCGAAGTTGTTGGACCCGGTCAGTTTTGAGAACTCATCCATCATCCAGGCCATCATCTGGGGTGTGGTGTAAACGTCAGGCGCGGGAACATCCTTATCAGGGCCCACATTCTGCCAAACCATGTCAATGTAGCCCCGGCAGAGGCGTTCCTGCTCGCCCATGGACATCTCCTTTGGGTTGCAGATGACTCCGCCTTTGCCCCCGCCCAGGGGTAGGCCGAGAAGTGAGGTCTTCCAGGTCATCCAGGCAGCCAGAGCCCGCACGGTGTCAATGGTCTCGTCAGGATGGTATCTTATGCCGCCCTTGCAGGGACCAAGAGCATCATTGTACTGAACTCTGTAGCCCTGGAACATCTTCATGCTGCCGTCGTCCATGCGTACCGGGATAGATACGTGGAACTCTCGCCGGGGGTGCTTGAGAAACTCATGCACACCAGCATCCAGGTTCAGAATCTTAGCGCAATCGTCGAGTTGTTTTTGGGCTATTTCAAAGGGATTCGGTTTGGACATTTTTGCATCTCCGTTTAGCATCTACCCAAATCTTTATATTTGACTGGTGGTGGCAGAGGTCCATCTTTGGCTATATAACAATTCTGGGTTAAATTTATAAGTGACGAAGAAGGCCGGAAATGGCGCGTCGGCCTATTTAAACTTTTACGATTAATAAATTTACTAAAAGCAATCTCCTTTTTACAACCTCATTGAATTTAAATATTGCCCTTTGAGTGCGAATTCATAAAAATTCATAAAAAAACTTAATAAAAAAAATTGCAATTAGCCCGCAAAATGAGGCTGTGCACGAAAAGCGGCCTCGCAGAGAGTCAAAAGTTGGCGGCGCGCCCTAAGCCAAGTTGCGAGGTATATTCAAATGAATAAAATTAGAATAAAATTATGCTCGCAAAAAAAAACGGCGTGGCATCAACTCTGATGCCGTGCCTATGACTTCTTCTCTACTTTAGAGGATGGGGGTCTTTCTTTATCCCGATACCCAAACGAGATAAGATGCAGCTTTCTAATGGCGCTGCTACTCGCTCACGGTTATCCAGGCGTCCAGGATCTCTTCCGCTTCGTCGCGGTAGGCATCCATGACGTAGGGTATGCCCGAGACATAGGCTGCCTCTTCGGAGAGGGCCATGAGATCTTTTCTGGAGATCGTGCCCAGATTGAAGTTGCGAGATCCGGCCATCAGTTGCTGTATTCCCGTCTTGAATTTCTGGCAGTAGGTGTACAATCCGATAGCGCCCAATGGAATCTCGTTTATTTCCTGGCCATATTTGGCCTTGAGGTCCTCGTAGCAGACAAAGATCTCCTCTGCCTGGCTGCCATACTTGGAGATGCTCTTAGGCAGTTCGCCCTTATCGATCCATTTGCCGATATTCTTTCCTACCATCCCCGGGATCATGAGGGCTCTTCCCATGCACACCGCTTTGACAAAGGGCGCGCCCATGGCAATGGACTTGAAGACTCCGTCCTCTGTGGAAAATCCGCCCGCCATAGCGATGTCGGGTACCTTCATGCCTCTCTTGGTGAGCTTGCCGCAGAACTCATAGACTAGAGATTGCAGATAGAAGGTGGGAATGCCCCATTCATTCATCATGGGCCAGGGACTCATGCCGGTTCCCCCGGGAGCGCCGTCGATGGTGAGAAGATCGATCTTGGCCTCGGCACCGTAGCGGATTGCCATGGCCAGCTCGGCCATGCTGTAGGCTCCCGTCTTGAGGGTGATGCGCTTGAAGCCTAAATCTCGCAGCCTGTCGACCTCCTCGAAAAATCCGTCTCTGGTGACGAAGCCCAGACGGGAGTGCCTCTCGAACTCTTTGATGGCTCCTGCCTTGTAGGCCGTCTGCACCGATTGTTTGGTGGGATCGGGCTGGACCACGTAGCCTCTCGCTTTCAACTCCTGTGCTCTCTCCAGGCTGTCCACCTTTATCTCGCCGCCGATGCACTTGGCTCCCTGGCCCCACTTCAGCTCAATGGTCTCCAGGTTGTGCTGGGAGGAGACGTATTCGGCAACGCCCAGGCGTGTGTCCTCGACGTTCATCTGGACCAGTATCTCTCCGAAGCCATCGTGGAATTTATTGTAGGTCTCAATCCTGCGATCCATCTCCGGGGACTTTTGCACCTTGCCTTTGCCGTCTAAAACGAGCTGTGGGTCCACTCCACAGACGTTCTCGCCGCAGACGAGGGTGATGCCCGATATAGCCGCTCCCACAGCAAAGTGCTCCCAGTTCTTCATGGCAATATCTGTGGACCCCAGAGCGCCTGTGAATATGGGCAGCTTCATCCTCACCTTTTTGGACCAGCCGTATTCCGTAGTGACGTCTACATTGGGGAAGATAGATGTGTCCGGTCCCGGTTCCACTCCGTCAGGGAGACCATGTGCACCCACAGCATAACCCTGGATGTTGAGGTGAGAATAGTCAAGTGGATAGTTCTTATCGGCACCTGCAGTCATGTCTCCAAAGGGGCCAGGGTAGAGCACTTCTCTGCCCCGGAAAGAGGCAAGCCAGGTCTCGCATCCGCCTTTACATCCATCTACGCATCGGGTGCAAATTCCAGACATGGGGACAACACTTCTAGAGCGGTTGAATGTCCCCGTTGCTTCATTGGCGTTCGGCCTTCTAAGATTCATCTAATGCCACCTCTTATGTGTGTAATATCTGACAATTGGCAAATCTGTCGGATTGGCGTTGGGGGAAAGGTCCTGTTGGTGCGGTATACTATTCTCAGAATTCCCCAAGATCGATCCAACCATTTTGCAGCAACTGAGTCAGGTTTTATGATATTTTATGATCTTGCATGATCTGAACGTCATGCCGACCTTTGGATACAAAAAGATTTTTATGAAATTATCATAACTTTTATGAACCTGGCCGAAGGAAAAGCTTTTCCGGTGGGCTTCCCAAAAGCGATATAGTTGATTTCCCTAAAAATTGTTTCTGGCCAGAATTGCATCTGGCCAAGAGGCGAAAAGAATAATTCCGGTATTTTTCCGGCTAATGTGATGCAAAGATCGTAAATAGAGATATCTAAAAGACCCTGGTGAAAGAAGGACAACAAAGATGACAATAGCCATAGTTGATTACGGCATGGGAAACCTGTTTTCCATCTACAACGCCCTGGACTTCGTAGGCGGAAACCCCAAAATCGTTCGCGATCCGGAGGGCCTGGATGGTGCAGACGGCATAGTAGTTCCAGGAGTAGGGGCCTTTGGAAGCTGCATGAATCAGCTCTCACGATTCGGAAGCTCGCTTTTGCGGCACTTTCAGGAAGGAATGCCTATGCTTGGCATTTGCGTTGGCATGCAGGTGCTCTTCGAGGAGAGCGAAGAGAGTCCCGGTGCTGTGGGCCTGGGCTGGATAGGTGGCAAAGTGGTGCGCCTGCCCGATGGTGTTATGATTCCCCAGATGGGCTGGAACGGCCTTTCCATCAAGCGCCCGGTGGAGATGCTGGATGGAATCACTGATGGAGACATGTTCTACTTTGTGCATTCCTATTATGGCCGGCCAAAAGACGAGTCGGTGATAGCCGCCACCACGCAGCACGGAGTGGAAGTGACGGCCGCTGTGAGCAAAGATAACCTGTTTGCCACCCAGTTTCACCCTGAGAAGTCGGGGCCCAAGGGCCTAAGAATCCTGGAGAACTTTGTGAGGTCCACAAGATGTTAGCAAGAAGGATTATTCCCTGTTTGGACTGCGACCTGGGTGTGCCGGGAGGTCGAGTTGTCAAGGGCATTGAGTTCAAGCAGATAAGGTATGCAGGGGTTCCCTGGGAACTGGCCGGCAAATACTATGAGGACGGTGCCGACGAAATCGTCTTTTTGGACATCACGGCATCTCACGAGCGACGGGAGACGATGACGAGCGTCATAAAGAAGACCTCACTTTCGGTCTTTGTGCCCCTGGCCGTAGGCGGCGGCATAAGCAGCGTGGAGCAGGCAAGAGAGGTCTTCAATGCCGGGGCAGATAAGATCACTGTGAACACCTCTGCTCTAAAGCGCCCCGAGCTTATCAGCGAGATAGCCGACCAATATGGAAACCAGGCTGTCGTTTTGGCTATTGATGCCAAGCGGCGCTACACTTTAGAAGAAGGCCGGCAGATCGTGCAGACCGAGGACGGGCCCTGCTGGTTTGAGTGCTCCTTTTATGGTGGCAGGCAGTTTACAGGTATCGACGCCATCGCCTGGGCAAGCAGAGCAGTATCTCTTGGGGCGGGGGAGATTCTTCTCACCAGCATGGACCGGGATGGAACCTATGATGGCTTCGACATCCCTCTCACAGACGCCGTGGCCAAAAGGGTGAACGTGCCTGTGATCGCCTCGGGTGGCTGCGCCAGCCCTGATCACATGCTGGAGGTCTTCAAGAAGACCGATGCCTCTGCAGCATTGGCTGCGAGCATCTTTCACTTCGGAGAGTGGAATGTCCGGGACGTAAAGACCTATCTCAAAGAGAGAGGTGTGAACGTGAGGGTCTAAAGGCGTTCTCCTTGCGGCGTAAGATTTATCAAAAGGAGCAGGATTGGACTGAAGTGATACATGTCGGGCATGTCAACATGTCGAGCAAGTGGGGCATGTGGTGCATAGTCAACATGCCGGGCGAAATGAAAGGGCAGCAAAGAAGACAAAATGGGTCCATAACTTCGTGTGGGTGGGACGAGGGGATCCGCTTACATTTCTTTGGCCCTGCCTTTCCTTAAGGACGATCAAGAGTGCGGCAATAGCTACGGCAGAGAGACAAAAAGCCTGGACGCCTAAAAAGCCGGGACGGCTCGTCCGCATGAACCTCTAAGAGCTATACAGTCGAATGGAGTGGATATATCAGAAATGAGGTACATAGAGCTTATCAAGGCCCCCTGCAATCAGACGCTTGAAGTCATGGCAGTTAGTGGTGATGTCCGCTGGGAGAAGAGGTTTGAGTCAATGGGTATCCGGAAAGGAAGACTCATCCGTAAAATTGCCTGTCAGCCCTTTGGTGGGCCGGTGGTAATTGAAGTAAACGGCTCGAAGATATCATTGGGCCGCAATATTGCTGCAAAAATCGAGGTGGAGGTACATGCCTGTCCCTCCCGTTAGTGTTATGCCCGCTCCCCTCCCTTGTTTTAGTATCTAGGTTGATATGAGTTGCTTTAGCCTCTGGATGCTCTCCATGGCCTGAGCAGACTCGTGCAGCTTCTCCTCCTCGAAATGCTTTATAATCTCATCAATTCCCGCTTTTAGCGAGTAGACCTTCATCGGTCTGCCTTTGCCTTCGCGCTTGATTTCCTTCTCTTCTATCCAATTGTTTTCGCGCAGGGTGCGCATGGCAATGCTCACTTCTGGTTGTCTCAGATCGGACCCCATCTCTATTTCGCGAGATGAGGCTTCCTCCACATTAGCCAGAAAAGTGATGAGCGTTGCAACGTTGCGCGGAACGCTCAGGGATCGAAGCGTTTCGACAAATTCCATGTCCTTATCATCCAGGATCTTTACGGTGGACTCTCTCATAATTGTCACCATATTTTTCTTGCCACAAATACTTTATGATATAAATAATTTGTTTTGAAAGGGAATGTCTTTTAATTTTACTTAATTAGACTAATACTTTAGATAATAACTTAAAAAGCGACTGGCATTTACATTTAGGTGACTATGCTGGCTAAAATTTAGTGCTTTGGGAATTTATATTTGTAGCAATTTCCGAGAGCCCATTAATGAGGTTGCTGAATCGGAGTGATTTTGCATGCTCTAACTCGGGCTCATCTCTTCATGGGATCAAATAATTAATTTAGGGAGAATAGAAATATATTTGATAATTATATTGTTTATGAAGACAAATTAATGTGCTAATGGGATTGCCTTTATTGGATCCATTGATCAGATCGCATTGATCAGATCGCATTGATCAGATCGCATTGATCAGATCGCCTCTGGAGAGACGCCCTCTTGGGCAAAGCGGTCTTTCGTTCTTGCCTGCATAATTCCAGATCAACCAGATTGCCTCTTGAGAGATACTCTCCTAAGAGACATCCTAGTGAGATCGCCTCCCCGAGACTTGGGCAAGATATATTTTCCAGCAGGTCAATGTATCATCATGATATCTATCGAGATCCGTGAGAAGGATCTCAATGAGCTAACTAGGACCGAGGTTATGAACCTTCCCGGGACTCTCTTTGTCGGGACCAGTCCTCTTCTGCGGCCTTTTATGAAGAAGCTGGAAGCCCTTTTGCCACCTGAAAACAAGGGACGCGGGGACAGCTACGTGCTCTGTGCACTTCATTCTCACATCGACCATGTGCATGCCGACGAGAGCCAGATTGCCGTGAAGAGCGGCGAGAAGGAGGTGATGATTCGTCGCGAAGAGCTGGGTGAATTGATCAGTGAGAGATACCCCACCACAAGTCACCATCGCTTAAACCTGCCCGGTCTCTTATTCCTGCAGAGCGGCCCGGCGCTGCAGACCGCCAGTGCCATCATTCTGCGCCGGGAGCATAAGCTGCATATCCCGGACGGACGCAGGACCATGCGCTACATCTTCCACATGAGTGTGGCAGCCATTGATGCGGATAAAGAGAAGGTAGTGGTAGTTTTCGACATGGAACGGCTGCCCAAGAAAGAGGACGGCTCCTGTGTGCTGGATTAGAAGGAGTATCTTCAGGAAATCGAGCGCAATTTCGTCTTTGTGCCTTGCTATGAACAATATATAGAAATTTTGCCAAAGATCTTTTTTCAGCTTTAAAGAGCGATTTGCTGCAGCCTATTAAAATGGGGAGATGTTCGGCTTCGTGGTCTTCCCTCGCTTACCATTTTACCAGTAAGGCATGAAGATGCAATGCCTGCAATCGCCCTCAAGTCCGTTTAAAGAATCGCAAAAAGCCAGAAAGGTTCTAACGGAATTGCATCTCGGGTCGAAAATCCGGGTCGCGTACGTGTTCTACTGAAAAAAGCTAACAAGTGACGTAATTAATGTTTGTTACCAAAATGAATCCTAAGAATTCGATTCTTGCAACGATTTTCAGTAACCTGCATCCAAGACCAAAATCCGCCCGAAATAGGGATGAGAGAATAGAGACGTCCATTCTCTCCTCGAAGGGCTAAATTATCAGGCTTTTTAGCTCCCAGAGCAGTTTCGGATTGAGCCGGAAGAGAACGCGCAGCATCCCTGGCAGATCCATCTTGGATATATCCTCCTTGGCCAGCGAGCCAATGAGCTGGTTTAGGTCTTTATCGGTAAGCTTGACGAAGAACTCCTTGAGCAGGAAGCTCTTGGCTATTGTCTTGCCGATATCTTCTCGCCAGCGGTCTTCGTACTCATTCAGTCCCACCCGGCGGACATTGCCTGCGGTTATTGCCTTTGCCGCTACCTCCCCGGCGATGACTCCCGCCTGCATGGCGTTAAGGATACCTCCTCCAGTAAGCGGATCGGTCTGATGAGCCGCATCTCCCACCAGCATCACGCCGTCAGCAATTGCGCAGTCAATGGGTCCGGAGCAGGGGTCTCCACCCACTACCATCTCCACCACTTTGCCGTTGGGAAAACGAGTCTTCATAAGCCGCCGCAGCAGCCGCACAGCTTCGCCAGGTTTGGACCGGGAGCCCTGAATCCCCAGGCCGATATTGGCCACCTTCTCGCCCTTAGGAAACGACCAGGCATATCCTGAAGGTGCAATGCTGTTTCCCAAAAAGAACTCTGTATATTCGTTATCAATGGATGCATCATGCACCAGGAACTGGGCGCAAGATTCGATATCCTGCAGCTTTAAAGTGGTGTCGATGCCAGCCCAGCGTCCTACTTTGGACTCCACACCGTCCGCGCCGATGATCAGGGGCGCCTCGATCTGCAGGGGCTCGCCAATGCGTAGCGCCGACACTCCGCTGATGGCTCCATCCTTCCTTAGCAGACCCAAAGCTCTGGTCTTGACCAGGACCTTTGCGCCCGCCTGGGCAGCCTGCATAGCTAAGCCGCGATCGAAGACCTTCCTCTCCAGGACGTAGCCCACCTCGTTGCCGCTCTTGTTCTCGGACATGACGATGCATTTTCCGTCCGGAGCATAGATTCTGGCGCCCTTTACCTCGGAGGATATCCATTCTGGCTCGGGCTTCATCATGCGGCTTAAAGCCCTCTTGCTAACGCCTTCTGCGCAGCGCACAGGATCGCCTATCTCCTGGCGTTTCTCCAGCATGACGACCTTGAGGCCGGCTGAGGCTGCCGTCTTTGCGGCCATAGATCCGCCAGGGCCCCCTCCGACTACTATCAGGTCGCACTTCATGCCTTAACCTCCAGGGCCCCCACAGGGCATATCTTGGTGCACAGGCCGCACTCCTTACACTCTGCTGAGACTTCGAGCCAGGTCTCCACCAGCTCCAGGGCACATGTCGGGCAGACTCCGACGCATGCACCGCAGTAGCAGCATTTGTATCTGTTGACGGTAAGCATAAGATCACATCCTATGAATATTATTATTAGTAATATATATTAATAATTGATTTTAATACTTAGTACTCTATTTCGAAATCCTCGTACCCTTTGCTTTCCAGCTCGGAGAACTCCATTCCCAGGATTATGGCTCCAGTGGGTCCTGACTTCATAGCTTTGAGCAGTTCGCCAACTTGCTTTCTCTCTCCTTCCAGCACAGCCTCAACTCCACCGCCGGGAATGTTTCTCACCCAGCCTTTAATCCCCAGGGTTCGTGCCCTGTCCTGGGTAAAGGCACGATAGAAAACGCCCTGCACTCGGCCAGAGACGCGAACGTGCACCGCTATCATTTCCCAGCTCCCGTCACCAGATCTTCTAAAGCCTTGCGCTGGTCTTTCGCCTTGATGATTCCCGATGCGAGCAAGACTCCTTCTGATCCCAGCTCCAGCGCGCTTCTCAGATCCTCGCCGTGAGTTATTCCCGCACCACAGAGCACACCCACTTCCGGGGCGACGCGTTTAACGGCATCAATGGACTTGGAAATGATGTCCGGATTCGCCTTGGATACGGGAATGCCGCTGCCAATCAGCTCCGGCGGCTCTACAGCCACATAGTCCGGCTCCAGTGCGGCCGAGGCGCGAGTTGTGGCCACATTGTTGGTACAGACTATCGTCTTTAGGCCGGCCTGGCGACAGGCGGAGATGGATGCCTCGATCTCAGCTAGCTTGAGCCTTCTCTCGGAGTGATTGATGAGAGACCCGATAGCTCCGGCGGCTTCCAATGAGGCGGCGGTTACATGCCCCGTAAAGCCGCCATATCCCACACCATCCACATGCTGAGCATAGACTGGTATCTTTACTGCCTTAGAGATGGTCTGAATATCTGCCACCTGGGGCACTACCACCATTTGCACGGAATAGTCCCTGGCGATGTCCTCGCATATTTCTGCTAGGCGAAGAGCCTGCAGGCCGGTCGATTCACGATATGTCTTGAAGTTGAGCACGATTAAGGTCATAATCTCCCTCGCAGCACGTCTGTAATCTCAGTGAGCATATATATTTTGGCTGCATTCGGCCAGTATATCATTATAATATTTTTCATAAACTGTGGCGCAAAGGCATTCTCCTGTAAAGATCATCCTAATAGCGCCCTGGAAGATAAAAGCAATCAACGGAAGCATGCCTTTTTCCAGTTGATAAATCATATGGTAAAGCAGGCCCTCCGGTTGCGAATAGTCCAGTTTTATCATCTCCAAATCCTTGTGAAGGCACAGGAAGCTCTCTAGAGTCGGTTGGCTTCTCTGGCAGATGTTGCAGTCTTTTCTGCCGATAAAGAGCAGCACCACTCTCTCCCTGCTATCGATGGCCTGGGCCAGCCTTATAGCCGGTCCGTAGGTATCCTCTAAAAAGGAATTTACTACGTCGGCTACCTCCTCTGGGAGAACTCCATACTTTTCGGCCAGCTCATAGGCAAGCAGCTCTTGCTTTTTTGCCATGAATCCCTGCACCTGGGCTTTGAGATCCATGTATGCTGCTGTCATATTCATCCCTTAAATTCGTAATGGTGCTTTGCAGAGGAATTGTGCAGCATTGTAATAAAAAAAGGCTCTTCGCTGTTTTATGTGGCTAATCTCT
>Ga0307378_10010112_pt1 | contig 12284 bp, 11 predicted proteins | sample UN1MG_FD_202238 | JGI IMG/M metagenome (GOLD analysis project Ga0307378, IMG submission 202238) | Soil microbial communities from Risofladan, Vaasa, Finland - UN-1 | ecosystem: Environmental > Terrestrial > Soil > Coastal area > Acid sulfate soil | place: Finland: Risofladan, Vaasa | collected...
TCCCAGCATAGAGGAAGAGCGTTGCTTTCTCTGGTATGTTCAGTTCGGTGCGAGGATCCCAAGCCGGAGGCTGCCTGAAGAGCGAGAGCTTCACCCCAAATGGGAAGACGCGGATCGGACGGTGCACGCCGTAACTCAGTAGCTCTTTCTTGAACGAGGTCGACGGGGCCGTGATGAGCGTGCACCGGTTACAGAAGGCGGCGATGATCTTTCCCGCCTCCCGCTCGCGCGGGCGGAGTGCCCGCGGAAGGTACTGCCTATCTTCCATCAGGTGCGTGTGATAAGTGTTAACGTGCGGCAGGTGGTAGCGCATCGCCGCACCGACGGCGACCAGGCCCATGGAGAACGGTGTGTGGCTATGAAGAATATCTAGATCCTTGAGGCTTCGCGTCGCTACTCTGCTGTAGGGGAGTGCAACACGGCTTGCCTTATGAAACGCAAATTGCCCCGAGCGGAAACGGAAGACCCCCGGTTCATCTTCTTCGATCCCCTCATAATGGGGCGCATAAACGTACACCACGTGCCCCAGGTTCTCCAATTCCTCCTTGAGCCAGTGCACGGTCGTTGTCACTCCGCTGATCTCAGGAAGGTAGGCATCGGAAAAAAGACCTACGTGCATGATTCACCCCTCGCTTCTGGACGGTCTCTTCATTCGTGCTCGACATCATCACCCGCAATCACTATCCCTCAGCACTGAAAGTGCGCGTCAACACAAGAGTATAGCGGATCAGCTCGCGCTCCTTATTGTATGCCACATCGCGATCGGACGGCAACAATGAGTTGCTCTTCTGGCCAATGCCCGCTATCGTCTCTTGCCAGGAGGCGATGATGAGCGAACGTGTACGCAACGACGACAACCTGAGCTGTGAGGTGCGAGTGGAGGAGTATCTCGACATCAAGGCCATGATCGACGAATTCGGGGATGCGGCTTATCCAGCCGTGCGCAAGTACTACTCATCCTGCGGGTACGAGAGCGGATATGACCTACTCCTCGCCCTGCTCAAGGAGAAAGCGATCTCCCGGGAAGGGATAATCAATGACCCACCCGGAAGCCTGCTTCTACTACTTCAGGAGTTCTTCACCCATCGTGGCGGGAACCGGCCGATCTTCGAGCGAGATGGTGACACTGTTTCCTTTAAGACAGAGAGGAGCGTCTACTGCCCTTCTCCGGTGGCTCAGAAACAGACTGGAGTGCAGCATCGTGATGTGTGCGCGATTCACAAGCGCGCGTTCATGGAAGGGGTGGCCAAGGTGCTAGAGGAGTTCGTTCCCGGAATCGAGGTCCAGTACACAAACGTGTCCTCCCGTACCACCGACCCACAAGCTGGCTGCGTAGAGGGCTTCCACGTTGTCTCGCCCTGGCGGCGATGAATAGATACCTGCTCGTAGTAATGCTTCTCCTTCTCATGATAGAGGTCAACGTAGTTGCCGTTTCGATCGACCCCGGAATGGGGTCGGCCTACACGACTGTTGGCTCCGGCCCCCTCGCCCCACTTTGGAACGCAGCGGGAGCCCTCGATTCGCCGGGTGTGCACGGGGCGTTTGCCGTCACTCTGTCCGCTGAGCAACCGTTGCTCCTGATCGGAGCATTGATCGCCGCCGCAAACAGCCCCACCGTATGTTGGAGTATGCACAAACAGGCAAGTGACCAGGAGACGTGCGGAACATTCGCCTTCCCCGTTTTCACCGGCACTACCGCTGGTTTGGGTGTAGCCTACGCATCCGGAACGCAGACAGGAATTTCCTTCCACGCGGGGGTGCTCTATAGTGGAGCGCAGTGGGCACTTGGAGGGAGCGTCATGCACATCGGCTCCGGCCTATTCGGTGGCGGCCTTCCAATTGAATTCCAAGCCGGAGCGGCTCTCTTCGCCATCCCCGGTGCGACTCTGGCAGCAAACGTCTTCCTATCCGAGGATGCGATACGGATCGCCATCGGCGGCGAGGCAAGGATATGGGTCATCGATGTGCGCTGGGGCCTGTCAATCATCCCCACGGGAGGAATCGACCGCCTGGGAATGGGGATCGGATTCAACCTATTCTCCATTCCGATCGATCTTGCACTCGGCGTCAGCGGAACATCCTTCCAGCCGTACGCCTCCATCGGGATGTCTGCAACGATCCCAGCGTGGTGGTGAGAGGAATGGATAATCCGACCGTGGCATATAAGTGGTATGCCCTCTGCCCGATGAAACGGTTCTACGAGAGTGGAAAACTCCACGCAAAATGGGTCGAAAACTACTGCCATGGAAACTGGGAGGCGTGTGTGCGTTACCAGATGGAGGAGCGAGGAGAGCCGCACTCGGATAACATGCTCCCAAACGGCGAGATGGACGAGAAGCTCGTATAGTGGCAACACCCGAGGATAGAAAGCTCTCATCCTCGGGGTTGGTACCTAGTGTAGCGGCCAGACGCTCAGTATCAGATCGATGTCGCCGTCAGGAAGAACGGAATTCTTCCCACATCCTCTTAGCTAACTCTGGGTTAGTGAAGATATCGATCGTGGTCATCGCCAACGCCTTGGCTGCGATGAGCATCACATCTAGCCCGCGCTTGGAGATGGACGCCTCCGCGAACTCTCGCGAGTGACCGGCGACGTTCTCGTCGCAGATCTCGATATAGGCGTGGATCGAGGGGACGACCTGACTCACATCTCCCATGTCGGTCGACCCCATCCCAGCATCGAGCGGTGGCGGGTTGAGAGACTCGCCGAGCCCTGTTAGGTTCTTCACGAACGCATCTCCGATGGCGCGATTCGGCTTCATCGCCTTGTACGAGTGGCCGACGATCTTGAAGTCGAGGGTTGCTCCGGTGGCGAGTGCGGCTCCCTGCGCGCAGGCGCGTAGCTTTTCTAGAAGCTCGTCGCGGTAATCATTCTCCAGAGCGCGCACGTAGAAATTGGCAGCGGCGTGCTCGGGGACGATGTTCGGCTTCGCCCCACCGTCGGTGATGATACCGTGGATGCGCGCCCCGTCCTTGATGTGCTGGCGCATGGCGTTGATCCCGTTGAACGTCTGGATCACCGCATCGAGGGCGTTGATTCCCTTCTCCGGCGAGCCGGCGGCGTGCGATGCCTTTCCGGTGAACTCGATCATCACCTCGGTGATCGCCAGGCTCTTGCGATCGACGACCGTGCGGGATGAGGGATGGAACATCATCGCCGCGTCGACAGCAGCAAACAGGCCGGCGTTGACCATGACCACCTTCCCACCGCCTCCTTCTTCACCGGGGGTGCCGAAGAAGATAAGCTTGCCGGGAAGATCTCCCTTGACCGCTCCAACGGCGAGGGCAGCACCCAGGCCGGCGGCGGCGATCAGGTTGTGCCCACAGGCGTGCCCAATACCGGGAAGAGCGTCGTATTCGCTGATGATGGCCACTGTAGGCCCGTCGCTCACTGAGGGGTGATCGGCGTGAATAGCAGTCTCTAGGCCAGCGACCCCCAGCTTCGTCGCGAATCCAGCACCCTGCAATTTCTCAGCGAGAAGCTTCGATGCCCTGAACTCTTCGAACTTCAGTTCCGGGTGCTCATAGATATCCCGGCTCACACTGAGCAGTTGATCGGCGATTCTGTCCACGTAAGCGCATGCCTGTTCCTTCAGATTGCTCATTCATCCCCCTTGGAAGAAAGACTGGTCATATTCTCTTGCATGTCCCTGCGTGAAGGTTACCACAGACGAAGCAATAACACACGGAGAATTCACTTGCCAAATCGGTGCTTAATCACGGATTCAGGTATTATCAAACTCTCCGTTGATACTTGCCTTGCCTCCATCCACAAGCAGGCGTCCTCGGGCAAATACCTTATCTATTTTGAGATCTTCATTAAGTACAAGAAGGTCGGCATCGACACCGACGCATATGGTGCCCTTTCTAGCAGCCAGCCCTAATCTCTTAGCAGGGTTGGTGGTGAACAATTGGAGCGCCGCGGGAATGTCGAGCCGCCCTGTTTGCACCAGATCGATGAATGTACTATGCAGTACACTGACCGAACCCGTATTCATTCCGATCAATTTCCCGACGTTATTGAACAAGGGCATGCTCCCGTTTCCATCTGAGCTAATTGTGACTGCCGATAGGTCGCAACCGCTATTGACCAATGTGCTTATCGCGTCTGCTGTGCCCTCTCCATCCGATGCGACATGTGCAGTTAGATCGATATAGCCGCCGTTCTTAATAAAAGTTGCTCCCTGCTTCAGTAGTGCTGGGTTACGATTCACATGCGTGGGCAAGAACTGGCCGATTGGGATGTACGTTTTTTGACTCACTTCGAGGATAGGAGCAAGCCCCGCTGATCCTGCTCCGATATGAGCGTGTACGATGCCCGGTTTCTTCCCAATCATTCCCCCGACGCGAGCCTGTGATGCAAGACGCGTTAGCTCTTCTACTGTTGGTTGTGATCCGCGATGATCAGAGATGGCAATCTTGACCCCTACTACCTCTTCGATCAGGGCAATGTCACGGTCGACGCTTCCGGTAATCGTCACTGAAGGAAGATGGTAGGATCCAGTGTACATATAGGCCGTCAGTCCTTGTGCACGCAGCCCCTTAACCTTTGCTAGGAGCGCTTCTGGACTGCGCGTAATCGCATCTGTGCCAAGGACGCCGACAACGGTTGTTATCCCCGCAGAGACAAGACTCACGAGAGAGATTTCGGAAACTCGCGATACAGGGCCATCCTCTCCTCCACCGCCAATCACATGCACATGTATGTCAATGAAGCCGGGAAGAACTATCTTTCCCGTTGCATTGATGCGCTCTATCGGTACCCTCTTGGGAAAATCGATGTGCTCATCTATGAGGGCAATGCACCCCCCCGCTATGAGCACGTCTTTCTTTCCCAATAACTTCGGTGAATAGATTGTCCCACCAGAAATGACGGTAAACAGCGGTTTATTGTTCATGTCCCTTCTTTTCCCCTGCGGAGGGGCCAGACCTATAGGCCACTAGACTGGAAGCCACTACACAGGGCACAGGGGCATCGTTAATATGGGAATAATCAGACAATTCAAAGGAAATGACGTCATGCTCTCCCCTGTTTCCCAATACCTCCGCTACCACTGGAAGAAGGTAGCGCTGGTCATTGTTCAAGAATCTATCAAGCCGATGGAACGCAAGCTGATATTCCCTCCTGTCTATCACCTGGGTTAGCACTATCTCGAGCTCGTCTCTAAGTGTCTTCTTGAGCTCATCCGCATCCTTAGGCATACCGCTTATCACTTCCTGCGGGGAGTACCCAGAGCCGTAATGGACAACGTCACCAGTAGCGACAACTGCTGTCTTCATCGTGAGCATACGGTGTACGGCAGCAGCGATTTGCCCAGCAATCGTAAACGAGCCTGTAAGAGGGTTTCTCGTCATCCCAATGTAAAGTGGAACAATCCGCGGCAACGGGTGATCATGGAGCAGATAGTAGTAATGGAGGAGGCTAAGAAAGGTGTCAAGAGAAAACTCCTCTGCTAGCAATCCCTGTGCATCAGGACTGATAACAGGACTTTCTGGGAGCGCGCACAAATCGAACGATATCTCACCAAACGGGGTGTGCATAACGGAATCGATTGGTGTGAATGCCCCAGCCAACGTGCAGAACCCTGCCTGCCGCACAGACGGTTCCTCCTCAGGGGACATCGCTTGGCGATAGAGCAGAGAAGAAACGGCATATCCCCACAAGTGAAGAACACCCAGCGCAATCACTTGCTCGACCCCTGCTCGGTACAGCGAGACAATAACCCGTGCTTGATACATGGCCGCATAGTGCAAAGCAGTATGGGGAAAAGACAAGATGCTACCAGTATCGATTGAAGGATCTAGAGAAGCATCCTCTTCAGCGCGGGAGAATACCATATCGAGATACTCTCTTGTGCACGGTAGATCAAACTCATGGCGATAGTAAGGTTTCCACTTCATACTTGGGTATTACCTCCTCAGTGCCGATGTGTGTGGGCTTCTTCCGCTGATTCCTGAAGCGAGCAGCCATGGCCGTCTTTGTCAACGCCCTTTCTCATCGACTCCCCAACACACCACATCACTGGACCCTAGCTGTCTATTAACATCATCTGGTTATACATCGAACCGGTCCGACCATTATAGACACTGAAGGATCTAGCGTCAACTACTGACCTATCTACCTTATTCCAACAACACTTTGCAAGATCGGTTTGTGTGATCCTCTTGACACTGGATACCCAGTCATGCTATTATTGGTTATAGGTCTGACCGGTATGAGGTGCTCATGATGGGAGGTGCTAACCGTGGAACAGTTCATGAAGTTTCCCGCACGAAAGAGTCGCACTGCCTTTGTGGCTGATGAGATACTGCGATCGATCAGAGAAGGCCAATATCATGTAGGAGACCAACTTCCTCCGGAACGTATCTTGGCAGAGCAACTTGGTGTGGGGCGAGCAGCTATACGCGAAGCACTTAGCGCTTTGCAAGTAATGCACATTGTTGAAAGAAGAATAGGTGATGGGACCTACATTCAAAGTAATGTAGAAAGTGGTGTTGGGTTGGAACCCACTTTGCAGGCACTACGAGAGAACAAGAGCTTAGGAGAGGTATGGGAGGCCCGCAAGAGTGTGGAGATCATTCTTGCGAAATTGGCTGTTGAGAAAGCAGACGAGGGCGACATTGCTTCACTGCGGGAAAGCCTTGAGCTAATTGCGGAAGCAATCGACCGAGAAGACTATGACGACTATGCTGATGCAGATAAGGATTTTCATCTAAACTTTGCAAAGGCGGCAAAGAATCCTTTCCTTCAGCAAGCGCTCTCTCCTCTTCTTGCGATTACCCATCAACAAGTCGCCACGCAGGTCAATTCCCAATATATGGCTAAACACGCCAAGGATATGGTTGAAGAGCACCGAGCGATCCTGAAGGCTCTAGAAGAAAGAGACAAGTCGGGGATTGCCCGGGTTGTAGAACACCACTTCCTGGCTTCGGAGCGGCTTTTTCTCGGTCTCCAAGAAACAAACTCAAGGGAGGTCTAGAAACATGGGATACTTTCTCGAAGATTTGACTTGGCCAAAAGCACAGAAAGCGCTGGCGGAGACTAAAGTGGTAGTAATCCCCACGGGGAGCATCGAACAGCATGGGCCACATCTGCCTGTAGGTACGGATTTCTTCGCCGCTCGTGCCATCGGGCGTCGGATCAGCGAAATCAGCCCCGTTGTGGTAGCACCTACAATTCCGATTGGGTACGCCGATTATCATGCCGACTTCCCAGGTACGCTCTCACTCACCGAAGAGACATTGACTCGGGTCTATAGTGAGGTGTGTTCTTATTTTGTAAAGTATGGCGTGACGCACATTGTGTTCAGCAATGCTCATGGAGGGAACCAAGGTTCGTTAACGAGCGTGATGAGTGCGCTTCGAGATCAGGATGTTCTTGCCGCAACCATCTCCTGGTTCGAGGTGGCTGGCTTCCTTAACCCGGAATGGGCTCTGGTCGGACATGGGGATCACACGGAGACCAGTATCATGTTGGCAATCAATAGCAACCTCGTCGATCTGGATAAGGCCGGTGTGCCCGTGCGTAAGAACTTATCTGAGGAGCTCCTGTTGAATGACATCCGAGACTGTCGCTTTAGGAATGCTCCTGTTCATGTTGGTCTCCGAACGAGAGACTACACAGATACCGGTGATATGATCGAGTACGGCCTATTCCCAAAGGCTGATCATTCAATCCCCCCAACCGCAGCGACGGCACAGAAAGGAGAGGAAATCATCGATGCAATCGCGGGGTATGTTGCCGACTTCATTGAGGAATTCAAATCAGTACGATTACCACTCTGACCTAGAATATCATAAGGAGGTGATGGGAAAACAACGGAAGGGAGTAAAAGAGAAGCACAGTTTAGCGAAGGTAGACTGTATAATGAACAAGGAGGTTATCAAATGACCAATCGACGACTAATAAGTTGTTTTGTGATTTCACTTCTCGTGCTTAGTGCACTGACGGTTGCTTGCTTCGGGTCGGCTAGCGACAACACTCTTGTGATCGCTCGACCATCCGATGCGATCTCGCTTGATTCGAACCAGGAAACCACGGCGCCGGGCGCATGGGTTTACTCGAATATTATCGAACCATTGATCATCCTTAATCCTGATATGGAACTCCAACCGCGACTGGCGACGTCGTGGGAGTTTGTGTCGGACACAACGCTGCGCTTCTACTTACGTAAAGGTGTAACCTTCCACGATGGAACGCCGTTCACGGCCGAAGCCGTGAAATTTACGTTCGACAGGGCGTTATTTGGCGAACCACGGGCAAACTGGGCATCCTTAGGCGCAGACCCAATTACGGAAATCAAGGTCATCGACGATTACACGGTTGACATCATTACCGGAAACCCCTACGGACCGATTCTTTCAACGATGGCAATGGTATATACGGGAATCGTGAGTCCCACTGCGGTTGAAAAATACGGTGACGAATATGGCCGCCACCCTGTGGGGACCGGGCCGTTCAAATTCGAGGAGTGGCGTACCAGAGATCACATCACATTGGTGGCAAATGAGAATTACTGGCGCGGGCGCCCTGCCCTTGACAAGGTGATTTTCCGCGTGATCCCGGAGGAGGGAAGCCGCATGCTCTCTCTGCAAACGGGGGAAGTTGACCTGGTGCTCAACCCCTCACCAGCCGAGTTGCCGGCATTCGCAGCAGACCCCGCGTTCAATATCGAAGAGACAAATGGATTGAGAATCTTCTATCTCGAGTTCAATCTCTCCCAGCCCCCCGTCGATGACATCCGGGTGCGCCACGCGGTCGCCTACGCTATCGACAAGGCGTCGATCCTGGAGCACATCCTGGAAGGCGCCGCTAGCCCCACAAAGACTAGCTTGCTGGCTCCCGGTGTGTTCGGTTTCTACGGATGGGATACAGAAGAAATGTATCCCTACGATAAACAGAAGGCCATCGCGCTACTCAATGACGCCGGCTGGGTGGATGAAGACGGCAACGGATTCGTGGAGAAGAATGGTGAGGAACTCGTCCTGAGCTTCATGCCTGCGAAGGGCCGCTACCTGAAGGACATCGAGATCGCTGAAGCAATCCAGGCTCAACTCGGGGAGGTTGGTATCCGGGTCAAACTGGACATCTTTGAGTGGGCAACCGCCTTCAGTAAGTCCCGATCTGCCGAGCTTCCCTATCATCTTTTGTCGTTCGGTTGGGTGACGACGAACGCAGACGCCGATTATACGCTGCATTCCATGTTCATCTCCGAGCTTACCCCGCCGACCGGCTGGAACTCGTTCCGCTACGTTAACACAGAGGTTGACCGTCTGGTCAAGCTCGGACGCGTCACGGTCGATCAAGACGAGCGTAAAGAGATCTACGCGCGTGCGCAATCGCTCATCGCGGCTGACTGCCCCTTCGTGCCAATCTACACAACAAAGGAAATCGCCGTCCTGAGCAAGGATGTGCAAGGTCTGCGGATGCACCCAGTCGAGTACAACCTTGATCTGTATCCGGTCCACTACTAAACAGAACCGGTAGAATGTAGCGAGCCCACCCACCCGAAGGTGGGTGGGCTCATTTCCTGGGCTCGGGCGCATAACACAGGAGGGGTGGGATGTTTGCGTATTTCTCAAGGCGATTATTGCTGATGATCCCCGTCATCCTCGGTGTCATCCTTGTCGTTACAGCGACACTTGACTTCATCCCCGGCGATCCCGCCGAACTGCTACTGGGGCAATTTGCGACCCCCGAGTCGATCCAAGCTTTGCGCCATGAGCTCAATCTTGATCAGCCTTTCTTTATTCGGTATCTGCGCTACGTAGGCGATCTGTTCCGCGGCAATCTGGGGCAGTCTATCACCCTGAAAAGAGCTGTTTCGGAGGAAATTATGGAAACTCTGCCCGCTACCTTGGAACTAACAGGCGTTTCTATGTTGCTAGTTCTGGTGGTGAGCATCCCCTTGGGTACCCTTGTCGCTGCGAAGCCCAATTCGGTACTAGACAATATCGTCCGCTTGTTCTCGCTCGCCGGTCTATCCATGCCTGTTTTCTGGACCGGCATCGTTTTGATCCTTCTCTTTAGTGTGAACTTTCGTCTCTTCCCCGTGGGGGGATACGGTGGATTGCGCCACCTCGTCCTACCGGCTGTGACATTGGCCTCGGCATCAATTGGAATGGTGACACGGATGGTCCGATCCAGCGTGATGGAAGTCCTGAGGGAAGAATACATCACATCGGCCCGGGCAAAGGGGTTAAAAGAATGGACCGTTCTGTTTAAACATGCTTTGCGGAACGGTCTCATCCCGGTTGTAACGGTCTTGGGATCTCAGGTAGGACAGATGATGGGAGGGGCCATTCTCACAGAGAGTGTCTTTGCGTGGCCGGGGCTTGGACGATTGACGGTGCACGCCATTTTCCGAAGAGACTTCGTCCTCATCCAGGGGGTTGTAGTGGTACTGGCGTTAATCTACGTTTTGGTGAACCTGTTAGTCGATCTCTCATACGCTCTCATCAATCCACGGATTTCATACCAATGAGTAGACAAACCAAAGTCGGCAATCGAAGACGGATGCTTCGGCGCTTCTTGCGTAATCGCCTGGCCATCATCGGGATGGTGATCGTTGCGATTTACATTTTCGTTGCGATTTTTGCTCCCTTGATTTCCCCCATGGATCCGTTGAAGCAGAATCTCAGTGATAAGCGTATACCGCCAAACAAGACCCATTTGTTAGGAACCGACCAATTCGGTCGGGATATCCTTTCTCGAATCCTCTACGGCACGCAGTATGCATTGCTAGTGAGTTCCATGTCGATTCTTCTTTCCCTTGTGTTCGGCACGCTGTTCGGTTTGATTGCGGGCTACTTCGGAGGTGCGATCGATGAAGTCATCATGCGGATCATGGACATATTGCTGGCTTTTCCATACCTCTTGCTTGCGATTCTAATCGTGAGTGCCCTTGGGCCCGGAATCTGGAACACGATCCTGGCAATCGGAATCTGGGGTGTTCCCATATTCGCCCGCCAGACGCGAGGGGCAGTGATCGCTATTCGAGACAGAGAATTCATCCAAGCTGCTAGGGCAATTGGAGCTCCTGGGATACGGATCATGGCGATTCATCTGTTTCCGAATATCATCCCGCCGATCGTCGTCTATGCAGCGCTTTACATGGGGTATGCGATACTCATGGAATCAGCGCTGACTTTCCTTGGGCTTGGCATTCAGCCGCCGACTCCATCCTGGGCTGAGATGATCGCTTCCGGTCGTAACTATGTTATCGTTGCGCCGCACATTGCCACCATCCCCGGTTTGGCGATAATGCTGGCAACCCTTGGTTTCAACCTACTCGGAGACGGCTTGCGCGATGCACTCGATCCGCGCCGCAGTATGTAGTGTGCAGGATTGATTTGGTTAATAAGGAGGGCTACATTGTCGTACGGCGTCTTTGGAGAATACGCGGATATTGATCTGTCAACGGGAAACGTCTCTCAATACGAAATCCCACGGGAATGGTTCGACTCCTACCTTGGCGGAAAGGGGATCGGGGCACGCCTTCTTCTGAATGAGCTTGAAGAAGAAGCATCACCCTTGGAGCCTGAGAACATCCTCATTTTCGCCACCGGTCCATTCCAAGGGACAGGGATCGCGGGAGCGAGTCGGAATGCTGTGCTCGCGGTCTCTCCCGTTACAGGAAGCGTCAGCGACTCATACGCAGGTGGTTTCTTCCCTCATGAGCTTGGTCGATCAGGGTTCGATGGACTCATCATCCGCGGACAATCAGACGCACCTGTCTACATTCTCATCCAATCAGGAAAGGTGGAAATCCTCGATGCTGCAGAGCTGTGGGGGGGGGATGTCCTGAGAACCGATCGACTACTTCGGAAGAAGCACCCCGGGGCGCGCGTGGCAACAATCGGTCTTGGTGGAGAAAAGCGTGTTCAATATGCCTGCATCTTGAACGACGTAAGTCGCGCCGCCGGTCGACCTGGCTTCGGTGCCGTTATGGGATCCAAGCGGCTCAAGGCGGTGGTGGTTGCCGGGGGGAAACAGAAAACGATTTACGACACAAGGCGGTTTACGCAACTGCGAGCGGAATTCTCCAAGTGGTTGATGCTCGATCCAGCAACACAGAGGCGCAGGGATCTCGGAACGGCTAAGTGCGTCCTGGAACTGAATCAACTCGGTATCTTGCCCACCAAGAACTTCCAGGAAGGAGTTTTCGAGGGCGCCTCTCACATTTCTGGGGAGGAGATCGCGAAATCGATCCTTGTAAGGAGAAACACCTGCTTCGGTTGTCCGGTGGGATGCAAGCGTGAAGTCACAGCAACATTTCAGGGAC
>Ga0307378_10010113_pt1 | contig 12283 bp, 18 predicted proteins | sample UN1MG_FD_202238 | JGI IMG/M metagenome (GOLD analysis project Ga0307378, IMG submission 202238) | Soil microbial communities from Risofladan, Vaasa, Finland - UN-1 | ecosystem: Environmental > Terrestrial > Soil > Coastal area > Acid sulfate soil | place: Finland: Risofladan, Vaasa | collected...
TTTATTTGCATTAAGTTATTGTATATTTCATTAAATTCTTTTTGCTTAGCTTCGGTTTCTAATGGTACTTTGCTCATGCTATACGTTTTCTATATCTTCGTTTTTCACATTTATAATTCCAGCATCATTATATATTTTATCCTTTTCTTCCTCAGTTTCGAAAGTCAGGCTTTCAATGATTTTAATGTATTCGCCGGTAGAGTGTTTGGTTGCTATTTTATGGAGGTTAGCTTTTTCAAAACCTAAATCTTCGGGTTTAATTTTTGTAGATATAATAAAAACAGGGGCTTTTAAGTCTTCAGGATTAATACGGCTTTCAGATTTTGTACGATAATCATACGCTTTGGTGAAACATTTAAAAGCCATTTCCTCTTTTCCTTTAGCTACACAAAGTTTTGCTAAGTCTTCAAGCTTATCGGCATAAATTTTATCCCAAACATCATTGGAAACGTTATCGTTTACATGAAACAGCGAATAAGCATCATAAACCCGTTGTTTAGCAGTTCTAAACTCCAAGTAAGGAAAACGTTTGCAAAGTGCTTTTGCAATGGTTGTGATGTTATCAAAACGCTCAGTTTCTTTAATCTGCATTACACCATCAACTTCGACTAAAAATTTTTGTATTTCTACCGGTACTGCAGATGATTTTCCAGTTTTACGGAATTCAGTAATTATTTCAGAGGATAAGGCTTGTACACGGGTTAAATAGTTCATACACCAAATAGTTCTTTGCGTAAATCATTCGATTCATTTTTCTTTCTAATATAAATCAGAGCTTTGGCAGCTTCGCCAGTTGATTCGTTTCCAGCTTCAATATGCTTTTCCAATTCATCTTGTATTGACATTTCAAACTCAATAATTCCTAATTGCCAGGCTATGTATAATTGGCTGTCTTCATTTTCAAATTCAGCTAAAAAAGCATTGCGCTCGATGCGTGTTAATTCTAATAAAACAGCCATTTTTTGTGGTGAAAAATTATATCTTCCATACACTTTCACATCATTTATTATTTCTTCTGTAATTCGCATAGTACAAAGATTACAAGATTTTGCAATGCAGTAAAGGACATTAAATATTATCACCTAAAATCATTTCCATAAGCTGGGCTTTTTGCTGGTGCTTTTCGAGATTTTCTTTATAGCCTTCTTTTTGCTTCTCAGTGGCTTTTTTATTGTTTAAATAACTTTGATAACGTTTAATGTTATCTAATGCCAAGGCATGTTCTTTAAGAAATTGCGAGTGATTTGTTTTAAGTAACTTTTTTAAATTTTGCTGTAAACTAAAATGTATAATAAGCGGGTGTTTAAATAAAAATTTGCCTGTATCATTAAAAGCTTTTAATTCGTCAAAAGCCTGTAGATTTCTAATTCTTAATTCGGCAAACTGCATCACCTTTTTAGGTGATGCAGAATTGTCAAGAACCTTATCAATTAAAACTAAATCATGGAAAACATTTACCCTATCATTATATAATATAGTTGCCTTTTGTATCTCTTCATCTTCAAGATTACGCCAATTTATTTTCGGGTATTCTTTTTCTTTTTGTTGCTTTTTGGATTTTGAGGATCCTCCGAAATATTTTTTTTTTCTTCATCCAGCTTATCTTCTAAATCTTCAACCTTTTCAATTAGTTCCTCGTTTTCGAGCTTCACCTCTTCGTTTTCTTCCTCAAGCTCTTCAACTTTATCTTTAAGCTTTTCGTTTTCTTCGGTTGTTTTTTCATTTTTACCGCTTGCCATTTTTTCCAAACGAACATACAAGCCTTCAAGATCATGTTCAACTTTAGATTTTTCTTCATCAACCAAATTACCAGCTTCAATAAATTCTTCCAATCGAATAATTTCAGCTTCAATTTCATCATAGGTTTCAAGCTTAACAGGTTCATTTTTTTTTCCCTTTCCTCGATTTTCGAGAATTTCATCTTTTGAGGCTAAATCAATTAATTCATAAAGAATTTCTCTTCGTTTAAGATCATTATCGAAGTAATTTTTTGTGAACACTTTTGATTTTGGATTCTTTTCCTTTAACAATCGCAAATCAGATTCTAAACTTTTTTTATCGGCTTTTAATTCGATAAATATGGCGTTTTTTATTAAATGATCCATTTTATTAAATTATAGTTAATATTACTTTGAAAATGCTAAAATATATTACATTGTAATATGTTTAAAGGACATAAAAAAAGCCCTACTATGCAAACAGGGCTTTTAAACCTAAAATGAATGACAAAAAAAACCTATGCTGTTTGGACCCGTGAGCCTGCCACTTCTATTAATGTGGCATCATCTAATATTTTAAATGATATTTTAGAACCTACATTAGCGGTCCAGGTTGTACCGTCAATTAAAACAAAAACAGTATTATCTGCAATGGTTGGGGCGTTAGTATCCGCTACACCTGCTAATATATCAATTACCCTTCCATAATCAGCTGAACCAATACCCGAAACAGTTGCAATTACAGCAGCACCTGTACCATCAGTTAATCGATATTGTGGGTTAGCAACTATTGGAATATTAGTTGCATCGGCTACCACTACCGAAGGCGTTTGTGTAACTATAGTGCCGCTATATTTCAATAGCTGTCTCCAATACGTATTACCAAACATCAGAGAAATATATTTTCCGTCGCCATCTTCCTTCACTTCAAAACTTTTCAATATCATTGCTTTGCAGTAAGAACCCAATATTTTTATTTCTGTATCTTCACATTCCTGAAAGAACAAAATAAAACCATTTCCCTGATATTGTTCTATGAAATCAAGTCCTGCATCATCGAGTTTAACTACTAAAGGGACATCTTTGTTATATGTACTTGTTATATCACCTTTTTCGCCGGTTGCTATATATTTAAGTGAATTTTCAACCCCTTCAAAACAATGGAAATATTCACCAGATAATAGTGTTATACTCGCAACCTCCCTACTTGCATCAGGCAAAGGAAACGCAACGGTGGTATCAATCTGATCACGCGCCACAAGCCATAATTTAAAACCTAATTGTGTCGGTGCGGTATCCCTATCGCTTGGTTGAGATATGTTGCCAATTAAAGACATGCTCATGGCAATTACTGAACCGCCACCAATAACACCATCAGCAGTATCAAACCCTTTATCAACAGCCGAAACAATAGTCATTGTCCCAAAAATCAGAACTGTAACTAATAATAAGAAAATTTTCATTATACGTTCTTTAGCCTTTCGTACTTTAACTTCAGAATAAGCTATTTGTTTAGAATTATATTTTTTCACGATTATTTTTTTTATAGTTAAAAAATATCCCGGAATTTAATCCGGGATGAAATATATTAAGTTAATGCTTATCTACCACCAATTACGTTTGGTTGTTTTGCCGTATTAATGGTACGGGTACCACCAACCCTACGCTCTAAATCGTAAAATTTAGATGCTGTTTCATCATAAACAAGCATAATATAATCACCAACGGCTGTTGGTGTCCATGCAGTAGTTAACTGGTCAAATTTACCAGTTTTTGAAATGGTTGTTGTATTTGTAGTACTTCCAATTTCTATAATAAATGCTTTCCCTTCGGTTGCGTTTGAAATATCTGTAATGACAGTTGCACCTGTATTAGCAATGGTAGTAAACCAGAAGTTATCATCGGCATCAGCGGTGGTTGCATCCGCCACAAGTGCTGTAGCAGGTTTGTTCATGAAAACTTCCTGTAGTGCATAAGCATTAGCAACTAGTGCAGCAATGGTATCGAATTGTTTTCCAACCCAATCGCCACCGAAGCCTTCTTTCCATACACTCCATGATTTTACCGTTTCCATATCTTTAATGAACTGGATAGCAAGCATTTCGCCAGGCTTATAACCAAGCTGTTGTAAATTACCTGGTTTGGCAACCACTATATACTTCAGTTGAGCCATATTAGGAACCCATTCGATCATTAAATCGGTATCGGGTACACGATTTATTGCTGGTCCATCAAAATCGGTTTGCAAACCGTATTCAGCTCTATATTGAGATTTCCACCAAAATTTGTGGTTTTCGTTCAAATACATTTTATATTGCTTTTCCGGGAAATTAGGAACGGATTCTTTTAATTTATTATAAAACGCAATTACAGTATCAAGCATATTTGTTAATGACGAATCATATTCAGAAAGTCCGGCATCAGCAAAAGGATTTAATTTTAATTCATTTAAATAACGAATTAATGAATAAATATATCCAGTACCTGCATTTAAATAATGTCCGGCTTGTCCGGTTACAGGTTTAACAAAAATACCTGTAACAGCACGTTCGTATTGTTCGTATAATAATTTTTGGCCGATTTGTAAAACGGACCATTCTATCATACTCAACTTAATAGGATCTGAACCACTAGTATTTAAATAACCTACATATTGCCTTTCAATCCACTTCATGGAGTTGAATAGGGTTTTATACATGGCATCATCAACATATCCCAATTCTGGTTGTAGATCGATAGCACCTTTCCAAACTTCACCAACTTGGTAACCCTGTGAAAAATCACCTAAAAATGCGTTGGTTAATAAATCCCTATCCTGAATTCCATAACGTTTTGGGAAAATTCCATCAACAGAGGGAACCGCCAATAAACGAGCAATGATTTCATCGGTTCGGAAAATAACAAATTGATCACCTAAGCCTGCATTGCTTAAATCAGAATAATCAATATCTAAACCAGCACCTGTTTTATTAGGTATTAACCCGCCAATTTCGTGTAAATGTTGAATACGTTTCGATATTGCAGCACCAAATTCTTCAATTTCTTTTTGAAAAGCTGGAAAAACTGTTCTTTCGTCAACCTCTTCAGCTTTAACCAAAGCAGGGTTTGCCATTACTCTATTCCATCGCTTTTTAAGCGAATACATTTTGTGCTCAATACCAAATAGGTGAGTTGTAGAATGTCTACGACCAATTACTATTGCTTTCACATTTTCTATTTTAGGGTTAAGTGTTTCTGTTTCTGCAGCAAGCTTTTCATTTTTTTCAACAAGCTCTTTATTCTTCTTAGCCAAATCGACTTTTTCTTGTTGAAGTTTTTTAATTCCTTCATCAAGATCAGCGGCTGGTGGATTTGCAGCACTACCCTCTTCACCGTCATCTTTACCTTTACCATCATCTTCACTACCACCACCTAATAATGAGAGTGCCTGATCGTACTTTCCGGCTTTTTCTAAAGCTTCCTGATGGTCTTCAGAATCTTTAATGAGATCGGAGTTAAACAACTCGGTATATTTGTCAGCAACTGCCTGCTTATCTTCAACCGATGTTATATCGCTTGCTTTTTTGCCTTCGCCAAATACAGCAACGATAGCTTCTTGTAATCGTTTTAGAAAATCTTTCATTTTTTTATTTTTAATTATAAATTGAAAATTTTGTTTAATTTGCTTTGCTCATCTTTCCATGATTTACCAAGCTTTTCAGCTTCCAATATTGCATCTTCCATAAGCATTTGACCATCAATTAAGCCAAGGGTGTGAGCTTCCTGTGTAAGGAAAGTTTCTCCACGAAATAGTGGGTGTTTTTCTTCGAGTGAGGCAGTTTTTGGCCTACCTTCTTTAACGGCGGCAATAAATTGCGCTGCGAGCGGATCAAGTTCTTCCTTGATGTACTGCTTTGTTTCTCCTTTTCTAAGATCATTATATTTTTTATTTTTTAAATCGCTTTGTGTGGCGTATTCTTCTACATGTTTTAAACCTAAACTTTCGTAATACCCGGTAATATCCCAAAAACTAACCATAGTACCTATTGAACCAATAATTTCGTTCGGAGTGGCAGAAAATATTTTTGTGCCATTTACTGATAAATATATTGCAGCACTGGCAGCCACTTTTTCAATATGAAAAACACTTGGCTTTTTTAAATTCTTAACTGTATTGTTTACAACATCTAAAAACCATGCTTCGCCACCACCGCTTTTTACTGAAATGAAATGCGCATTTATATTTGGATTATTATCAGCTGCAATTAAATCGCGTTTAAATTGTTTGGATGAGAAATGCCACCAACTTTCATCGGCTAATATTATACCGTGTATCCTATGAAATGCAATGGAATTTTCGGGAATATCATTTTCATAAAAATGAGTAGTTAAGGATAATGCTCCGCATGATTTCACAAACTCTACTGATTCTTCCTGATAAGTAGGTATTTCTGTATAATCTTCAGCAATATTGAAAAACACATCGGCCATAAAGCCGTTAGCATAATCTTTTGTCATCCAAAATTTGGATGAAAGCATCAATGATATTAAAGCAGATTTTGTTTTTAGCATGATGTAATTTTTTTACATCATGCAATTTGTAGTGAATTAGGCGTATTTTAAAGGACTGGGTTTTTTGAGATCCATTGAAAATTAAATTCGTCAATATCCCTGTTTGGTGTAACAAAAACCTTTGCCGGATTATTTAAATCACCAATTATAAATTCATTGGTTTTATCATCATCGTAAATTACTATTATAACGGGTGCACTTTGTGTATAATTTTCTCTGTTATCATAATTAGTACGTTCAATACCAACCGTTAATTCAATATCATATTGCAATCCGGCTTTAGTATCAACAGGCTCTTCTTTTGGTTCAACATCATTAAAGGTTGGAAATTCATCAAATGTTTTTCCACTTTGTAAAGTTATTGTTCCATCAATTATACTCTGAACATTAAATGAAGGAATTACTTTTATAAAATTAGCATATTGTTTCATGTTGAAAATATTTGAATATCAGTTACTTAAAGTCATTTCCGAATAATTACCACATAATTACCGAATAATGGACTTTTTTGTAACTGAACTGGTTAATTTTTTTCTGTTTTTTTCTCAGTTTTTGCTTGTTTTTTAAATCTGCCCCAAATTTTATGTAATGACCAAAAATGATCCTTAATTTTATCTATTGGAATTTTATTCAAATCCATCCAATGAATTATAGCATATTTTATTTGCCAGTTATCTTTTAGCGTTTTTTCAGTCATAAACGAAATGAAGTCGCTATAAAATAAAGCATATAAGTACGAATTAATTAAACCGTAATTATGTGGTGATATATAACCCAATGTACGGATATTACGAAATTCAGAAAAAGGCAAATGAAACAATAAATTATCTTCTTTTGATTTGGGCGGTTTCCAATTTTTTGGTTTGTGGGTTAAAAAGGAATCGAGGAAAGGAAGTATTTTATTTTGAACAGTAGCAGGGATTGGCTCTTTACCTCCATATTTAACTATAAAATAATCCTTAAGATAAGGGCGAATTCTTACTTCAATAATTTCGCCAGATAAGTTTTTTGTATTTGGCATTTGATAAGGTTTTTTTGCATATAACGTCAAATTTACAAAAACAATGTTGCAAAAATTGCATGTGTTGAAAAATATGAATGTTTGTTAGTAATAAGTAGTGAGTATAAAGTAGTGAGATTATTTACAGCTTGGAATGATCACTACAAATCAAACCATCTATTATTATCTAACCAAATCATTATTTTATCCATTGTTGTTCTCATTTTATCATCAGATACGATTAAAAAGTATGGTGTTAAAATAATCACCATACAACACCAAATAATAGTTTTTATAATCAGTTTTCCCATCACTCGTAATTTGTTAAATTTAAAGCGGGCTGTTAACCCGCTAAATTACTAATTAATTTCGTTAAGCTGAATAAAAAAAGTACGTAATGCCATGTAAGTATGCATCATGCTTTTTTTCCATGGGTTTGACGGTGAATAATAATAGTGTACAAAGGCAATCATAAAATCGTGCAGGTTTTCGTTGTGGGTTTTTAAATCTTCGCTTTCAAGAAATTCATGTAAAATTTTTAAGGCTTTTTCCTTGTTGGGAATTCCGTTTTGTTCGTCATTTTTACTTAGCATAATGTTTAAAATTTAATTAATAAATAAGGGGAGATCACCGCTAAGTAAACTCATTGCGAAGCAATGAAATGACTGCCGGACTTGCACCAGTTTGCCTCCCCTGTTTCTTTTTTTCAGCCTTATTTGTGGATTAAGCTTCATGAATAATGAGTTTACTTAGCACCACAAATATAGGGAAAAATATTTCTAAAAGTTTAAACTCAATTGCTGATATTTGTTATTTAACAATGTGGTTAATTTCGCTTTTTCCTTTTTAATTTCTGAACCGATGCGGCTGTAAAGCTTTTCAAGTTTTCTTAATCTGGTATAATGTAATTTTGTTTGTTCTTCATCTTCAGTTTCTGCGTAATTGGAGGAATAAAAATTTAAAATTTCTTACCACCGTATTTGAAGCCTCTAAGCTCATTGTACTGCATTTTGCTTTTAATGTGTGCCTCAATGTTAATATTGTTCTCTCCACAAAAAGCCAACGCACGTATTATCACATCAGCCATTTCATCTTCCAGTGTGTCTTTAATTTGCTTTTCAAAGTCCTCTTTAAATTCAGCATCTTTAACATATTGCTTCCCTGGTGTAAAATTGCAAAACCTATCTTTTCGGTATGCTTCAAATGCCTCCACAACTTCACTCGTAATCAACATTAGTCTTTGTGTTATATTCGAATCTGTGAATCCCATTTTAACTTGGAATTGGTGAAGTTGTTCGCTCAATTCGTTTAATCCTTTAGTCTTGTAATCCATAAATTTTAAATTTTTATTTGTGTTTCAATTCAACTTTTCTGCAAACTCGGATGAGCCAACTTTTCATATTGCCACCGTTAGGCACAATATTTATTATTTTTTGCCCGCCCGCTTTTGCTTTTTCAAAGCAATCTGGATTTCTAATCCCAAAGGTTCAAGCCAATTATTAAGCTTATCAATATTCGCTAATAGTTTACGCTTGAAATTTTTATTGTCGTGTCCATATTTTGAACAGAAAGCAGTCCAGCTACCGAACTGCTTTTTTATTTGCTTATCAATCATAGTTTGTAAAGTGAAGTCATTAAACCTTGAACTAATTCTACATCACCTCTTTTATCCTCATTTATAATAGCTCTTTTTTCAAAGGGCTTGTAAGTTCGAGCAGGGATGCAAGTATTTTCAAACTCTTTCACTTTTGCAATACCTTTATCTATCCAATGTTGAACTAATTCGGGAATGGTGTCATACAACTTTACACCATCTTTTAATATCATTCTACAAAGTGTAACAGCTTCTTTAGCTTTCAACTGTTCGTCTGTTAAGGTTTCTTCAACTGCTTTCACTCTTTTTGCACCACCGTCTAATTTATGGCTTCCTGTATTTCTTTCGTTAATTCTACCGTTTTTCATATCTGTAAATATTAATTTATAAAACAAATTACGTCATTATTTACGACATAAACAAGCTTTTTAACATTTATTTTCGTTTTTATTTACGATTTATAAAAATCCCCCCTAAAAAAATTAAAAAATACAGACACCTAACAATATAGGATTTAAGGCACAGTTGAGCCAAAAAAAGAGGCAGTAAGATAAAGAATTTACTGCCTCTTTAAGGAGCTTGTCGGTTAAAATACCCTTTCTCAATTGTGTTTTAAATCTTGTTGGACTAAACCATGGATATACATAAAATTTGTATAAATATTCAAAGTCAAAAATTTATACCTTTATTAAAAGGGGATTTAACAAAACATATTTTTTTTTGTATAAATATTCATTAATTAGCATATTATTTATTTTGAACAAAGTATAAAAGTACAAATTATTATCATAAATTCACGGTAGGGCAAAGCCGCCGACCGAAGGGAGGTTTAGTTCAACATGGTATATAACCAATGCAGGTGTCCTGCGTATTTCAAGGTTTGTACTATTTATTAACTTCATCATAATTCGATAGTTTTGTGGTTTCTAATCCTGCACTGGTCATATACCTGTCCGTTATGGGCAATTGCTTACTGCCACATGTTCACCATCATCTATGCTATCAAAATGTGCTTTTGGGTGGTGGCATTCCACAAACTCCAACAGGCATAAGTTTGCTACATCAACCAAAAATTCTTTATTGCCTGTTTCGGCATATTTATTAAGCCTCTTAATCATGGAGTTTGTACGCTCATATTGCGGTTTGCTACTCGCTCCAATTCTACCATATCTTAAAGCACCCATAATTAGCCTATTGCGCATAAGCTCCTCAAATTCATTACTCCACTCGCTCGCTTTCAGTTCTTCGTATGTAATCGCTGGTTTATTTTCGGGTTTATCCAATTCAGGCAACCCGCATTTCCAACGCCACGCATTATCATAGAAAAAACGCAACTGCCCATAACAAGCGGTCATACGCAAGCTGGGTTTCGTGCTGTTTTTATCGTTTGCACTTTTACTCATAATTTATTTGTTTTTGAAAGTTTCTACTTCTAATCCCAGCCATCGCATACCGCCAACGTTAGCTGCAAGGCTCAGGAACAATAAACCAATCAGTTTCCCAAGCCTCCCCGCTTCTATCTTTCCAGAATGTATCTGAATCTATCGAATATCCTTCTTCGGTAAATATTGCAAAATCATTAAAGGCATACACATATTCGCCTTCATCAAAGAATCTATGTGCAACTAAGTTTTCTTTCATTGCCTCTTTTGCCTGCGCTTTAGTCAAACGCCCAGCAGCTAACAACGCATCATACGCCATTGGCTTAGTTTTGTTGTTATTTAGAATTTTTGTTGTCATAATATTGTTAGTTTTAAATTTGAACATTAGTCGTTTAAAATCGCCAACAGGCGCATATGCCAAACGTTAGCAAATAGTTTGCTATTTAATATGTCCGCATTTAATACATTCATCATATTCGAGGTTATGGTTAACAAATCTGTGATATACGTGGTCGCAAACCGATTTGCTAACATCAGATATAGGTAATGCGCTTTCTTCGCTCGAACGTTCACCAACCGCACGTAATAAATTTTCATGTAATATCCATTTTTTAGCTATAAATGCTTCTAATCCCATTTCATCAGTTGTTGTGTTGTAAGCAAATCCGCATTCACTATCCGATTTACACCATACTGTTATATTCACATCATCTGGCATCGGGTTCATTTCCTTACCGTCTTTGTAAATATCAGTGAACTTATCAATGTGTTCATTTATCTGTTCTGCTGTTAAATCCATCGCTCGTATATTTTTAAGTTTATATCACATATCTAATGTTGTACTATTTTTGAGGGCGCACTACCCATATCTGAGTACCGTTAGCCACCATTTAAGGCAGCATATTAAGCCACATGGCATTGCTCTCTTTTTCATAAGCTTTGTAGTCTTTATATCCTTTTCGCTTATACCATTCGTGCATCCATGTATCTTTTTTCACCCAAAGCATCGTTTCGGCTTTTAGGTCTTTAGCTATTTGTATGTGGTTGTTTAATAGTTCGGTCGCAATGCCATTCCCACGCTCATCTTCATTAACACTAAGCCAATCAAAGTAAATAGTGCTATTGTCATCATTAAACCAGTATGTTCTTGCAAATGCCTTCCCGCTTTTCTCCATAACTAAAACTGAACCTCCCCAGTCACTTTCGGAAGTATGGAGGATAAAACGGTAGCTAACAATGCGTGATAATGCATTGCTAAGTATCTGCAAGTTTGTAACGTTATTTTCTTTATTCATCTATCCCTGTAATGACCAAGTAATATCTGGTCAATAGTTGAGAATACCCAAACTTCAAATTTAGGGTCGAGCCATGCAGCAAACTTTAAAGCTAAAATTCGGTGCATCCATGTTCCAGATTGACCCTTAGTTTGTATAATTTCATCCCTCTTTAGAGGTTCTGAATTTCCACCAAATGGTGTAAATTCAAGTGCGTTTATAAACTCATTTGTATGGTCTGATTTCAGAAAAACGTCAACCCTTTTTCCGAAAATTTTTGCCATTTGTGTGGCATTAACCATTAGATTGTCGTTTGACGTTGGAAGAAAATCGACAGTCTGTTCGTTGTAAATAAAATGTACTACTTCCATAATTTTAGTTTTGAAATATTATACCATTATCAGAAAAACTTTTGTAGGCCTTATCGGTATTTAAACTGATAAGCTCATTAAAGAGGAAGTAAGTTCTTTATCTTACTGCCTCTTTTTTTGGCTCAACTGTGCCTTAAATCCTATATTGTTATAAGTTGCCAGATGGGTTCTAAATGTAATGTGCTTTTTTTCATAATAGTTATATTAAATTATCTAAAATCATTCCTGTGAATAAAACAATTTTGAGTATTTATTAAACATATATTGGCTATTTCCGCAACTTCTTTATTTAACTTTTTGCAATAGCCATAATGAATTTTATTTGCTATAATTTTTTCATTGTTATTTAATTGTTTAGTTTTAATTAAATCTCGATCAAAATAATGGCAATTA
>Ga0307378_10010114_pt1 | contig 12282 bp, 16 predicted proteins | sample UN1MG_FD_202238 | JGI IMG/M metagenome (GOLD analysis project Ga0307378, IMG submission 202238) | Soil microbial communities from Risofladan, Vaasa, Finland - UN-1 | ecosystem: Environmental > Terrestrial > Soil > Coastal area > Acid sulfate soil | place: Finland: Risofladan, Vaasa | collected...
TTGTAACAGACTGCTAAAAAGCAGCAGACTGTCACAATCCGGCTTTTTTATAAAAGGACAAAAGAATTGTTGCGGGTTCTTGGCAGACTGCTAAAAAGCAGCAGACTGCCAGGAGCCCGCTCATTTTGATAAAAAACAAAGAATTGAAGCCGGATTGTAACAGACTGCTAAAAAGCAGCAGACTGTCACAATCCGGCTTTTTTATAAAAGGACAAAAGAACACCCTCCGCTGCGCTACGGGATTGGCCTTCGCTTCGCTCGGAATGTAGGATTGTGTCATAAAAAACTGCAATTCTTACATAATACAACCTATATTATAGGGCAGCCAAAAGAACTGGCCGCCCCATAATACGTATTATGTAATCAGCATTTTTTCCGCCACAATCCTATCCAGAAAATGGCCGCCTAATGGTCGGCCACATATCGCCCCCCTTCTCCCCCCTCCAGGGGGGGTTCTGTCGCTTCGCTTGAGAACGGCAGGAAAAAAGAATATCCCACCATCCCACCCTTCTCCAAAACAACCGCACATCAAAAACCGTTTATAAAATCCAGCGGGGGGGTTGTGCGTGGTGTTGGCGGCCCAGTTGCGAAAATTGATGTACTCGAAGTAATTGCACAAAAGCCATATCGGGGGTCTCGAAAGCCGCCAATGCCCCCGCCCACCCTGTGCCTTCGCTCCCTCGCTTCGCATCGGTCGCTTGCCCCCCGCTGGTCAAGAAAAAGCAAAGAGAGGCATTAAAGAAAAAAAAAGTACCAAAAAAAAGAAAAAAGAAGGGGGGGTTTGGGGGGGAAGTTGAGAAAAAAGAAGGGGGGGGTTGGGGGGGGGAAATAGCCGGAGAAAAAACGCAGTTTTGCCGGCAAAAAGCCAGTGAAGTGAAAACGCAAGCGGCGCCCCGTCGATTAACTTCAAATTATTAATAAAAACGGGGACTTATAAGGCTTTTTTTTTAGCAGAGCAAAACCAGCCAGAAAAAATTTACTGTCTTATCACCAGAGTGCATAATCCCTGCACTGTATATATCTATTATAATATATTAAGGAATAAAAAGGAAAAATCCGCCCTTTTCAAGTGCGAATTTTGTCTTATTTTAATGTTTCGTCACCAGCATAATCCTCAATTCTCGTAAAAACTGAACTAAACATAAATCGTACGTGACGAAACGGCGCTTCGCGCATACAGCGATGGGAAAAAGCAAAAAATATGCCAAAAAACGGGCAAAATTGTGAGTAATATCCATTCAGTATGCAAATAATTTAAAGTTTTTTTAAGAGACAGGAATATAGGACAAACCGATAGTAAGTATCGGATATTTTTGTTGGACAGGGTTTTGTCAGTTATTTATAGTATTATTTGTGCGTTAAATAAAAAGGAGGTAATATTATGGAAGATAAAAGGTGTGTGAATTGCAGCCGAGTGCCGGTGGTCGACTCAACGCTTTGTGTTGACTGCCTGGCCGCGTGTGAGATTGGGCGAAGAGACGGGAGCGAGGAAATCGAGCGGCTGAAAGAGAAAAACAGGCGGCAGCAAGGGTTGTTCAGGGTGATCTTCCAGGAGACTCAGAAACTCATAAAAGCAGCGGGGAGGTGATTATGAAAGAAACAGGGTGGATAGAAATAAATTATTCGCGGGGTCAGCAAAAATTAATTACCTGTCAGTCGTGTACAGCTACGGCGACAAAAAGAGTAACATTCGAGGATCTTTATGGAAAGCTCATTATGAGCTTGTGCGATAAGTGCGCAGAAAAAGATTACCTGGAATTAATGACCCAGGGCAGGTTTTCTTGGCCGGTGAAGTGCGTTGAGAAGATATAGGTTTTTCCGATAACACCTATCGGAAAATCCATATTGTTAATTATTAAAAAGGGTGATAGGGAGAGAAATCGAAGGGCTTTCTGCCCCCTCGACCCCCGGCAAAGGGGGGGTTTTCCCCCTTAACTCCCCAAGGAAAAGGCGCTGTGAAGAAAATATGAACGCAAGCTGTTATACAATTGCAATAACCTTATTTTCCTCCATGGGCCAAGGCCAAACCCACTACACAAAAACTTCAATCAAAACCCTCATCGAAAACCTCGAGAAATATCATCAGATAAAAATTCACCGACGCTGGACGTTTCAATGCCTAAAAAACATGCTTGAATCTGGTTATATCACACGAAGATCACGATACAAACAGGGTGATGGTGGAATTATTTCGCAAATTCCATCTCTTTATGCTTTCACTGTGAAAGGTATAAAACTGTTAGCACGCCGGCGTGTGACCGGTGCAGCTAAACTATTAAAAACAATGATGAATTATATATCCGGGAGGGATCAGCGTTGGCCAAAGGCAAAGGATGTCGCAGCACCGGTCCCGTTTGAAAAATACACACCGTCACGCGCCGATTGGACAAAATTGTTTGGGATTGTAGGGAAAAAAATAGAATAATTTATGAATAAAATCAACGGCGTGCATTGTTATGCACACCGAAAGGAAATAAGCTAATGAAGAACCCTTGGATGAATAAACCGCCAGACTTTTATCCAAAATGTGTAAAACAGATCGGGCCGATGACAGTTGAAGACAGGCTTCGAGTTTTAAAATGTTTTGACACGTCAAAACTTCGTGACGTGATCGCATGGTCCGGGACACAAAAGACTGTGCGCGCAAAAGCGCAGGTATATTTAAAACGGAGGGGGATTGATGTTAATAAAAGCAGGGGTTGATATATCTAGATTGCAGCCAAAAATAAGAAAACGGTTGAAACAGATCGAAACAATTGTCTGGAATGTGATCAACGAGGAATTGATAATCACATCAACATACGAGGGTGACCACGGTGCAAGCAGCTTGCACTATGCTGATTCAGCGATTGATATTCGCAGATCAAATAAACCTGACAAAATAGTTATGGAGATAAAGCTCGCGCTGGGAAAAGATTATGATGTTATCCTGGAGAACAACCACATCCACATCGAGTATGATCCGATATCATAGGTATCATAATGATTGTTCCAAATTATCTAAATACCAGGTTGCCTTTATTTTCTGTCCGCGCCAAGGGGAAATGGAAGAACCTAAAAATATTTCAGGTAATCAAAGGGAAACAGTTTCTTCGTGCGTACACGGATTATGATGGGAGCGCAAAAGGGCACTTAATTCCTTTCCAGTCTAAGTTTGCAGCCGCGGTTTGGAACTGGCAAAACATGTCACAGGTTAAGCGGCGTGTTTTTATTTCTCGAGCTGCAAAGCTGGGTTTAAGAATTTCAGGTTATAATTATTTTATCTCTCTTTATATGCGGGACCGATTGGAGGATTACATGGGATATCCGGATCCACATCATTTATCGCACGAAAGCGGCGGGGCAGACGAAATAAACTTCAGAACACCGCCGGAAACAATGTTTGAAATTTTTACAGAAGCCGGCATATTATCCGGTAGGCAAGAGTCGATTGGCCTATCATGGGCAGATTTGGGGCAACAAGGAGCGGAAACATGGATTCGCTCCTTGGCATACTTGGGCAACGGTATCGTGCTTGCGGGATCAGATCCGAGCGGGAAAATCTTTCGCTCAACAGACTATGGTATAACATGGGCAGACCTGGGGCAGCAGGGGGCAGAACTATATATACACTCCTTGGCATACTTGGGCAACGGTATCGTGCTGGCAGGGTCAGCACCGAATGGAAAAATCTTTCGCTCAACAGACTATGGTATAACATGGGCAGACCTGGGGCAGCAAGGGGCGGAAACACGTATATACTCCTTGGCATACTTGGGCAATGGTATCGCGCTTGCGGGGTCAGGTCTGAATGGAAAAATCTTACGCTCAACATAAAAATAACTGAGATATTATAATAGATAAATAAATGATTATCCACTCGACATCGTATGGTTCAGCATTAAGGTCGGCACTGATCGGCGCGAAAAAACAAATTTATATCTGCACTTACGTGACCATTTTGAACTTTAAAAAAAAAACGATTTAATTAATATATTATTTGTAATCCTGCGACAAAAGCTTACCTCGGGCGTGGATGTCCGATTCATTATCGACCATCCGCGCCCACATAAAACAAATTATCACGCTACAAAGTTCTTAATCCGCCGATTGCAGACCTGGAAAATTCCTTTTTACATGGTCCCGATCAGGACAACCTGCCACGCAAAAGTAATCCTTGTTGATAACTCGTCAATTTTTATCGGCAGCCATAACCTTGCGAAATCAAGTTTTCGCAACCCCATGGAAGTAAGTATTGAAAGCCACGATCCAGGGGCTTGCAAAAAAGTTGAGGATTGGTTTATAATGTTAATGAAGGATCCCGGGTTTACTTACTACCCGGCTGGTAAATATAACATCCCTGATATTTATCCATAAGGAAACCGTGGCCAGAGTAAAAGGGTTTAATCCGCCCGACAATGAATATAACTACACAGACGCCGACGGTGTGATACATTACCAGGGCGAATTCATCCGCTCGATCTTTGGAGATGGTTCTATTTCGCCAGGTGATTTAGAGACTGATATCGTTGGGCAGTCCAGGCGAGGGGAGCGGCCAGTTCAGCAAGGGGCGGGAAGTTCGAGTCAAAAAAATTACAGGGAAGCATTTAAAAACTGCACACTATTGTGGAATACCCTGCAAGAAGTTTGTCCGGTACCATGTCCGGATCCTCCACCAACATCAAAAAAATCAGTCTGGGACGCAAAACTCGAATTTGGTGTAACCTGTAGTTATTTAGACTTATTTTTAAAATGCTGTATAAAGTGGGCGCTTGGCCACGGCGGTGCTATGCCAGACGGTGACTGTTTTCCTTGTGTGCCGACAGAAGCTTGCGACGGCGTCTCAATAACATACGAAACCGATCAAATGGGTGTTGGTGATAAACAAACATTGGGCGTTGACGGCGCGGCTTTAGGGTTCGGCTATAAATGGGAAATAGTAAGCGGCCCGGGCACCCTGGCTACCGATGACAGCGCTGCAAAGGAGTTGGCAGCATTAATCGATGTTGGCGAAACGGAAATTGAAAAAATAAATATAACTGAAGCATGGATTGAAGCGAATAAATCTGCAACCACCTCCCCTGTTATAAATCCAATATCGGAAGTTGAGCACGATGCTTACAGCCTTGTGATCGACGGCATGACATTTTATTTCGATGGCGTTTATACTTCGGTTATAGCGGCGGTGATGGCTTACGCTTACGACGGGAAAATTTCTCCTACGCTAAAGAATTACTTATATGCAATCCAAATAGTTAATGAAGACCAACCCCGCGAACCAAATGCTGTCGCGTCTTATACGGATGAATTCATGACTGTGTGGGGTGATCGAGAAATCGACGCCGGCACAATCGCCCACGAGGCTGGGCATGGTCTTGCACAAGCTATATGGGGCGGATTCTCTCCTGGTATGGAGTCGGATTATCGGGCTGCAATAGATAGCGGCGAGCCTCCGGTCAGCGAATACGGGGCTACGAGCCCTTTTGAGGATTTTACGACAGCAATATATTTATATACCGAGGATCCTGAAGAGTTACTTGCTATAGCTCCGCTGCGTTATGCTGCGATCGTAGATCTCCTGTCAGGTAATATTTTTTATGGTTATCCTGTCATTTATTTCGCTCCGAGCAGTGTCGATGATGTCTGTGTCCCTGAGTTTGTATCGATAAACTTAATGTCAGGGGCTAATATTTGTGACAATCTGCAAATAACCATAGGCCCGGGTGTGAATGATATGTCATGGGACTATGATTTAAGCGCTGAAACAATAGCTCCAAGTGGCAGTGTTAGTATTTTTGTAAAAGATGGGGCAGGCCCTTTCAATTGGGAAGTTTCCGGGGCAGGTTTCTCGCTTGGTGCAGCTCAGACTGCGTCAAAGTCAAATACTTTAATCAGTGGTGCGGGGGCTTGCGGGTCAGCGAGTATATTGGTAACAGACGTTTGTGAGAAATCTTGCACAGGATATGTAAGATGTACCTCCGGAGGCTGGTCTGGGCTTATTGACGGCTGTGTGTTGGCTATACCAGCACAAATACTAACTGTTTCGGGAGCTGGAATTGGAAAATATGTTGCAATGTCAAGTGTGCAGGGTAAATACACTCAATATCATACAATAGGTAACTGTAAATATTATTCATCACCTCCGGTTGGTTGTGATAGTTGTAATAACGATATTTGCCTTACCGGCTGGTCATGCTTTGTAATATGGGGTTCCGGTTGGTTTAACTGTGATTCATTTAGCTGTGGTAATATTGATAACCCTTGTGTGTTTAATTGTTTACGTAGTTTTAATATACGATATAAAGAGTGGGTATGTTAATGAAAAACATAGATAAACTGCTTGAACCCTTTGGTTTTACCTTTGGTCAACTTCAAGACGTGGGAACATTGTTAAAAAGCCTTAAAAACAATAATATTAAAAATCTCACCATTGATGAGTTTATTAATTATATAGAAAAAAAAAAGACCGAGAGATCAAAAACAGAAACAAACCTGGAAGAGCTTTTAAACAAACAACAAGAAAGATGGGATCAAAAAACTCTTAAATGTCCTGAATGTAAATCACCAATGAACCTTCTTCCAGTAAACACAAATAGGCGAAATCAAACCGGAGACGATTCAAAGTCTCAATGGCTTTGTCAAAAATGCTGGCATGATGAGTATAGTACTAAAACAGTAGCAGAAATGTTAGGGAAATTAAATTTATAATGGCTAAAGTAGAGCGACCACTATTTTCTGATGAAGCGACCGGCCGGATCGGCATGGCGATCAGTTTTAAAAAGGGCGCTGTTTGGGATTCGATCATCCCGCAGTTTTACAGAAAGCAGGCGCCGTCGCCGGCGCTGCAAAATCAAAGGAATAAATATAAAGCAGCTTGCGACGATTGGAATTTATTATCAGACGATGATAAACAATATTACAAAGATAATGCGCCGACAGGGCGAACAGGGTTCCAATATTATCTAAGCGTCACGCTGTAAAGGCATGTGAACACATCAACCGCCCGGAGATCGTCGATTACAGGGCAACTGAGAGCGTCATTTTTTTTTAAAAAACAATAAAATATCCGGAAACAACCGGAAACAAAGAAGGGAGTTAAGAAAAATTATGGGAATTGGGGAACAGTATCAAACAGTAGTTTATTATGAGGACACGGGTGATATAAGAGAAATCTTCTCAAACCAATATATAAAATCACGAAAAGCATTAGACAGTTTGCTTGGCTTACCTGAGTCGAGAGGGTTGAAGTTTTTTTATGTACCAGGGTATTTCCCCTTACTAAAAGAAAACTGGAAGGTGAGGTTAGGCAGCAAAACAAAAGCGCCGCGCTTAATATCACAAGACGGTACCGATGGGGCTTTGTTCTTAATGCAAAAGGAGTCGGATTACATATTCCAGCACTATAAAGATATTTGCTTTGTGTTCGAAGGCGGCATGGGGGATTACCTCGACCAGGCAGACGTGGTAATAGCCTGTAAGAAAAAACATCCGGATAAAAAGCTTTCGGTCGAGATGGATGGATCAAGAAGGGCAGGGTTAAACTTAATGGTCGGCTTTGAAACTGCAGCGACAGGTACATCGGCGACTGTAGGCAAAAACAGCGGTCCGACAATCGAATTTTCGAAAATCAATAAAATGTGTGGAGATTATGGCGCAGTTGGTAAAATTGGTATATATTCTACGGTTGCAGGGCTCGACCAGGCAGCCGAAAGAAGCAAAATAAATATATCGGCAAAAGACCAGGCAAATACCCGGGCAATTATCCAGGAAAACATCGGTAAAGATTACAAAACTATAATTGCCCTGCATACGATGTCAGGTAATTGCAACACTAAAGGGATACTGCCGGCGGGGATCCCCGACATGCTTTCGTCACTGTTGGAGGATCCGGATTTATATTTTTTACATCTTGGCGGGGCTGGGGAAGAGACAGTCAGGCATGATAAAATAATAAGCTTGCAGGGAAAACTGAGCTGGCCGGAAGTTTTTGCTGTGATATCATTGTGCAGCGGGTGCATATGTATCGACTCAGCGATATTGCACATAGCGCAACATTTAAGAGTGCCAACAGTATCGTTGTGGGGGCCAACTGATTGCATAAATATTCTTGGCAATAATCATGGAGTGGAAGAAGTAACATCAACAAATGATTGCGCGGGGTGTAATCAATATGAATGCAATCAAAAAGACTGTATGCAACACCTTGACCGGAAAGAGTTAAATAGAAAACTCAAAAAACTACTGAAAGGGTGAAATGAACACTTATTATTTTTTAACTTCAGTAAATGTCGGGCCCGGGCTGAATGCGGGAAGCCGCTTGATCAGCGATGGTATAAAAGCCCTGGTTAAAAGGGCTGATCCGGATGCAATATTACAGGATTTAACTCTTTTCAATTATGACAAACAGTCCTGGTCTGCTATCCAGGACACTGCAAAAGGAATTTTTCTTTGCGGCAATCCAAGGTTTGATATGTCAGAGACTCCGGCTTTCTGGTTGACAGATCTGCTTGACATTATGTTGGTAGCACAAAAACGGGGTATTAAAATCGGGGATTTGTTCCTGGGTGCAGCGCTCCCGTTACCATATGGGAGCACTCAAACAGCCGTTAAGACCTTAATGTGTTTCAAGCGTAACCAGGCAACACTGGATAAATTATCAAAGTTTGACCTGGTAATCACTCGGGATAAAATAGCTCAAGAGATGTGTGAGCAAAAATTCATAACATCAGTATTGCTGGCAGATTCAACACTATACGCAAAAGAATATTTACATGTCGATCCAAAACAAAAAATCTATAACTGCGTGACAATTCCAAGTTTAAATTGCTCAGAGTCCTTAATAAAAAAACTATACAAAATCAAAGAGCAGATGGGACAGACGAAACAAACATATTTTTTATGCCATGCAAGAAATGAATATCTTTTAGCAAAATCCGTTATTAAAGATATTCGGGACTTAATTATAATTTATGACCCTCGGGCGTTACTTAAATTTTATGCCCAGGTTGACAAGCTTGTTTCTTGTCGGCTACATGGTTCAATACCCGCATTATCGCTTGGCGCAAAGGTTGTCAATATCGCGATGGATTCCAGGGCGCTTTCTTACGATAATTTTGGATGTGCATCGATAGATTATACGACACTCGACACAGATATAAGAAATTTACAATTTGATAAACGAAATAGCCTTGGTGAAGTATCTGCAGCAGTTTTCATAAAATTGTTTCAAGAAAAAATAATGAGGTAAATCAATGAGTTTTGACTATGAGAAAATAAAAGCATATTACGACTATGATTACTGGAACACGCCCGGGGAAAAATCCGGATATACAAACATGACCGCGGCAATCGGCGGCGAGTGGCACAGGTGGGCCTGCGCCTGGTTTAACTCTGTAATACGAGTTGAGCAGAAAAAACTTTTTGACGCAGGCTGCGGGTTAGGGCATTTCATGGTCGCTTTTAAAGATTTAGGCGCAGATGTTTATGGTTGCGATGTTAGCGATTATTGCGCAAGCATAGTTAAACAACTTTTTCCAAAAACTTTTTATCAAACCAGCCTGGAAGATTTAAACAAGATACAAGATAACAGTTTTGATATTGTATTCACAACATCAACTCTAGAACATATACCAAGAACCAACGTAAAAATGGTTTTGGAAAATTTAATAAGAATAACAAAACCATTAGGCTTAATTTATATCGAGATTGATGTGATCCCCGATAAAGGTAGAGATATGCCGGAAGAATCACATATCAATATTCGCCCGTGGGTCGAGTGGTTAAAAGAATTCAACGCGGTATCGTTAAAGTGGGGCCCGGAATATCTTCTAACCGAAAAATTACGAAACACAAAGAACTTTCCAGGGTTTCCTTTAAAAGATTGGAAGTTTTTCGTATTCTCAAAACTAAGAAAATAAAAAAGCCTTGCATGTTGTATCAAAAAATGTTCTATATACAACATCTTGTAAAAAGGAGGTGATTTAGATGGCTAAAGTTTCAGGTCCTTTTATGTCAGTCGACGCGTCAGGTACAATATTTAAAACCTTGACGGCCTCGATCTGGAAGGGGAGAAATTACATCAGAGGATATTTCATCCCGACCAACGCAAACACGGTCGCACAGCAAGCACAGCGCGCCTTAATGGCAGCGGCAGTTACCGCATGGCAGGGGTTAACAGCAATTATGCCAGTTAGTGCGCCGCTGGGTGCGGAAAGTTACAAAGATCAATGGAATCTTGCAGCCCGGGATGTTTATCCGCCTATATCGGGATTTAACTATTTCGCAATGCAATACCTGCTGCAAGGTAGCGCGCCGACAATACCCTTGGTTGCTCCGAAGAATTCCAAGACGATACACGGTTAGTATTTCTTCTGCTTTCCTCCTGGTTCATAAAAACTTCCGCCCTTTCTTGGGGGCGGGAGTTTTTTTTTGCGCAAGTCACTGATCATCGTATGTCGCTTTTTACGTGTAGTGCGTCAAATACCCCTGATCAGGATCACCTTCAGCCTGTAAAGTAAAACGTCATATATTTAAAATCAGGAAAACGTCATATCTTATAGGCTATAAAATAATTCCCCTTGACATCATGTCGCTTTACTGATAGCTAATTTCAAGAATATGTCGCTAATTAAAAACAGGGGGGGAAACATGAACCAAACTTTAACAGAGGAACAATACGCAGTTTTTATGACAGGGTTAGAAAAAGCTCAAATAAGGGACCAGTGCATTATGCTTTTTTTACTCCATGGAGGCCTCAGGAACGGAGAGGCTTGTAATTTAAACTGGGGGGATGTCTGTATCAACCAGGATATTTTTCACACGGTCAGAATCACCAACGGGCATTCAAGAAAGAAATCCTTCCGGTATGTCAACTTGACACAGAAAATTTTGAGCGTAATTAAAGATTATCGGATTTGGTATAATTCAAAAGGAGAGGTCGAAGATCCTAACAGCCCTTTTTTTATCACTCGTAATCAGAGGACCCGAATTCAACAAAGGGATATTCAAAGAATTATCATGAATTTTACAAAAAAAACCCTGGGGCAATCATTCACTCCCCACAGTCTCAGACACACTTTCGCTACCAGACTACTAAAATGCACAAATATCCGAGTTGTTCAACAGCTTCTTGGCCACGACTCACTCACAAGCACGCAAATATATACACACCCATCGAGCGATGATCGCAACAATGCAATTAATCAGGCATTTTAAGGAGAAGGTATTGACACTAATCATCATTTTGCCGATGCCGGCAAAGTGATAATCAATTATATCGTTTTGTGGCCATGAAAAAAAAAATAATCGACATATTTATAATTTTAGTGTTATGTGCCAGGTTATGTTGTGGAACATTAGGTTTCTTTAAATTACTAATTTGATTTAAAAGGAGGTCCTATGTCTTTTTTAACAAACAAATTTGTCATGATGATCCTGCCGGTAATCATCCAAAGCATATCTCCAATTTTAATTTCCCAGCTTCGACCGTTGATCGATCAACTAAGAGAAACAGCAATATCAACGCCGAATCCATGGGACAATATTTTTGTCCAAATTTTGGATGATATTATAGGCAGCATGGCAGATACATATCAGAAATCGTGATAAGTATGAATATCGAAGCCACACTTTTTTGTATCCTATTTTCAGCAATTTTTTTTGTGTTAGGCCTGTTGTATAAAATTATCTCAGATTTTCGACGAGAATTAAGGTCGAGCATAGATAAGTTGCAGAATCTGTTTTTCCTACACAAGCACGAAGAATCAGGGGACGCCTATGTCCCACGAAATTGGGCCGCAAACCAACCGCAAACCAACCGCAAACCGATAAAGTAAGATAATCAAAGGAACCCCAAAAAAAAGCAGAATAAAGGAAAAATAAAAAAAAACCGCAAAAAAAAGCAAAAAAAACCGCAAAAAAAAGAAAAATCGACACCCTGAATTTTTGGAATCGACACCAGATCGTGAGGGCATGCTAAAAAGAAGCAGACTGCCACATCCTCACTCATTTTGATAAAAAACAAAGAATTGAAGCCGGATTGTAACAGACTGCTAAAAAGCAGCAGACTGTCACAATCCGGCTTTTTTATAAAAGGACAAAAGAATTGTTGCGGGTTCTTGGCAGACTGCTAAAAAGCAGCAGACTGCCAGGAGCCCGCTCATTTTATAAAGGACAAAAGAATTGAAGCCGGATTGTAACAGACTGCCAAAAAGCAGCAGACTGTCACAATCCGGCTTTTTTATAAAAGGACAAAAGAATTGTTGCGGGTTCTTGGCAGACTGCTAAAAAGCAGCAGACTGACAG
>Ga0307378_10010115_pt1 | contig 12282 bp, 9 predicted proteins | sample UN1MG_FD_202238 | JGI IMG/M metagenome (GOLD analysis project Ga0307378, IMG submission 202238) | Soil microbial communities from Risofladan, Vaasa, Finland - UN-1 | ecosystem: Environmental > Terrestrial > Soil > Coastal area > Acid sulfate soil | place: Finland: Risofladan, Vaasa | collected...
ATAAACGGACCGGAGAACCGCCAAGACGCCAAGAGCGCCAAGGATTATTTTTAAACAAGATTTTAAGAGGGCTTGGGTGCGTATGTTTCTTGCTTGGCGCTCCCGTCGGCCGGTTCGCCAAGCCGGTTGGGGCCAACGCTCCGGAGCTATTCTTTGCCGGTCCGCGAAGAAACATCATGATTTACTTGGCGATCCTTGGCGCTCTTGGCGTCTTGGCGGTTTTCTTACGGCCTATTTTGGACAAGAGTGAATAGGAACAGTAAATTGTGGACAATGATCCTGAAGGGCAAAGAAAAAATATTGACGGGATTAACAGGATGGACAGGATGAAAGAAAATAAGCATTTGCCCGCTCCGGGAAATCCTGTAAATCCTGTTGATCCTGTCAAGTATCTTTTCATGATTTCAGGGCGCCGCAATGCGGCATGAGGAGCTGTCTAATAATTTCTGTTTTCCTTAATAAGCCAGGTCCGGGCCGGGCGCGGCCGGGAGGTTGAAAATGCAGGCGGCATCGTGGTGCATGGCGACAAATATGAAGCGGGCGGCTTGGGCCCTGGCCCTGGGTCTAGCCGCGGCGGGCTTGTTGGTTTTCGCGGGCTGCCGGGGGGGGCAAGGGTCCTCGGACGAGAACACGGTGGCGGCAGCGCCTTGGCCGGCGTGGGTGTTCGAGCACTGGGCGTGGAGCGACCCGACCAGCCAGGACCAGATCATGCAGCTGGTCGAGGATTACGAGGCGCGCGATTTGCCGGTGGGCGCGGTGGTGATCAGCAGCCCCTGGGCCACCGGCTACAACACCTTCCAGTTCGACCCCGCCCTGTACCCGGACGCCCCGGGCATGATTGACTGGCTCCACCAGCGGGGGGTGAGGGTTATTCTCTGGGTCAATCCCGTGATCAACGTCGCGTGCGCGGCCGGCGACACCACCTGCCCCGAACAGGACCTGTACAACCAGGGCAATGCCAGCCACTTTTTCATGGGCGACGGCATGCCCATCCCCTGGCCGAAAAGTCCGTCCGCCGGCGCCCTGATTGACTACTTCAATCCCCAGGCCCTGGAATGGTGGCACTCTCTGATGGACCCCATCCTCGATATGGGCATTGACGGATGGAAATGCGATACCATCGAGCCCTTTTCGCTGTTCGTATCCGTGTCCCCCTATGCCGGGCCCGTGAAGCCGTGGGCGCACAACGACCGGTATTACCAGGACTTCTTCGACTATACCCGCCGCCGCCTGGGCCCGGACCGGGTGATCATGGCCCGGCCGGTGGAGTACCTTGATCTCTCCGGCATCGTGGGGCAGCCGGTCATGCTGGCTTTTCCGTATGCCAGGCGCGAAATCAATTTCGCCGGATGGGTGGGAGAACAGGACCCGACCTTCGAGGGACTCCAGACCGCGATGGTGAACATCTACCTCTCCGCCGACATCGGCTACCTGGCGCCCGGCTCCGACATCGGCGGCTATAAGGACGGGCCCAGGGACCAGGAGACCTTCCTGCGATGGGCCCAGTTCGGAGCCATGTGCCCGCTCATGGAAAACGGCGGCAAGGGCGAGCACCGCCCCTGGATGATCGGAGGCGACACCGTGGAACGGCAGGACACCCTGGAAATATACCGCCAATACCTGGACCTCCATTACCAGCTCATCCCGTATATGACCCGGCAGGCCGCATTGGCCTGGGCCCGCGGAAAATCCATTATCAACCTCGTCAAAAACGACGCCGACATCTGGACCTGGGAGTACACCCTGGGCCCCGACCTCCTGGTCGCGCCCATCCATGAACCCGGCGCCACCCGCACCGTCACCTTCCCCGCCGGAAACGACTGGGTCTATCTGTGGGACCGCAGCCAGGTCCACGCCGGCGGCGCCGAGGCCGCGCTCGATTTCCCGCTCGACGAGTACCCCGTCTTCATCCGCCAGGGCTCGCCGCTCGAAACTCTTCTCTAGCCCCGCCCCGGCAAGGCCGCCCGCAAATAATGCGGGGGAACTCCTCGACCAGGACCGTGATCCACTCGGGCCCAAACTCCAGAGTTAACCAAGGGTTTGCCCCTTGTTTGATGGAAAAAGCCATTTATCAGGGGTTTTTTTTTGTGACAATCTTCCTAAAACGCGGTTAGTACAGATGGAGTTCGAAAAAAGGGATTCAAAGTATTGCATGGTGGAAGACGACAAGGAGCTTGCGCTGAAGGCGGCCCAAGGCGATCCCGAGGCCTGCCGGGAAATATTTGAGCGGTGCTTGAACATGGTGTTTTATATCTCAAAGATTTACACGCAAGGCGACCGCGAATCCGCCAAGGACCTGACCCAGCAGGTGTTCGCGCGGGCCTTTCGGAGCATCGGCTCGCTGGAGCCGCCTTATAACATCGCGGCCTGGTGCGCCCGGATCGCCCATAACCAGGGCATTGACCACGTCAAGGAGAACGCCCGGGAGCGGCGGGGGCTCTCCGAATATATCAAGGTGATGGAAACCCATGGCTCCGACCCTGAAAAGATCATGCTGATCCACGAGGCGACGCGGGCGGTGGCCGACTCGTTCGAGGCCGGGGTGGCGGGAATTCTCAAGGAGACGGCCCGGCTTTATTATGGGGAAGGAAAGTCCGTGGCCGAGACCGCCGTGGCGATGGGCGTCTCGAAAACCGTCGTGACCACCCGGCTCTCGCGGTTCCGCGCGCGGCTGCGCGAGCTGGTGGCCGAAAAACTGGGGGATGACTGACGTGGATACTTGCCCCCTGAAACCAGGCTCGGTGGAGCGGCTTTTTAAGGGAGCGGCCGATCGGGAGGAGAGGCTCTCGATAATGGCCCACCTCCAACACCCCTGCTCCGAATGCGCCGAAACCATCCTGGGACTGCCGGCCGATCTGGAGCGGGCAATAGTCCTTGGCCTGCTCGAGCCGACAAACGGACCTGACCCGCTCAGCGAAGACGAGAAGACGGACATGTTCCGGTCCATAATGACCGCCGATTCGTGCGTACCCGCCGGCGCCCCGGTCCTGGTCGCGGAGCAGGGAAAGACCTGGAAAGGGACCCGCTTGCTTGGCCTGGCCGCTTTGGTCGTGCTGATGTTTCTGGTGCCGGTGGCGGCGCATAAAGTGGCGGAGTCCGGCTTATGGACCGGGATCAAGCAAGGAGCGGCCGCGGCCCGGGGCGGTGTTTTCCTCGAATTCCTGGTTTTGACCGAGTCCGATCAACCGGGCCGGGCCCCGACGGTGGAGCGGGGAGACAACAACGGCCGCTACCCGCGGGCGGCGAGCCTGCTTTTCCGTTACCAGGTGGACAGCCCGGTTTGGCTCTACCTGGCGCGTTGCGGGGCCACGGACTGTGAGGTCATATTCCCCGAGGGCGAGGATGGACTGGTTGAACCGGCGGGCTTTTACGACGCATCCGCCGGCGGCGAGCTGTTGGTATATCCTTTGGCGCGCTTTTCCGGCGCCCAGACCTTTTGCGCGGTGGCGTATCCTCCTTCGGCTCAGGGTCCGGGGGTCGGGGCCGCGAAAGAGCGGGTTCTGAAGGAGGTCAGCCGGCACCGGGAGGCCTCCTCCGATAACCGGCTCCGCCACGAATGGATGGACTGTTTTCAGATCGAGGTGGGTGAAAAATGATCAGGACTCATGGAACCCGGGTAATGGTTGCGCTCCTCGGCTTACTGCTATGGGGCGCGGGCCAGGTTATTTTTGCGGCTCCACCCGACCGGGAGACCCTGGAACAGGCTTACCGGCCCCGCCGCCTGGCCTTGGTCATCGGGATCAACGAGTTCCGCGATTCGCGCTGGCGCGGCCTCCACTATGCGGGCAAGGACGCCGCCGACATGTCCGCGGCGCTAAGAGACCCGGAGCGGGGCGGGTTCGATCTTGTCATCGAGCTGACCGAGCCCTGGCAGACCACCAAGGTCGCCATCCACGAGGCCTTCAATCACCTGGACGATAAAAACATGAGCACCGAGGACACGGTGGTTATTTACATCTCCACCCACGGGACCCTGGCCCGGGACGAGGATTATCAACTCCACCAGTACCTGGTGGCTTACGACACCGCGTTCGACAACGTGCGGGAAACCGCGATTGAGATGGGTGAGCTGGTGGATGAACTAAACCGGCTGACCAGCCGGCGCAAGGTCATGATCATGGCCTGCTGCCACTCCGGCATGGGCAAGAGCGAGCTTCCGGAGGACGTGGCCTCCGAGCTCTCCTTGATGAAGGCCGGGTTTTTCGTCAAGCCGGTGGAGTTCGCGAGCGAGGCCTCCATGATTATCGGGGTCTGCTCCTGGGGCGAGACCGCCCGGGAGGATGAGGCGCTTGAGAACGACATCTACACCCACTTCTTCCTCGAAGGCATGACCATGTATGACCGCAACCAGGACGGCGCCGTGAGCGTGTCCGAGGCCCACGACTACGCCCAGCGCAAGACCTATTACTACACCAGCGGCACCCAGCGGCCCTTCGCCCGCAGCGACGTCCTGGGCACCGACCCCATCATCCTCACCGGCAAGGTCATGAAGACCGGACTGCCCATGCTGCTGAGCTATTCCGGCCAGCTCGACGGCGCCATGGTCAGCATCAACGGCCAGGAAAAGGGCAGGTTCCCGGAAGGGTTCACCACCACGCCCGGCTGGAACCACATCCGGACCTTTAACCGGGACGGCGAACCCCTCTTGAGCAGCCTGCTCTACGTCCGCCAGGGCGAACAGGTTGACGCGGACCGCCTGATGCAGGTCCGCGCCGAGCCCAGGACCGGCCTGGCCATCAACTATCGCATGCTCGCCTCCGAAGAGCTCTCCGAGATCGTGCTCCCGGGCATGGCCATGTACGGGTTGGCCTACCGGATCGGCGCCTTCCCCACCGCCAACACCTCCGTCCACCTGGAAACCACCTATGGCCACAACCAATGGAACGCCCATCTGGATCACGACCAGGCCAGGATGTCCGTGGACATCATGGAGGCCAACGTGGCGCTCCTTTATTCGTACCGCAGACACAAGACCGATCTCTTCGGCGGTCCGCTGGTCGGGGCCTATGCCATGCTCAAGCAGGTCGAGATCCAGGACCGGACCGACAACATGGATTCCGGGACCATGTATCCGGGCCTGATGGGAGGCATCAGGCTGAGGTCCGGCTCGGACCTGAACTTCGAAATTTCCGACCGCCTGTCATATCACTTCCTCACCGTGGAGGGAAAGCAGCAAGGCACACTGGTCAATGAAGTGGCCGCCACGGTCTATTTCAGCCCCCGGACCATAATCTCCGATTTCCGGAGCAACTACCAGGGATGGCGCTGGGGGCAAGCCAGTGGGCTTGAAACCGGATTTTCAAGGGAAAGATAAACCTTTTCAGACGAAAGGGGCGTGGCGCCCGCAAGGAGGAGTCAGATGAAAACCAGGACCTTCATAACAATGGCAATTCTGTCCGCGCTGCTCACGTTGATCGGCGCGGGCTGCGGTGAATCCGGATTCCTGCCCGGATCGGGGCAAAGCGTGTTCACCAGCGTCAGCGGGACCCTCGACCTGGTCACCGCGCAAACCAGCGCGGTGTCCATGGCCGCGGAAGGAGCCGGGGAGCAAAAGATCTACGTCGCGGCCGTGGACAAGGATGAAGTGGAGATCAGGGCCGAGCTCAACCCCGACGGCAGCTTCGTTCTGACCGGCCTGAAGAAAAACCAGCGCTACATCCTCTATTTCTACGCCGAGGACGGGAACGGGGACCGGGAGTACCTGGCGGTGCTGGCCTACAAGAACAAGGCCGGCGACAAGTGGGAGCGCTTTGTCGAGGTTGCCTCCGACACCTGCCAACTGGGAATCATCCAGATTCAGGCGGACGAGGACGGGGTAGTCGTGGGTGTGCCCGCTAACCCTCCCGCGACCCCGGATGACCCCGAAGGCGGCTCGGAAATTGTCGAGCCGCCCGCGGTGGTGGAAGAAAACAGGATCATCCTGCCCGCGGCCGGGAGCTTGACCTTTACCCTGGAAAGCGCGGAAGCGGGCCTCATGAGCGACCTCTACCTCGCCGCTCCCTTCGAGCGACTCCTCATCAACGACCGCCAGCCCGAGGAATATACCCTCTACCGCATGATCGCCATTGACCGGGAGGTGGAGCTGGCAATCGAGGTGGACGGCTCGCCCCGCGGACTCGGCGCCTACCGCCACTCCTCCCTCTCCGGCTACGCCCGCGTCACCCGGCTCTCGGACTACCAATGGCGCATCGAGTTCGAGGACCTGCCCTTCTACCTCGCCGACTGGGACTATAACGACATGGTGGTCATCATGACCCTGGAGCCCGTGCCCATCGCCGATATCAGCACGGGAAGCAACTTCGTCTGCGCCATGCTCGCCGACGGCCGGACCAAGTGCTGGGGATCGAATCAGTACGGAGAACTCGGAGATGGACGGGGAGGAACGGGAGTTTCCTCTGACGTCCCGGTGAGCGTGTACGGCGTATCCGATGCCGTGGCCCTGTGCTCGGGTTATCGGTTCAGTTGCGTCGTTGACTCCGGGGGATGGGTCCATTGCTGGGGCAAAAATGATAGAGGCGAACTCGGCAACGGCACCCTCAATGACAGCCTCTTTCCCCAGCCCGCCCTCTGGGTGGAAAACGCCGTGGACGTGACCTGCGGGTATGAGCACGCCTGCGCCCTCATCGCCGACGGCAGCATCGAATGCTGGGGCTACAATGACTTCGGGCAACTCGGCTCCTGGAGCGGCGTCAACATCAAGCCCAACCTTATCAATACCACACCCACCATTGTTTCCTACAATGCCGTGACCGTCCCTGGAATAACCGACGCCGTGGCCGTCACGGCCGGAGACAACTTCACTTGCGCCATCCTGGCCGGCGGCACCCTGCAATGCTGGGGCGACAACCGGCAGGGACAGCTCGGAGTGGAAGAGTGCGGAGAATGCACGGTCCCGGGCGATGACCTCTATGCTCATGGACACTGCGAGGTCCTGCCCGGAGGCACCCCGAATTGTTATCCTCCCCATGGATGGATCTACCAGCTCGAGTTCTGTACGGACCAGTGCACCGTGCCCACTTCCGTCTCCGGACTGCAAAACGTCGTGGATGCCGGACTGGGAGTGAACCACGCCTGCGCCGTCCTCGCCTCCGGAGACGTCAAGTGCTGGGGACAAAACCAAATTTCCAAATACAGCGACAAGGGAATGCTCGGAGACGGGACCACCATTGACTCCGTGTTCCCCGTAACCGTGGCCGGAAATCCCGACGGCCTCTCCCTCAACCTGATGAAACGAAAGAGTTGTCTGATCGAGTCAGGAGGAGCGGTCGAGTGCTGGGGAGGAACACAGCACTCCGGTGAACCATCCGTCCTCTCCCCGTCACCCTTGACCACAATTGATGGCGTAATCACTCTGGGCGGGGGAAGAAACGGGACCGCTTGCGCCCTGCTCCGCGATGGTTCCGCGGTGTGCGGCATAACCTCCACGCCCTATGCCATACCGCTCCTGGACCCATGACCCCGACCGCGGCCCCCTCCCCGGGGGCCGCGCCAACTAACGGCCGCGGGCCGGGTGGAAAGCAAAAACCAGCCGTCCACCCGGCCCGCTTTATTTTCGCCGCCAGGTCCTTCCCCGCTACCGGCAATTGATGGCGAGCGGTCAATATCCCTCGCGCAAGACCCCGACCAGCAGCTCATAAGGCCGCTCCATGGCCTCCAGCCGGAACGAGCGTTGCTCCACGTCAAAGCCGGCCTCGTCCAGCAGCCGGAGCCAGGTCGCCCTCGGGAACAGCCCGGTAACGTGGCGGTCGGGCTCGATGCGCAGTCCGTCCCGGTCGTGAATCAGAAAAAACACGATGCTCTCGATCATGGTGTCCTCGGGGTCCGGATCGTGGGAGTATTCGATGTAGGTCACCTCCATTCCGCCGCCGGAGTGGACTGTTCTATTCTCGGCGGATGGAAAGATTCGGCGAAGTGGTCAGGGCTGGTGATAAATACCCCGCCCGCTTCCAGGTGCGCCGCCGCGGTGTGGAAAGCCGCGAGCAGGTCCGCCTCGTCCTTTACATTCCGCCTGCCATCCTTTATCATTAATATCCGGCCCGCGCCGGTCATGTCATGACCACGGAGAGGAAGCGCCATATCGCGGTGATACCGCCGCACGAGTTCCGGAACAAGAATTTCATCGAGGATTTCCGGCGGGTGATCCTGCCGCGCTGGCAGATCATCCCCCGCACCATGTTCTACAAGGTGAGCTACGCCCGCCTGCTTTCCGTGGCGCGGACGGGCGCGAGCTACGACGTGGTGATCGCCTCCCGCATGAGAGACCTCACCCAGCCGGGGACCAACAACGTGGCGTCCGCCGCGGCCGAGCTCCGCCGCCGGCTCCAGCAGAACACCATCTTCATCCTCTCCATGAACGACCTCCTGGCCACCGTGCAAGGCCTCGACCTCGCCGCGGAAAAGGCCGTCATCGCTGAGCTCACCCGCGCCGAGAACGACCCCACCTCGCCCCGCATCGGCGGCATCATCCGCACCTCCTCCACCGACCCCGCATTCCTCATCTCCATCCTCGCCGACGTGCTCGACGACCCCAACAACTACCTCCACATCAAATCCCCCTACTCCATCGAATCCCAGGCCCACTTCCTCAACCACCCCCCGGGACACACCCAGGTCGGGATCGGAATTTAAACAAAGAACTTAACCACCAAGACACCAGGGAATCAGAAAAATCTATTTAATGGGGGATTCTAAATTTCGCGGATTTTCAAGCGCGGACCCCGAGGATTTAAGCACTTTTTCCTTAATTCCCTTTGTGTCTTTGTGGTTCAAAAAATCGGGCTTGAAGAGAGGGCGATAAAAAAGGAAGGGGATGATCCCTTCCCGGGACTACTGGCGGGTGCGGAGAATTTGTCTCGATGGCCTCATGGGCAAGGACAGCCTCAACAATTCCTGTAACAGATTCTGGCAAGGGTCCACTGGGGGTGTGGTTGGTCGCGTGATCGGCATTCACCCGCTACAGGGGGTATTCAACTCCAACTTTTTCCCTACCCATGGACCATCGAGACCCTAGAGAGCCTACCGTTCCGCCGCTGAGGTAAGCCTCAATTGTGCGAAATGTACCATATATTGTATGGTTGTCAAGCAAAAAACACTATAGCTAACCACTTTTTTAAGGCATCCACATAACATATTGATATAATTAAAAAATGGCTTGATTTAATTGTTGTGTATAATACAATTTACTTTTAGAGCAGTGCCAGCCCCATAAACAAAACAGCAACCATAGGGGTAAAAGCCAGGCCCTTGACCAGAGCCGATGACGAGCCGGTAAGGGCCGCGAACTGGTCCGGGCTTATGAGCACGCCGGCGAAAAACAGCGCCAGCGTGGCCGCGATCACGATGGCGGCGCCAGCAGTGCGGCGGGCGGCGTGGGGAGTGATTTTGGCCCTTGGCGCTCCGTCGGGCGCGGGCGCTTCGATCATTGCGGCTCTCTCGTCCACGGCATCCGCTGGTTGCGGGGCGGTCGTCGGGGGAGCTTCGAGGAGGTCGGTATAGAGCATGTATCTGGCGGCCACGCGGGGATGGAGCAGGATCAAGAGCGGCGGCGCGAGCAGGGCGCAGAGGATGAAGTTATTGGCGAAGATCCAGGTCCCGAACACGCGGAACGGGAAGAAGCCGAGCCACTCGATGCCCCATCCCAGGATCCCGGCGCAGGCCATGCACGCCACGAACACCACGGCCATGAGCCGGATGGGCGAGTAGAAAAGCAGCACCAGCGAACTGAGCCCGATGACCGCGATCAGCGCGAACAGCCCGGTCGCGGCGGCCATTCCCAGCGCGGCCTCCCGGCCCGCCCATTTCCAGGTCACGAGCTTCGACACGTCCACCACTCCCGCAAACCGCAGCGCCACGATCACAACCACCGCCGCCACCAACGCCCCGGCCAGAGCGAGCGCCACCGCCCGCGGCCTCCGCATCCACCCCGGCACCCGCCCCTGCCATGCCGTGAGCTCCGCCGTGACCTCGCGCGAGCCCATCAGCGCCTCCCACAGCTTGTACGGAATGTAGCCGTAGGCGAAGTTCGCCAGGAACCCGAAAATCGAGCCCGGCCCGAACATCCCGCCCAGCACGTCGCCGACCACGTTCCCCAGTCCCGCGCCCCACGCCCCCGCCGGACCGAACAAAAATGAGAACACCACCGGCAGCGCCGCCGCCGGACGCACCTCCGCCAACCCCGGAAATATCACCAGCACCTTGAACGGAACCATCGCCGCCGCGTAAACCGCCGCGCAAACCGCCGCCAAAACCACCAGCCGCGGGTTCCGCCACATCACCATAGCGTCCCTCATCCGCCGCCCCCCTCTGCCCGCAGTCTAGGACAATCGGCCGGGAAAGGGAAGGGGCTGGGAAGAGAATAGTAGCCGGTAGCAAGGAGCCAGGGGAAGAAGATGAGGAGAGAAAAAACAAAAGAAAGTAGCCGGAAGCCAGGAGCAAGGAGCCAGGAGAAGTAAGAAGAACGATCCGCGAGAAAGAGTATCGAAAAGGGCGGAGCAAATATCGAATGGCGCAAAGGGAAAAACCGAGAACACGTTCCCTGCCTACTGACGGCTCGCTACCGGCTACTATTTTCCGGATGCGGATATGACGGAAAAACGCCCGGAAGGTGAGCCGCGCTTGACGGGTTTGCAAAGACAAAAGTAGTTCCGGCCGACGGGCCGGTTGAGAGCCGCTCTCTTTTTGCAGCTCGGCATAAAAGTGTTGCAAAATGCAATGGCCTGAAATGGCCGTTGCGAAATGCAACAGTGAATCGTGAAAACTTTGCGGGACCCTCGCGGGCCTTCTCATTAATGTAAAGGCGGGCTCAACAGCGATGGGAAAAAATTTACATTGCCGGCGGGAAGCGAGAGCGGCCGATTTGAGGACAAAACTATTGGGGCGGGGATTACTTTTTTTCCGAATCCGGGTTCAAGGGCCTTACATCTTATGAACGGGAGCGATAAACAAGGGACCAATCAAGAGGTAGGCCCGACACTCTTGTCGGGCGGCCTCCACATGGACGCGAGGAATGCGGGACAGCAACCTGCGCGCCAAAGCCGCTTCGGCGGCGGAGCGGAGTGTCCCCGCCACCTCCAAGGAGGACGCCGTGATATCTCATGTGGCGACCGCGATACTCTTCATTTCCCTGTTGTCCTACGTTGCCTGGACCGTGGGCTCAAGGATCGTAAGCCGGGAGCACGGAAGGGGCCGGAGCAGGAGATGAAGAAATGAATTGATTGAACCACGAAGGCACAAAGGACACGAAGGAAAGAAGAGAGCTTTTTCTTCTTGTCTTCACTTCATTCCCTTGGAGTCTTTGTGGTTCAATTCTCTTCATTTTCCCTTCCTGCAATCTTTTTCATTTTTTGCTTGACATCATGAAACGCGATTTTGTATAATGGCCCGCGAGAAGGGACGAAAAATGGACAAGGAGATCGTGGTTCGACTGCATACGAGCTTTGAGGAGATGGCGCGGAAATTCCCCAATACCGGAGTTGACTACTGGTTTGCCCGAGATCTCCAGATGCTGCTGGGGTATGCCAAATGGGAAAATTTCGCCAAGGTCGTGGACAAGGCGATAACCGCCTGCAAAACCTCGGGTTACGATCCCAAGGACCATTTTCTTGGTATCAGGAAAATGGTCGAGCTGGGATCGGGCGCCAGGCGCGAGATAGACGACATCGCCCTGACCCGATACGCCTGCTATCTCATCGCCCAGAACGGCGACCCGGGCAAGGAGCAGATCGCCTTCGCCCAGACCTATGTCCCGGAGGGACGGCCGGTTAATAACCCGGGAATTCATTCCTGGGGCCGCGAGGCTGCGAGACCGCGCCGTCCCGGATGGACGGGTGAACCGGGCCACGGTGCCGGCAAGAGCGCGCTCTCACCCGTGCCTCCGGGACGGAAGAGCCTTCACGGGACGGCGGTCCCAGCGTTGAAACGCCGGGTTATTAATCGGCTGCCCCTCAGGGGCAAACAAGCTCCCTGGCAGCGAGGGCATCGAGGAGACCATACCCCTGCTTGTTACGCAGGCTGCTCCGTGACCGCGGCTCAAGTCCGAGCGGAAAAAACTGCCTCGGCAGCTCGAACCGCTCGATGCCCATGAAGCGGAAAAGAAGTGAAGCGCGGGGCCAAGTTGCGCGGGCCATGCCGCTTGAGCGAAAGCAGGGGGCAAGGAAAGGAATTAAGTATCGTGTCCCGAATGGCACTAACTTAAGCCTAACTTGGCTTGTTTTTTGGGTTTTCTTTTCTTCACCCCTACCGTAGTCGCTTCGCCGATCGCGAGCGAGAGTTCGCGCATCTCCC
>Ga0307378_10010116_pt1 | contig 12280 bp, 16 predicted proteins | sample UN1MG_FD_202238 | JGI IMG/M metagenome (GOLD analysis project Ga0307378, IMG submission 202238) | Soil microbial communities from Risofladan, Vaasa, Finland - UN-1 | ecosystem: Environmental > Terrestrial > Soil > Coastal area > Acid sulfate soil | place: Finland: Risofladan, Vaasa | collected...
TCGCTCCACTTCCCTCAAGCGTCCAAACTAGAGAAAAGTTTCAAAGCTTCTAAATTTTTGAAAAAAATATTACTTAAATATTCTTCTTATCAAACAAAATTTCTACAATTTATACACGATTTTTGTAATTGTGTAATCGTGTAATCGTGGAATTGTGTACTTGTGTAGAATACTATAACACATTAATTATGAAAATGTCAAATTTTATGAAAATAATAAAAAAATACCCAGATCCAGAGTGGGAAGATAGACAAAATAGAAGTCTAGTTAGACTTATAAAGAAGGCAAAATTTAGATATCCTGCATCAATAGAGGAAACAGACTTTAGTCTGGATAGAAATCTATCTCATATTTATCCAATTTTCCACCATTTTTATCTGGTAGACCTTCCCTGTTTTTTCTCTGTTATATCAGAAGTTTTAATATCTGCTTTTTAAATGCCCTTCTAATTGTTATTTTACTGTTTTATCAATTAGGATAACCGATTTTTAACCGTTATTAATCGGTCTGCCTCGCGTTTTTTCTGTGTTTTTAAACGCTAATTTGCTTATGCCTCCAGGTCCTGCATTTTACCCATATTTACGGAGCCGTTATTTTACTTCCTTTTTCATATCTTATTACCTGCATTTGCAGGTTTTTCATTATCCACCCCAAACGTTTTTTCAACGTTATTAAACGTTCAGGATTCCCTCTTTTATCAAATTCATTTAACTGTTATTTAACTGTTTTAACAGTATTCCGGGTTATTTTGTAGATCACGTTTTTAATAGCTTAAATTTCAATTCTGGGATTATTAAAATAATTCCTTAATGTAATTGCCTTTAATGAGAGATTTTGAACGGCTAAATTAAAATCCTGCCAATATTGAGGGTATATATACCGGATCCCTGTAACCTTAATAATTTTAAATTACCCAAAACCTACATATTCCAGGGGTGTCGGTGTATTTGTGTGCATATTTATTACTCCTTTTTAAATCTTGGTAACTTTTTATATTTTTATACCCCCCTATGCTCAACTGCGGAAACTAAAGCGGTGCTGCTCATCGGTCTACAAAACTATTGCCATAGAGATTTGATCCGCCATACCCTTATTGAAAACATTTTTAATAGGGGGGGTACTTAGTTTCCCGAAAACTCGCGCGTTATTCATCGGCGGTTACCTGGCTGTCGTTTCCAAATTCTCAATGCCCCTACCCTCGTCATTAATAAATTTATTATTTTTTATTTTATTTTTAATCATCTCTTACCACTATATATTGTATATTTATGGTTCTTCAGGGGACCTGGTTCAATCGGATATCCCACTATATATAGTTTTTATATTTAATCTTTTCTTATTAAAATATTCTTCTTATTCTTCTTTTTACTTTCCTTTATGATCCTGTCAAATAAGACATTATCATAATCGAACAGCCATTTATAATCATATTCTCTGCCTTCTTGTTGCAGCATATACTCGCATACTTCTTTTAAATGCTCCATTGCTTTATCTACACTGATAAAATCATATTTAAATTTATTTATCCAGGAGTATTTTATACCCGTAGACTCGACTAATATATGCTTATCATTTATTTCTAATCTTTCTATTGCTTTGCTGACCTGATATGCAAATATAAGATCGCGCTCATAATCGGATATGCTTGACCGGTAGCGCTCGGCTTTGCTCCACTCTATAAACTCCTGCCTGGTCATTCCCTTAGATTCAGCCATACTATCAATTTTATTCCACACTCTTGAAACTACATCATTTTTAACCAGTAAATTAGTATTCATTTTTTATACCTTCTTAAATAGTTTTCGTATGCTATATCACTATCTTTAAACTTATCAAATCCCCTCTGCATAAATTCTTTTAATGTCCAGGTATGATTCCAATAAAACATATCGTCTTTTAGAATTACAGAATAGGTATTGATAGCGTCTTTAATCTCATCTATGGAATAGTCTTTTAATTTTGCATTTATACTGCCTTTAGTTGCCTGATCCAGTTTTCTATGGATTATTATTTCTTTCTTATTCCAATAATTAAAAATCTCAATAATTCGATTATTATCTGTATTAATTTTATCTGTAATAATATTATCTGTAGATGGCGTTACGGTATTCCGTAACTTTGAGTTACGCTTTTCCGTAACTTTTCATTATCATTAGTTACACTATTCCGTAACTTTTTATATTGATAAGATTCTTTTACTAAATTTATATTTTCTTTGTCCAGTGTTAACCATTTTTCAAAATCTTGGTTAACCTTAAAATATTTACCGTCTTTTATTATAAGGTTTTTTTCTACCAGACTTTTAATTGATTCTGATATTCTTGTTTTGTGTTTTATTCTGGTATGTTTGCAAATTTGTTTATAGCTTAACCAGTCCATCTCTTTTTGAAAGCCGATAGTCTTAAAAAGAATTACCATAAAAACCTTACCCTCATAGGTTAAAAGGTCTTTTGAATTGACTATTGCCCCTAATAGCAAATTAGATATTTTAAGGTATGGATCACCATTAAAATCATTATCATTTACCATCTTTCACCCCTCATTTTAATACTGTGGGATAATGCCTTTTAAATCCCTTATTGCGTTCACAAATTTGATGGCCGGTATAAGCTCGTTTTCGTTGTAAAAGTCATTTATTAATTTTTCAGAGTTTTCTAACTGAAATGTAAAAATAATATCCTTTATTTTTTCTCCACTGGCTTTTAAAAGTTTTATCCCTTTAGCTTTTAGAAAACAGGCCAGGTAAAAATCTTTAGTTTCAAATACTTCATTCATATTAATTTCTCCCTTAATAGTTTTTTACAAATAAAAAAGCCCGGTATTTGTACCGAGCTTAAAATTTTCTATTCTTGTTTATAGTCGACTATAAGTGGAATCCTATTAGTCCTATAACGGACTTAAGATGAAATAAACTTTATATCACCATTGCAATAGTTGCATTAGTGCACCCGCTGCTATTAATACTAATCCTGACCAAAATAACCACTTATTTATATAGGTTTCAGTTGGAGAAACATCACCAAAACGCCATCCACCATCACTTTTAACCCTTAAAGAAAAGGCCAACAGAGCTGCACCCATAACTGAAAATATAACTGATAATATAATTCCCATATGTCTTATATCCAAAGCTATCCTTCCCATTAATTGACAAACAGTTGTCATATTAAATTTTCAATATTCCATCTACGAGTTTACTTATGGGTATTTGATTCAATATCTTGTAAGCAACCACGGACATCAACTAATATTTTTTTTATTTCTTCTACATCCCTTTGAATTCTATCTAATCCATTTTTAATAACCTGTTCTAACATATTCACTCCTTTTTTATTTACCATACATCATATTACAAGCGTTTATTTTGTCTTGATATCGATCTCTCAATATTTTCAATGCTCTTTCAAGACTATCCAAACTTCCACCTTCTACCGAAGAAATGCCTTTAAGAGCCTCTGCATACCAATCTTCCGTTTCTTTTAAACACTTTTCTAAATTTTCTTTTCTAAGTGCTTCTTCTGTTGCCTTTTGTTCCTGTAGCCTTATCTCTGCTTTTTCCTTTCCAGTTCTAAAAAAGACATAGTAATAAAGCATTGACCCAGCTATAACCACTATTGCCACTATTGCTATGATCATTAAAGCTTTTTTCATATTCACCTTCAATCTTTATGTTTACCATATGGGGTGAACCCCTACAGTTAGACACATTGTATACTAATATAGCATAGGATAGAATAACTGATGAGACTAAAGGGATTAAAGAGATAGGAGGGGTTCATATCATTTGATAAAATTGCGTTATACAGAAATAAATTAAGAACTGTTCGCAATATATCAAGTAAAATTATTAAACTAACAATTGAAAATGCAAATAAAATATACAAGTATCTTAAATCGTTATAAATCTATCTATTTTAATAAACTGGATAAAAACTCTATTTTTGTTAAATGGAACGAGATAACATAAAATATATTTATTGTTATAAATCGGAAAAAACATCTAAGAAAATTCTTTTGAGTATGAAAATTAATTTTCGCCCTATAGGTACTTTTAACGATCCACTTGAAAAAACTTTACAAACTTTTTTTCTCGATGAAGCTGTAAAGATTAAAAATTCAGTAAGAAATAAATTAGTGGGTATGCTTAAAAAGAAACTAACAGAATATTACAATGAAAGTTTAAGAGCAATTTGTTTTACACAAGATAAACCTATGTCTACTGAAACAATAATTTCTCAAGCTCACCGTGGTTACATGAGATTTCGTATGTGGTCACAATATGCAGATAATGGAAAAGGAATATGTTTTATTCTTGATAAAAAAAGGGCTGATAATGCTTTTAAAAAACTTATGCTTCAAAAAGGTATTTTTCATATTAATGGTTCTGTTAAATATTCTGACAATTATAAAAACAATAAAGCATTTTATTTTAAGATATCAGACTTATTGGCACTATATAATGGGAAAGATATTATTTCAACCAAAATAATAAAATATTATAAAGATTATTTTTTTACAAAAAGAACAGATTGGTCTGAAGAGAATGAATATCGTTACTTTATATTTACTGATAAAAATCTATTTTTAGATATATCAGATTCACTAGTAGAAGTAGTTTTAGGTTACTATTCGACAAAAAAAATGAAAGATTTTATTTGTCGAAAACCCTTCTCAAAAAAAATACAAATATGTAAAATCGTCTTACAAGGATATCATGCTTACATAAAAGGGATTACATAATAGTAACGAGATTTATATTGGCAATCAGACATTTTTCTAATAAACCTCTATTTTCTATTAATCAAACATACTTTATCTTCATTATTGTCATAAAATCACTTATAATCTGGTTCCAACTAAGATTTATGTGGGCTATCATTACTAATAAATTTCTTTCTTAAACTCTCCAAATTTTTTCTAGCATTTATGGTTAAAAAATGTCTTGTGCCTAATTTAATTTCAAGAATTCCCAATGATTTCTCACAGTAGTCTATTGCTTTCTTGTACTCTCCTAATGAGCCCCAGGATAAACTTAAATTATTTAGAGTACCTGCTATTCTGGGGTGCTTGTCACCGTAGACTTTCTTATCAATCTTAAGGGCTACCAAAGAATTTTTCAAACTCCTCCAATTCCTTTAATATACAGTTCCAATTTCCAATGCTTAGGGACACCATAATACTTATACCAACTTATTTAGTAATAAATTATTTATGGTTCGAATCCTCTCTCCCCAACCATAGTTGATTTTTCCCAATGTTTTTTTTCATAAAACAATAAGGAAGGGCTAAGCAAGACACTCACCCTTCCTTTTTTGTGGCTAGAGAAAAAGATTATCATCTTTTCTATCAATACGATACTTGAAGATGTGATAAATCACCAAACATATCCCACCAATTAAGCCTATTGTAAGAACCTGGGCCATAATGAAAAACGGCCAGGCAGGAAGGCCTAGGGCAATGCCATCATCCATGTATCCACCAATTTCTACAATTACGAAAAAAGGAATCGTAAACAATATGATAGGGGCTGAAAAACCAGCGAAACAAATCCAGAGAATTTTCCGTATATTTTTTAACTTTTTTTCCTTCATTGTCATTTTGTCTGTTGTCATAATTATCTCCTTCCCGTTTAACTTTTTTTCCTTCATAGTCATTGTGTTCGTTGTCATAATTATTTCCTTTCTGTGTTACTTTTGATTAAATTGTTCTTTTGAATAAGGTCAGCAACAACCGGATGTTGGAAGACCTGGATATTCCGGGAAATGAAATGGCTTAAAAGTTCCCGGCCAAGATCGGTTAGGAAGAAGTACCGGCGGTTTGGGCCGGTATCAGATGGCTGTATTTCGCTATCTATCACCTCAGACTGCGCCAGACGGTTAAGCGCGCGATAAATGCTATTCTCATCAGCACTAATAGTATTCTGGCTTAGTTCAGCAAGGAGCCCTTTTGTTTCACGGGGATAAGCTTTCCGCCGGGATAGTAAGAGGAGCAACCAGAAGCTTAAAAGCCCTTTCTTGTATGTTTCTTCCCATTGAGTAAGTAGTAGTTCAAGATTGTTATGTTTCATATATACCTCCTTAAGTAACATTCTATAAGTAATATGCTATTAGTATATTACTAGAAGTAAATGATGTCAAGGAAAAAATTAATATTTTTTAGAGAAGATAAAGTAAAATATTTTTGAGATAACACAAAGGAGAAAATAAAACCATAGATGTTTTTTCACTGTCTAAAACATTTTCAACCACCATATAGCTCTAAACCAAAGGATAAGAGGTTTATGGATTCTATGAAAAATTGTACCAGCTGTCCTTCCCCTAATCTTTTAAGGCTTATATTTACTGTAAAAATAAAAATTTTTTAAAGAAAAGTATTGCATGGGGTGCTTCAGAAATTGCTAATTACCAGCATAACAATGGAATAGAGTATTGAGTAAATTATTCTATATGAAAATAAAGAAAAAATTTAATTAACCAGAAGTAATTAAATTAGCAGGCAGCCAGTACTACTGTTCCAGAAGCATTAGGAGTAGTGTGGCGAATTTTTTTAAATAAAACTAATAGGCTTAATTTGAAAACAAAAAGGAATTAAAAGAATAAATACTATAAATACTATACTATTTTTAATCATAAATATTATTTTTGAATAATTTTCAGGATAGTATGATTATAAGTATTACTTTTAATAATAAATAATATTAAAGTTATTGGTTCGAATCCTTCCTAACCAGCCAATGACCTAGTTTAAATTTTATAAAGATTAAAGTAATCCCATAGGATAAATTGCTTTTTCTTAGTTTTTTGAAGAGAAAAAACTTTAATTAATTCAAGTTTTTCAAATTCATTTAAAAGACTTTTAGCAGTATTAAAAACAATATTTAATTTGACTGCAACACTACCAGTATCAATAATTGGATATGAAAATAATAGGATTAAAAGCTTCTGTCCCAATTGAGTTCTTCTACCTAATGTTCTTATTTTATCTTCATATTGCATTCTTAATTCTATAACTTTTTCAAAAGTATTTTTACTTTTATTTGCAGTTTTAATAATACCTTTTAGGAAAAATATTAACCATCTTTCTATATCATTATTATTTCTGACTTCATCTAAAATATTAAAGTAATCATTTTTATTTTTTTCCAAGAAATCTGAAATATATAATATTGGTTTGTTTAATATTCCATAATATAGTAGTTCAAGTGTTATAAGTAATCTACCAATTCTACCATTTCCATCCGAAAATGGATGAATGGTTTCAAACTGGTAATGAGTCAGTGCTACCCTTAAGGTCTTTGGGATGTCAAGACTATTATTATGCCAAAATTTCTCTAAGTCTGAAAGTAATATTGGTAATTCTTCGTATGGCGGAGGAATAAAATGAGCATCAGTAATTGAATTTCCTCCAATCCAGTTTTGACTCTTTCTGATTTCACCAGGTTGTTTATTCTCACCCCTCACTCCTTGAAGGAGTATTTTATGAATTTCTTTTAATAGTCTAATACTGAGTGGTATTTTTTTTATACTTTCAATTGCATAATTCATAGCATTAATATAATTATTTACTTCATTCCAATCATCTCTTTTTTCTGGTAATATGTTTTCTTCCGATAATACTGCCTCTTCAATCTCTGTTTTCGTTCCTTCTATTCTTGTTGAAATTGTTGCTTCTTTTACAACATTCATTCTTATAAAAGTATTAATATCCGGAACTAATAGAGAACATTCATTTAAACTACCTAAAGCATGACCTGCTTCTTCTAAAAGTAATGGAATTTTCCTATCATTCCATTCAAAAGTTTTATTCATAAAATCAGGAATGAAAATTTTATACTCATAATCTTTATCTGCAAAACGAGCCTTATATTCACCGGATTTAAATTTATTGTCCATAATAATTAAAAAATGAAATAATAAATAAATACATTGCAAGTTTATCAGGTAAGTTGCAATAATGCAATTGACTATTGCAAATTTATTGGCTTTTATGAAACGAATTAAATATTAGTATTTCTTTTAATAATTTTAAAAATTGGTTCGAAATTTCATTACTTGGGGCAGCCAAAAGTGCCTTGCTGATTATCTGGAAAAGAGAATGGTTGAAAGCATTATCCTTTCATATGATAGGATAGCGTATAAAGAAAGGAATAATTCTTAAGCAATGGAAAGAATATATATAACCGATCTGGATCATACACTATTAGATTCAAAAGCTGAAGTGCCCACGGAAACACTTAAGGGTATTGAAACTCTAAATAGTAATAATATTGATTTTACTGTAGCTTCAGCAAGAAGCGTAAAATCAATTCAGATAATCCTTGAAAAGACTACTCTCAAATTACCAGTTATTGAATTCAATGGGGCTTTTATAAGTGATTTTAATACCGGGGAACATCTTATTGTAAATATTATCAAAAGAGACATCATTAATGAGATTTTATCTATCACTAAAAATATGAGCCTTGAGCCTTTTTATTCTGTGTTCAATGGGGAAAAAGATCAGCTATTTTTACCAGAAATATCTAATGGTGGTCTTGAATGGTATTATAATGATAAAGTAAAAAACAAAGACCCAAGATTGGAAGATAAAAAGTACTATTTTAATGAAGATGGCATAGATTCTATAGTTTGTCTTACATATGTAAACAGCTTTGAGAATTTAAAACCTTTGGATGAATATTTAAGAAATTGTTCCTTTTTTAAAGACTTGTCGGTTAATTTTTATGAAAATAAATATTCTAAAGGTTGGTGCTGGCTAACCATTCATTCTTCAAAGTCACAAAAACACCTGGGGATAAAGGATCTGCTAGCCATTACCAATAAAGAAAATCATGAAGTGATTGTATTTGGCGATAGCATTAATGATGCCAGTATGTTTAAAGTTGCGGACCGATCTTATGCTGTCTCAAATGCTGATAAAGAACTTAAGGAGTTAGCAACCGAAGTTATAGGGCATCATGAGGATAATGCTGTAATAGATTTTATTATCAAAGATGCAGGTTTATAAGATATCATGATCAGGGAAATTAAAATATCAGATTATCCATGGCGTACAACCAAAATAAACATATGATTTAATCACTAAATATATTTTTCAGATCGATTATTTCTTTTAAAAAAAGATTCGAAATTTCACACCTTGGGGCAGGTAAACATTGGAAAGATGCTAAAGTTATAGAAGCTCCTAATATCACTATAATAAGCACTATATAACACCCAATATTATCCTGTTAAATAAATCAGAACCATATCGCAAATAATATATTGTTTCATTTGAAGATATTAACATTTCCATTAGCTGCTTTAGATAATTAATTTTTGAGAGATTAACTCGGACTTCCCTTTAAATCATCTAAACCAAGGTCAATTTTGCAAACCTCAACCGCACCAGGATAATCAGGAAATAGTGTTATATGAGTTATTCCCTCCTCACGTTTTAAATAATCTAAACATTCACAACGGAATTTATCAGGAATAATAATTTTAGCAAGAATAATTTCTTCTTTTTCTATGGTTTCAGGCCTTGTTTTTACAAATTTCAATACATTTTTTTCAATACCTGTCTCTTTTAAAGCTCTTGTAAATTTACTTTTTTGTTTTTTTATCCTATTCCTTAGTTCATCATCGAAAACATCTTCATTTAAATCAGGAAATTCAACAAATCTTTGTTTTTTCGAATTCAAAAGCCTTTTTAAAGTTTTTATATTCAATGCATAAACAATTCTATTACATTGCTTGTTTTTACATATTTTGTAAAATGCGAAATATGCAGCTCTATAAGGATCTTCTGTCCAGTCAAGAATCGGGGTTGGCAAACCGTAATGCTGTCCAGTAGCCCATATATAATTTTCAGGGTCCTCTGTTAAAAAAGCACTTTTAATAATATTGTATCGTGGAACTTCTTTTTCTAATTCAACTAATTTTTCTTTAAAATTATTAAATAATGTCTCAAGAATTTTTTCTCTAATTTCTCCATTTTTATCAAGAAGGTTTAATCTATTATAACAAGGATGTCTGTCAAATGTTGATTTTAATTGCCAGTCTTTTCTTTGGCCCCTCCAAATGAAATCTTTATACTCATTGATTTTTTCTATTACCAAATGAAATTCTTCCCATGAAGAAAGGTTTAATGCTTCTACACCACTCTTGTAGTCTCTATCTTTAACATCACTAAAATCTTCATCTTTTAGATATTTTTTTCCCATTAACTTAATTTATTTATATTTTGTTGTAGTTGAATAATATTCTGACTTGTCTTTTAAATCAATTAATTCAGTTCAATTAAAGGCTCGACTGCACTTTTATCTTTTATAGCGCCCAGAGCAAGTGCTGCTTTTGATATAAACTCACTATCAGGATGTTTTAGAGTTTTTATAAGCCCCTTGACATCATTTTTTATTTTCATCTTTTCTATATTTGGCTTAAGCATAATTACTTTTTACCTTCTAATATTTAAGACCTGGTTGCTTCTTAAGTGGTTGATTTTATTATTTATGACTGATGATTTTTAAATATGATTATTATTTATATTTTCATTATATCACTTATGATTATTAGTTGAATTATCCAAGCCAATAATCCTGGTTTGAACTTCGTCTACTATGGCCAACCAACTCAGGCATATTTATCAAGTAATTCATGAATAGTTCCTAATACCACTGAAATAGGAACTGTATCGCACTTAAAATCTTCCAGTTTATGAAATCGGAACTATATCGCAAAAAATATACCACAATGCCTTTTGTTTAAAGTTTAAATAAATATAGTAAGCAGCAAGGTAGATTCAATATCCTACTTTTACAAATTCCACTCTGATATGAAAATAACCTTGCTTGAACTAATAATTCTAATTCCAGCCTCTTTTATAACTGCATTAATAATCTTTTATCTTCTAAATTCTAAAAAAACTTTACAGATTAAATTTGACAAAATAATTTAAGATGGTATTGTAACTAAAGTATAATAAATTAATAATTATTATCTTATAATTTCAATATTATCCTAATAATACACTTTATTTGAAAGTAAGGTGGTTTTATGAAGTGAGATCCGTTTATCTAATGAGCTGCGGAGCATCAATATATAAAACGAATCTCGGCAAGAATAATAGCACTAATTTTTCTTTTGTAAATATACCTTTTTAGACCTCAAAAGCTCAAATTCATATATGTCTTTTATATTCTTATTGGGTAAAAAACCATTTAATCAAATCTATAAATGATGGCTGATAAACAACAAATTACACAAAAAAAAGGAAAAGAATTTACGAACGCGCGAGCAGTTAATACTATACAAAAAGATTCTTTGACAAGACTACTAGCAATCTGCGGCATAGTTGGACCTATCCTATTTATTGTGATAATACTTGTCTTTGGTCAGCTCCGACCTGGATACGACCCAATCAGACAGTATATGAGCGAGCTGGGTGCAACCGGTACACCCAATGCCATAGTATACAGTATAGCAGAGGCCCTCCTGGGTCTCCCGTTGATTGCCTTCGCCTTCGGGCTCCATCGTGGAATAAGCAAAGAGGGAAAGGCTTCAAAGTTAGTACCCATATTGATAGCTGTGAGTGGCCTTGGATGGATAGTAACTTCATTCTTTCCTTGTGACCCGGGTTGTGTAAATGAATCGGTCACTGGTAAGATCCATGGACTCATGGGTATAATCGATGTGTGGCCCCTTTTAATTGCTCCTCTATTGATCCTACCTCGCTTAAAGAAAGACAACCGATGGCAGAGTTATAGATCTTTTTCACTAATAATGGGGACTTTAGCAGTTATACTATTTGCTGTGGAGTTTTTTACAGGAGAAGTATCTTCAGTTCTCGTGCCTTACAGGGGACTGTTACAAAGATTAACATTTTTCACACCATTCCTATGGATAGTGGTCATGGCGATTCGGCTATTGTGTTTATGCAGACCATCCAAAAAACAGAATGTAACAGATGATGAAGTTATAGGCAATTAAAATCTAAATAGGCCATAGAGGTGAAGATAAATGAAAAGTAAACGAAAGGGCAAGAAGATGCTTTTATATATTATACTGATACCAATTATTATCATAATTGCAGCATTATTTTCTTTTACTTACATCCGTTATCGATCTGATATCCGTTCTGATTATGACAGGTTGGAAGCACTGGGCAGTAAAACCATCGAGACTGATCATGGTACAGTACAATATGCAGAATTAGGGGACGGTTATCCTCTTCTAATTATTCATGGTATATTTGGCGGATTTGACCAGGGGCTACTGACCTTTCCCCCGAAAACTAGTCC
>Ga0307378_10010118_pt1 | contig 12279 bp, 22 predicted proteins | sample UN1MG_FD_202238 | JGI IMG/M metagenome (GOLD analysis project Ga0307378, IMG submission 202238) | Soil microbial communities from Risofladan, Vaasa, Finland - UN-1 | ecosystem: Environmental > Terrestrial > Soil > Coastal area > Acid sulfate soil | place: Finland: Risofladan, Vaasa | collected...
TATCCTTGATGATAAATTATTTTTTCATAAGGTTTACAAGTTTGCAACCACTCTTCACATTTATTTAGTGTTATCATTTTTTTTAATCTCCTTTTTAGTTTCAAATTTACCATTTATAAAATCATTCATTAATTTATTTTGTATAAATGATTTTACTTGATTGTTTTTCTTTTTACTTCCCATACCCATAACAATTAAATTGTTATCGAGCCAATTGTCTTTTTTGTTTTTCATGTTTTCCCTTCTTGCTATTGCTATATTTTTTTGAGTTTCTTTTATTAAATTAATAACTCGACCACTCAAAAAATCTTGTTTGTTTATTACAATTCCTCTATTTTTTTTGCACATAATTTAACTAGCTGCTGCCAATCTTTTAAAATTATATTTTTAATTGCCGGATCAGTACATTCATTATGTTTTTTGTTTAACTCGCTTAATTTAGGCATCATAGATTGTATATACTGATCTACTTCTTTTTTCTTTTGCTCTTTAAGTGCTTTATGTATTTTCGATTTATTTTTTTCATGAACTAAAACTATTTCCGGTAATGTTTGATCAACCATTATTCCTCACTTTCTATGTACCATTCTGGTGGAATTACATCTGTGTCATAAATTGCTTTTGAATATTTTTGTCTAACTTGAAAATCTTCACAAGGAAAACAAACAAAATCATTGTCTGTTATATTATCACAACTATTGCAATCCTTATTTGGTTTTACAAAATCTAAATTTATATATTGTTTCATTTATTCCCCCTTCTCATAATTAAACATTAAATTATCGCCATTCACATAAACACCAACTTTTTGAAGTGTTTTAAATTCAGATTGATCTACCTCTTCCATACCTCTAAACTCAACAAGGCTTTCAAAGTGCCAATAGCTACCGCCATCTTCATCATCTGGTGTTATTTTATCTAAAAAGAATTGAGATAATATTTTGTAATCATCTTCATCATCTTTATACCCCATGTCTTTTAAATTTTTATCTGAATAAATATAATAATAACTATTCTCTTCCTCTCCATATCTTTTAAAAAATTCACATAACCAATATTTATTTTTTTTGTCTGTCATTTTATTTTCTCCCTTGTTGTTTTAAATTATATTCTATTTTTTTTATTGCTTTTTTAAACTGCTTTAATGTCGCATACCTTCCACTAATAGCATAATGCACCCGATCAAAGAAAGGATGTAAATCTAAATCCGCTCTAAAATTAATACGCTTAGACCATTTATTGATTAAGTCTGTATATTTACCATTCCATGTTTCCATTATTCCCCCGCTATTCTTTTTATTTTGGTTAATGTTTTTTTTAATTGCTCTATTGTTTCAGCTGTTTCAATATCGATTTTTGATTTTGTTTTTTCTTGTATTTTAATTGATCTTAAAAAATGATCGATATGCATCTCTCCGATTTTAATATTGACACCTTTAGACTTAGAGAAATAATAAGTTTCTAATGTCTTTTGTGTATCAATAGCAATTTTTCGTTTATCAATTATACTTTGTAATTGTACTATCTCATTTAATGTCATTATTTCCCCCTTTTTAATTTATTAACCGCATTTTTATAAACTGATGCGGGGTTATTTATTTGTTTAATCTCATTAAAAAAATCATTACAACTTTTAAGATAGCTATCTGGCAATTGCTTATGATCTCTAATAAAATAAAATGTTAAATCATTTTTATTTATTCTCATTTTTCTTATCATTGTTTTTTTTCTCCTTTATTGTTTATTTAATTTTTGTTTTAGTTTCTTTTTGCCGTATGTTTTTACTTTCTCAACTATAATTGACGTTGTATCTTTTTTATAACACAACAAACAATCTTTGCATTTCTGACCCGTACAATTTTGTTGCTCTATATAATCAGTTTCAACAACTGTATTAAAAGTTTTATCAAAATATTGCGGTATCTTTTTTAATATGTGATTAGTCAACGGTGTTGAATAAATCAAAATTAAATTTTTTGGTTTATCATGCTTATCAAAAAAAGGCTTGATCACATCAAATCTTTTTGACCAAAGACTAAAAGTACAATGCGGATTTTTGAGCGCAATATTTACATAATTTTCAAGATTAATTGTAGCCTCTTTTTTATCTAATGCTAATTCTCCATGAGCATTAAATCTAAAAAATGCGCTATTGATAACCGGCAACGCGTCTGGATGTAATACTTTGGAATTTAATAGGTCTGTATTTCTTTGTAATGCAGGCGCCATATTTTTTCTAAAAGTATTTAACATCTCATGAGAATAACAAAAAGTACAAATTACGTTTGGATTTTGCTCATTGTATTTTTTTTGGCAATATTCGTTTGTTGTTGTGTTAGTTGATATAGCTTGAAATCCCTCAAGTTTACCGGTCATCTTGCTGATATGTATCATGTCTATTCCTTTTTTTTTGTTTTTTATTGTTATATATTTATATCCAATTAAGTTAATATGTCAGATTGTCGCAGTTAAAACATCTATTGTATATTTAAAACCGCCACAAAAAAAATAAAGCATTAACAAGCCAAATATTAAATAATCTAAAAAGTTAAGTATTTTTTTAATCATTATTTCCCCTTTTAAAGTTGATCAGTTAATACTTCGATTTGATAACCTAGTTCTTTGATTATTTTTATTTCTTCTCTGTCTAAGGTTCTCTTCTTAGTTAATGAAGTGATTTTTTTAGCTGTATCATTTACAGGGTATATTCTCTCCATGCCGTAAACATTTTTAATTATTACTTGTAATGGGTAATTTGTTATTTCATTTTTTTGGTTCATTTTATCCTTTTTGTTTATTAATTTAACTTATAAGGCTAATATAACCTTTAAGGCTATATTATAAATGGTCAATAATGTCGCACCATGAATTGAAGTAATTAAGGTTTAAATAGTAATGAGGGTTGAAAATAATTAAAGTTTAAATAGTTTAAAATGATCCTATCCAATTACAGAGCAAACCAAATTCCATTTATGCGATATAACTATCGGCTATGATTATTATCTTAATAGCCATAATGTATGAGTGATAATTCTGGATTATAGGAATTACTATTGATAGCGTTTAATTAGCACTACACATTTAAAGATATATTTTTATCTATAAAGTTAGATTGATTCTAAGTTGCAACTACCCCCTAGCACCCAGATTATGCTGTCGGTTTCTTATATATATATACATGGGAATTTCTCACACCCATACACATAGACACCCACAAACAACCCTGCACCCTTTTATTAACACAATTGCAAATTTTATTTTTTTTATTGTTTAAAAACCTTTTTCTACTAAATGTAGTATATGGATGTACTGGATACCGAAGATTTAGATTGTATTGCTTATGTAGATGAAAAAACTAATACAGTTATAATTAAATTCTTTGGAATACCTAATCCAGAGTCTGCTCAGTTGTTTACTAATTATGTTATGCTAACTTTAGGCATAGATTATAAGGAACTAAACAATGTTAATTCATCAAAGATGATACATTAGAATGAATATTAAAATACCTTATACACCAAGAAAACATCAATCATATCTACACCAGCAAATATCTAAATATAGATGGAGTGTGCTGGTCTGCCACCGAAGGTTTGGCAAGACAGTATGCATGATTAATCATTTGATTAGATCAGCATTATTGACTAAATTAAAAAATCCTAGGTTTGCTTACATTGCTCCTACATTTAAACAAGCAAAAAGTATTGCCTGGGATTACATGAAACAGTTCACAGCAAAGATTCCTAATACAAAATTTAATGAAACTGAACTTAGAGTTGATTTACCTAATGGTTCAAGAATAACATTACTTGGAGCAGAAAACTCAGATGGGTTAAGAGGTATATACCTGGATGGATGTGTCATAGATGAATACGCTAATGTTAATGATAAATTGTTTCCAGAAATAATTAGACCGGCTCTATCAGATCGTAAAGGGTATTGTGTCTTTATAGGTACACCTGCTGGAATGAATAATAACTTCTATGATTTATATCAGCACGCAAATGGTGCAGAAGATTGGTTTAACTACAAAGCAAAAGCATCAGAGACTAAGATTGTAGATGAGGAAGAGTTAATTAAAGCAAAAGAAGTTATGGGTGAAAAGAAGTACCTACAAGAATTTGAGTGTGATTGGATTGCCAACATTGAAGGTGCAATTTATAATGATGAACTTGCCAAGATTGAAGATAAAAATCAATTATCTAGAGTTCCCTACGATCCCACTTTGCCTGTCTCTACTGCATGGGATCTCGGTGTCGCAGACCACAGTAGTATTATATTCTTTCAACAGAAAGGAACAGCAATACAGATAATAGATTACCATGAGGAGAGAGGTCATGGCTTACCCCACTATATTCAAATACTAAACGAAAAACCTTACATTTACAAAGATCACTTTGCTCCGCATGATATTGAGGTACAAGAATTTGGCAATGGCAAAACCAGAAGAGAGATAGCCTACCAATTAGGGGTGCGGTTTAAAGTTGTACCGAAGCTACCAATAGAGGAAGGTATTCATGCAGTATCAATGTTGTTGCCTAGATGCTGGATTGATACAGACCATTGCAAAAACTTGATAGATGCGTTAAGACATTATCACAGGAAGTATATTGATAAAAACAGAATGTTTAGATCAAAGCCTGTACATGATTGGAGTTCACACGCTTGTGATGCCATGAGGTATCTTGCTGTTGGATTACAAGAATTAAATACTAGACAAAATGCTCCACAAAGTGTAGCAGATAATGATTATAGGATAATTTAATATGGGTTCAATTTTTAAACCAAAGATGCCAGCATTACCACCTGTTCAACCTTTGCCAGAAACTCCAGAATTAACTGATGAAGAAAAAGCAAAAATAAAATCTGAGCAAGATGCAATTGAAAGAAGAAAAAAAGGTAGAAAGTCTACTATCCTTACTGGACCACTTGGTATTCAAGAATCTGAAGAAACAAAATTAAAAACTTTATTAGGAGAATAATGTTTAAGAAGATTAAAGAAATGTTTAAAAAGAAAAAAGAAGAAATTTTATATTTACAAGAAGAAGTAAAATTTAATAACATAGATGATTTAAAAATAAAAAAAGAAACTAAGTCGGAAACTAAATCATCTTTAACATTGGGTAAATAATTATGGGAAGCAATAGTTCATCTGGTGGAAGCGGTAATAAAAATTCAGCAAACAATGTACCACCAAGCAAAAGAAAATATGATGTGTCTGGAACATTATCTGATCCAAGAGAAAAAGATGATACTGCTGCTAAAATGAGTTTGTTCAGAGAACAAGGAGCAACTGATTTAAAAAATACAAAATTTTATACACCTACCACCGCAATATTAGCTGGAGTTGGTCAAGCTACTTCAAGATATAATAGAGATTATTTTGCAAATGAAGTTTTAGGTAAAGGTGCATACAAAGAAACAACAAAACAAGACTTTGAAAAAATGAGTCGTACCTCACAAGAAAGTTTATATTCTGGTTATATGTCTGGTAGACAATCTGGTAAGACAGATGCTTATGGTAGAGATATAAATCAAACTGATAGAGGTGGTAATAGTGGTGGTGCAATAGGAACAAGCGGTCAAGTAGTACAAGCTCCAACAGTAACTGCTCCAACAACAGCAGAAGTTTCACAGAGTGCAGCAACAGATGCTACTGAAGATAATATTCTTTTAAGAAAGAGAAGAACAAAAGCTAAAGGAAGATCATTAACAATAGCGACAACTCCAACAGGTGCAACTGGTAGCTTGACTTTAGGTAGACCAAGTTTATTAGGTAGATAATATGGCTCAAACAGATTTAGCAAAAAATTTATTAAAACGATATGATCGTTTAAAATCTCAAAGACAAAATTGGGAATCGCATTGGCAAGAAGTTGCAGATTATATGCAACCAAGAAAAGCAGATGTTACCAAAACAAGATCAAGAGGAGATAAAAGAACTGAACTTATTTTTGATTCTTCTCCATTACAATCAGTAGAATTATTAGCAGCATCATTACATGGGATGCTAACTAATCCATCAACTCCTTGGTTCTCTTTAAGATTTAAAGAAGAGGATATGGAATTTGAAGATGAAGCAAAAGAATGGTTAGAGTCTGCAACAGAAACAATGTATTCAGCATTTAACAAATCAAACTTCCAACAAGAAATCTTTGAACTGTATCACGATCTAATTACTTTTGGTACAGCAGCAATGTTTATCGAAGAAGATGATGAGGATATTTTAAAATTTTCTACAAGACACATCAATGAAATCTTTATTGCTGAAAATGACAAAGGTAGAATCGATACAGTATTTAGAAAGTTTAAACTATCTGCAAGAGCAGCAATCCAAAAGTTTGGAGATGTATCTACTAACATTGCAACAGTAGCTAAGAAAGATCCATACGAAGAAGTAGAAATGCTTCACGCAGTATATCCAAGATCTGATTTCAATCCTAAGAAACAAGATAAACAAAATATGCCATTTGAATCTGTATACATAGAAGCAGGAACAGGTGAAGAATTATCTGTCTCTGGATTCAGAGAGTTTCCATTTGTAGTACCAAGATATTTAAAAGCATCACACGAAATCTATGGCAGATCTCCTGCAATGACCGCATTGCCAGATGTGAAGATGTTAAATGAAATGTCTAAGACTACAATCAAGTCTGCACAGAAACAAGTTGATCCACCACTCCTTGTTCCAGATGATGGATTTATTTTACCTGTAAGAACTGTACCTGGTGGTTTAAATTTTTACAGAGCAGGAACTAGAGATCGTATTGAACCATTAAACATTGGAGCAAATACTCCACTAGGTTTAAACATGGAAGAGCAAAGAAGAAACTCAATTCGTAATGCGTTCTATGTAAATCAATTAATGATGCAAACTGGTCCACAAATGACCGCAACAGAAGTTATTCAAAGGAACGAAGAGAAGATGAGATTGCTTGGTCCAGTTCTTGGTAGACTTCAATCTGAATTATTAAAACCATTAATCGATAGAGCCTTCGCTTTAATTCTTAGAAAAAATTTATTTAGACCAGCACCAGAATTTTTAGCAGGTAAAGATATTGAAATTGAATATGTATCTCCACTAGCTAAAGCACAGAAGTCTAGTGAACTACAATCAATTATGAGAGCAATAGAAATTATGGGTAGCTTATCTAATGTTGCTCCAGTATTTGATCATATCAATATGGATAAACTAGTTAGACACTTGGCAGACATTGTTGGTGTACCACAAAAAATATTAAAACCACAATCTGAGTTAAATGCTGAACGACAACAAGCACAAGCTCAACAAGAACAAATGATGCAAATGCAACAGCTACAACAAGTAGCAGAAGCAGGGGGAAAAATAGCACCACTCGCAAAGGCTTTACCAGATGAAGCAAGAGCTGTAGCTCAAGCAGAAGAATAACTTTTAAAATGGTTTTGTTCTTTGCTTGAGAATCAAGCGAAGCAAATGCTAAATATTTATGGATGAACTAAAACAATTTGAAAAACAAATAAAAGAAATAAGAGAAGCATATAAACTAATTTTTGATTCAGACGAAGGTAAAATAGTTTTGTCTGATTTAGAAAAGAGATGTCACTTTTGGTCTACTACTAATGTTAAAGGAGATAGTCATGAGAGTGCATACATGGAAGGTCAACGCAGCGTACTTCTATTTATTAAATCAATGCTGCAAAATGATAACACTAAAGGAAAATAACTATGTCACAAGAACAGATAACACAGGAAACTGTGCCTGTAGCAGAGACAACACAAACTACTACAGAAGCACCAGTACAAGAAACACAAATTGAACAAGCACCAACTACTTTTAAATCTTGGAAAGAAGCAATACCAGAAGATTTAAGAAATGATCCAAACATATCTAAGTTTACTGAGCTTGAAGCTCTTGCTAAATCTTATGTAAATGCAACAAGAATGATTGGTCAAGATAAGGTTGCTGTACCAAATAACAATTCAACAGAGGATCAATGGAATGAAGTTTATAATAAACTAGGTAGACCAGAGTCTCCAGATAAATATAAACTAGAAGTTAAATCAGATGTTGTTCCATTAGATGATGGTGCAATTAAATCATTTGCAGAGAATGCTCACAAGCTAGGTTTAAACAATAAACAAGCTCAAGGTATTTTAGAGTTCTATAAAGAATCTATGGAAGGATCTGTTCAACAATCAAGAGTAGATACTGAAACTGCACAAGCTAATACTGAAGCACAACTTAGAAAAGAATGGGGTAGAGCATTTGATGATAATATCAAAAGAGCTGGAGCAGTTGCAAAAGCAAACATGAATCCACAAATTTTAGATATGGAACTTAAAGATGGTACAAGATTAGGAGATCATCCAGAGGTTATTAAAGGCTTTGCTAACATTGCCAATCTTTTATCTGAAGATAAATTGATTGGAACTGAAAGCGAAAATGTATCTCAAGGTGTAGATTATCAATCTGAAATTAATAAACTTGTTAATGATCGAAGTGGTCCATACTGGAATAAATCACATCCAGACCATGACAAAATTGTTCAGCAAGTATTCACATTAAGAACAATGATGAGCAATGGATAACAAAGAAATTAAATTAGATATACTTCGTATTGTAGTGGAGAGTGGATCAGAAAATCAAAAATCAAATCCCTTGCCAATCTGCAAAGAATATTATAAATGGGTTTCTATGGCGGATGAAAATTCGCCAAAGAAAAGTAAGACAATTCAAAAGATAAAATCTGAGAACCTTACTGACAAGCAGGAATAGACTCTAGTCTAACAGACTTTAAATGCAAGAGATGCCAGATTTTCTGAGAACCTCTCTGTTTTTGTTTTAACATTAACTTAACAATTAGGAGAGACAATTATGTCAACTCAAATAACTACAGCATTTGTAGAACAATATAGTTCTAACATCCAAATGCTATCACAACAAAAAGGATCACTTTTAAGAGATAAAGTGAGACTTGAGTCTGTTACAGGTAAGAACGCATTCTTTGACCAAGTAGGTTCTGTAACAGCAACTGTCAGATCAAGCAGACACTCAGACACTCCACAAGCAGATACTCCTCACTCAAGAAGAAGAGTTTCACTTGTTGACTATGAGTTTGCTGATCTTATCGATGATCTAGACAAAGTAAGAATGTTAGTAGATCCAACTTCTACTTATGCATTAGCTGCTGCTTATGCAATGGGAAGAGCAATGGATGATGCTATCATTAGTGCTGCTACTGGTTCATCTGATACTGGTGTAGCTGGTGGTACTGCTGTTGCATTACCTGCTGGTCAAATCATAACTGAAGCTAGTACAACTGGTATGAGCATTGCTAAATTAAGACAAGCAAAAGAAATCATTGATTTAGCTGATGTTGATCCTTCACTACCAAGACACATCATCGTATCTCCAAAACAAATCTCTGATTTGTTAGGAACTACTGAAGTGACTTCTAGTGATTTCAATACAGTTAAAGCATTAGCACAAGGTGATATTAATTCTTTCTTAGGATTCAATTTCATCGTGTCTAACAGATTAGCTATTGCGGCTTCAAAAAGAGCTTGTATTGCTTTCGTAAGTGATGGAATTGCTTTAGCGGTTGGTAAAGATTCAACTGCTAGAATCGATGAAAGAGCTGACAAAGGTTATGCTACTCAAGTTTACTATTCTGCTGCATTCGGTGCGACTAGAATGGAAGAAGACAAAGTAGTTAAAATCGAAGCATACGAAGCGTAATTGCTTATTATTAGGTGGGGGAGTAATCCCCCATCTATCATTATGAAACAAGTAAAAGAGTTAAAAACAGTTTTACATTTTAAAAAAGGGGATTATGTCTACAGATATGTTTTAGTAGATAGGTTTAAAAACACAGGTAAAGTGCATTATGGTTTCGATGCAAAGCTAGAAAGAACTGAAAAAGAATTATTTGCATTAGAAAAAGATAGACAGATTAGAAGAAAGTATATTATAAGGAAGTAATATGGCATCAGTAGTAGACATTTGTAATGGAGCATTAAACCAACTAGGTGCGTCAACCATATTATCATTGACAGAAGATTCTAAGAACGCAAGACTTTGCAACGCAAGATACACACAAGTAAGAGATAGTTTATTTAGATCTCATCCTTGGAATTGTTTAATTAAAAGAGTTGAACTTGCAAGAGATACAGCAACACCTTCATGGGGTTTTAGTTATCAGTTTACTTTACCTGCGGATTGTTTGAGAGTGCTTACTATTTTAAATTATGATTACGATTATAAGATTGAAGGTAGAAAAATTTTAGCAAACCATGCTACAGTAAAAGTACAATATGTTGCAAGAATTGAAGATCCAAATCAATATGATGAACTATTAAGAGAAACTATATCAGCTGCACTTGCTGCTGACATTGCTTATGCAGTAACTTCATCAAATCCAACCGCTTCCAATATGTACAATTTGTTTCAAGATAAATTAAAAGAAGCAAGATTTGTTGATGCTACTGAAGGTCAAAATACAAATCCAGATAATGGTCAATCAGATGTGATTGGAGCTTCTTCATTTATTAACGCAAGGTACTAACCCATGGCAAGAGTTGCGGTACAATTAACCAATTTTACTGGTGGTGAATTATCACCAAGACTTGATGGTCGTAATGATCTATCTAAATATTCCACAGGATGTAAAACATTAGAAAACATGATTATCTATCCTCATGGTAGTGCGGCAAGAAGAAGTGGCACACAATATGTAGCTGAAGTAAAAGATAGTTCTAAAGAAACAAGACTTATTCCTTTTGAGTTTAGCACAGTACAAACCTACATACTTGAGTTTGGAAATCAATACATAAGATTTTATAAAGATAATGGTCAAATATTATCTGGTGGTTCAGCTTATGAAATTAGTTCACCATATTTAGAAGCAGAATTGTTTGATATTAAGTTCGCACAATCTGCTGACGTTATGTATATTTGTCATCCTAATCATGCTGTAAAAAAATTAGCCAGAACAGGTCACACAAACTGGACATTGATTGATGATGTAATTTCTAATGGACCATTCATGGATCACAATATTGAAACAACTACCTTAACTCCATCACATAAAAATGTTGGTCAAACTACAACTGTTACTGCTAGTTCAACAACAGGTATTAATGCTAATCAAGGTTTCTTATCAACAGATGTTGGTAGACTTATTCACATTACAGATGGTCATTTAAAAATAACAAGTGTTACCTCTACTACTGTTGTAGTTGGAACTGTTATTATAGACTTAAATGAAACAGGATCTACTACAGATTTTGCATTAGGAGCATTTTCTGACACTACTGGTTATCCTTCTTGCGTAACCTTCTTTGAACAAAGATTAGTATTCGCAGCAACTTTATCTCAACCACAAACAATATTTTTTTCTAAGTCTGGTGATTATGAAAACTTTGATGATAACTATCATGGTACAGTAGCAGATGATGATGCTATTATTTACACAATCGCATCTAACCAAGTAAACGCAATTAGATTTATGACAGCAACAAGAACTTTAATTATTGGTACTGCTGGTGGTGAGTTTGCAGTTACTGGTGGTGCAACATCAAGTGGAGTTGCTATTACACCAACAAACATTGCAATTAATAAACAATCAAATCATGGTGCAGCAAATGTAGATGGTATATCTGTAGGTAACGCAACATTATTTTTACAACGTGCTAAAAGAAAAATTAGAGAACTAGCTTACAACTTTGATGTAGATGGCTATGTAGCTCCAGATCTTACCATCCTTGCCGAGCATATCTCTGAAGGTGGATTCAAACAACTATCCTACCAACAAGAACCTAATCAAATTATTTGGTGTGTTCGTAATGATGGTCAACTTATTGGACTTACTTATCAAAGAGAACAAGAAGTAGTTGCTTGGCATAGACATATATTTGGTGGATCATTTAGTAGTGGTAACGCAGTATGTGAAAGTGTAGCAACCATACCTACTGACAACTCTGAATATCAAACATGGGTTATTGTTAAAAGAACAATCAATGGTGCAACCAAAAGATATATTGAATACATTCACAATTTAAATTTTGATGAAACAGATGATACTTCATTTAACTTTTTAGATTCACAATTATCTTATGATGGTTCACCTGTTACAACACTTTCTGGTTTATCACACCTTGAAGGTCAAACTGTTTCGATCTTAGCAGATGGTGCAACACATCCAGATAAAGTAGTATCAAGCGGTGAGATCACTTTAAATAGATCAGCAAGTAAAGTTAAAGTAGGATTAGGATTTACATCTTTATTACAAACAATGAGA
>Ga0307378_10010121_pt1 | contig 12278 bp, 5 predicted proteins | sample UN1MG_FD_202238 | JGI IMG/M metagenome (GOLD analysis project Ga0307378, IMG submission 202238) | Soil microbial communities from Risofladan, Vaasa, Finland - UN-1 | ecosystem: Environmental > Terrestrial > Soil > Coastal area > Acid sulfate soil | place: Finland: Risofladan, Vaasa | collected...
GAACACAAACCACTTATAATTTTCTGTCTCACTGTTCTCACGGTTCGCCATGGTCTCACTGCGGGGTGCTAGCGTGGTGTTTGGGCTGGAAGACTGGGTAGCGCCCGCCAGCGGGCGGGCAAATGCTGGGCTAAAGCCCGGCGCTACGATGGGAAGTTCAGAGTCAGAGGTCAAAGTCGAAGGTTTAAGGTTGAAAGTTGAAGGTGCAAAGCGGAGAGACCAGCCCGAATCTCACGCAGAAGCCCCGGCCTGCCGGGGCGAAACCAAGGAGGCCATCATGGCACTGATCGAAAGAGGAGAACCATCCCCCGAACAAGTTCGGGCCAACCGCGCGAACGCGCAAAAATCCACCGGCCCGCGCACGGCGCGCGGCAAGCGAATGGTGGCGCAAAATTCCTCGAAGCGCGGCCTGCTGACCGATCTCTTCACCGAGTCGATGCACGACCTGGGCGAAGACCCGGCGGCGTTCCGCATCCTGCATGGGGGATTCGTCGATTCCCTGCGGCCCGCCAATCTGCTGGAGGAAGCGCTGGTAGCCGACCTGGCCAAGGCGTGGTGGAAGAAGGCGCGGGCGGAGCGCGCGCAATCGGCCTATCAGGTGCACGAAATCGAAAAGCTGGAGCGCCAGCATCGCCAGAAACTCCTGGGCATGGACCCGGAGGACCGCGCGGGCGAAGAGGTGATCGCCGGCACCACGCGCATCTCCAAGAGTTGCGCGACAAACTACCATCAGGTGATCGGGCCGCTGATGTACCTGCTGGAAACCGTGGACAAAGGCGACTGGCTGGAAGAGCCTCGCGACCTGCTCGCCAGGATTTACGGCGAGTTTCCCACGCCGCGCGGGGTGCTCATCAAACAGATGTTCGCGGAATGGCTGCGGGCGGAGGAAAAGTTGGACGACGCCCGCAGGCGCCGCGTAGCGCCGAACTTTAGTTCGGCACACGCGAATGCCCACCTAAAGGTGGGCGCTACAGATGAGGCGCTGGCAGATGTAGCGCCGACCGGAACCTTTCCCGGTGAAGACTGGAAGCCGGCACCAGCGGAAAACTCCATGGGTGACGACCTGGACTTCCAGCAACTGCTCGGCCAGGACCCGGTGTTCGCCGCGTCGGACGATCCCAACGGTCCGGCATCGCCCCATCCCGCAGAGCAGGACGAGCAGGAACTGCGCACGGCGCTGAAGCGCCTGCTGCTGGAAGAGATCCACGAGGTGACGCGAGAGTATGAGCTCTACCAGACGGCGCTCGCACCGCTCACGCCGGCGGCGCGCTTGGCCCGCGTGGCGCCGTGCGGCGAATGGCAGGGCGGGCGCGGCAACGCTTGGCCGCTCATGTTGCGCCAGGACGCTTCGCTGGCGCGCCAGTTCGACAGGAGCCTCCGGCTGCTGCTCGCCCTCCGCGGCACGAAGCCGGGCAACCCGTCAGTTGACGGGCGCCGGCGTAGCCCCGGCACGTCGGGGCCCCAGGGCGGGAATGGGAACCAGCGGATTGAAGAACACGGGAAATCAAAAGGCAAAGGGCAAAAAGCAAAAGGCAAAAATCAACCAACAAAACGGACAAACAGTCGCCTCTCGGCCGGTTTTCCTGCGGCGGGAAAGTCGGCTGCGACCGCCCACAGCAAAGGGGCGAGAAGTGCAAAATCCGAAAAGCAAAGCCGCTATGTGTATGAAAACACAGGGGCGGCTGAGAAAAAACCAATTGTTCGTCTGAAACGTCGCCCTTCGCCAGGGGCGCGCGTGTCAGCGGCAAGTCTGCGGGAGAAAGGCTTCGCTCTCCCCCGATCCGTCAGTTGACGGATCAAATGTGAATAGCCCCGCTTTGCGGGACGAAGCCCGCAAATGAGGGGGCACCACCCATTCCCCGCGAGGACGCGCGGGCCCACAACGATCTCGGCAGCGCGCTGGCCCTGCAAGGCGACCTGGTCCGCGCCGTGGAACACTTCGAGCGGGCGCTGAGCATCAATCCCCAGCACGCCGACGCGCGAGAGAACCTGCGGCGCACCCGCGCGCAACAGGCGAAGAGCAATTAGCGGCGCTTAACCGAAATGAGCGTCACTTGCAAGCACCCATTGTCATGCTGAGCCGATTCGCTACTCTTCGAATCGCCCTGAGCGAAGCGAAGGGGCTCACGGTAAACTCCGCGAAGCATCTGGTTTGTGTGGTGAAAACCCAGCGGGTAGATCCTTCGTCCGTCGGCTGACGGACTCAGGATGACATCTTTCGATGCCTTTTTCAGCGCCCGCTAAGCCTTGAAGAGCGAATCGAATTTCTTCTTGGTGTCCTGGGAAGGAGAAGGGCCCCGGCTGGCGCTCAAAACGGGGTTGGGCTGGAAGTAGTCGCAGTAGTTGGCTTCTTCTTTATAGCGGACCCATTCGGCCTGGGGCTCGGCGCACTGGTTGTGCTTGCCGGGATCGTAGAACTGGCAGTTGCGGCAGGAGTGCAGGTCGGCGTCGCACTTGGGGCAGGCCTCGCGCTTGCCCACCTTGGTTCCGGCGGAGACTTGGATCGCCGTTCCGCACTTCCAGCAGTTGAATTGCATAAGAGCAGTGACAAGTGAAGAGTGGCAAGTGACGAGCAAAGAGGTCCTCCCGCAACTCGTCACTCGTCACTTTCCACTCGTCACTCTTCTTTACGTTCTCGCCTCGTCCTCGTCGACGAGCTCGGCGGCGACGCCGGGGGCCGGCGCTCCGGTGATGGCCACTTCGCCGGGCTCTGCCTCGACCGCGCCCGCCTCGGCCGCCGCGGTTTCAACCTCGCTGAGCAGCTTGAAGCTCCGGTAGCGCTCCAATCCCGTACCCGCCGGGATCAGGCGGCCCATGATGACGTTTTCCTTCAGGCCGCGCAGGTGGTCCACGGCGCCCTTGATGGCGGCCTCGGTCAGGACGCGCGTGGTCTCCTGGAAGGAGGCCGCGGAGATGAAGGAGTCGGTGGAGAGCGACGCTTTGGTGATGCCGAGCAGCAAGGGACGGCCCGTGGCCGGCCTGCCGCCGCGCGCCATCACCCGCTCGTTCTCCTCGCGGAAGCGGAACTTGTCCAGCTGCTCGTCGAGGAGAAACTCGGTGTCGCCCACGTCCTCCACCTTCACCCAGCGCATCATCTGGCGGGAAATGACTTCGATGTGTTTGTCGTTGATGTTGACGCCCTGGAGCCGGTAGACCTCCTGGATTTCGTCCACCAGATATTTCTCCAGCTCCTTTTCGCCCAGCACGGCGAGGATGTCATGGGGATTTCGCGGGCCGTCCATCAGCGGCTCGCCCGCCCGCACGCGTTCGTTCTCCTGGACCGCGACATGCACGCCGCGAGGCAGGAGATATTCTTTCGGTTCCCCGGTATCGGGCACGACCATGATCTTGCGCTGGCTCTTGCTGATGTCACCGTACTTGACCACGCCGTCGATTTCGGTGATCACCGCTGTCTCGTGCGGCTTGCGCGCTTCGAAGAGCTCCACGACGCGAGGCAGACCGCCGGTGATGTCCTTGGTCTTGGTGGTTTCGCGCGGGATCTTGGCCAGCACGTCACCCGGGTTCACTTCGTCTCCGTCGCGGATCATGAGGTGGGCGCGGGAAGGCATGAGGTATTTTTTGGAGCCCTTCTTCTCATCGCTTCGAATGATGATCTGGGGCTGGTGTTTCTCATCTGTCACCTCACCCACCACCCAGCGGGAGAGTCCGGTGACCTCATCGACTTCCTCGTGGAGCGTCGTGCCGACATCGAGATCTTTGAACTGCACCGCTCCGCCCATCTCCGTGAGGATGGAGAACGTGTACGGATCCCACTCGACGATGATGTCGTTCACCTTGACGGGCGCGCCGTCCGCAAACTTGATCTTCGCGCCATAGACCACGGCGTGGCGCTCGCGCTCGCGCCCCTTCTCGTCGACGATCACCAAGGACCCGTTGCGGTTCATGACCACGAAGTTGCCCTGGCGGTTGGTCACCGTCTGCAGGCTGTGGAATTTGAGGAAGCCGTTGCTGCGGGCTTCCAGTGTCGATTGCTCGCTGATGCGGCTGGCGGTGCCGCCGATGTGGAAGGTGCGCATGGTGAGCTGGGTTCCGGGTTCGCCGATGGACTGCGCGGCGATGACCCCCACGGCCTCGCCCATATCCACCATGCCGCCCGTCGCCAGATTGCGCCCGTAGCAGCGGACGCAAACGCCGCGCCGGGATTCGCAGGTGAGCACGGAGCGGATTCGGACCCGCTCGATGCCCGCCGCCTGGATGGACGCCGCCAGGTCTTCGTTGATTTCCTGATTGACGTCCACAATGACGTTGCTCTCGTAGTCTTTGATTTGCTCGAGGGAAACGCGGCCCACGATGCGGTCGCGAAGCGGCTCGACCACCTCGCCGGCCTCGACGATGGGTTCGACGAAGATGCCGTCCAGCGTCCCGCAATCGAACTCGGAGATGATGACGTCCTGCGCCACATCCACGAGCCGGCGGGTGAGGTAGCCGGAGTCCGCGGTCTTCAACGCCGTGTCAGCCAGACCCTTGCGGGCGCCGTGCGTGGAGATGAAGTATTGCAGCACGTTCAGGCCTTCGCGGAAGTTGGCGGTAATCGGCGTCTCGATGATTTCGCCCGAGGGCTTGGCCATCAGGCCGCGCATGCCGGAAAGCTGGCGGATCTGCTGTTTCGAGCCTCGGGCGCCCGAGTCCGCCATGATGTAAATGGGGTTCATCTCCCCGGACTTGTCCTGCGCCTCCATCACGTGGAACATCTCGTCCGCCACACGGTCCGTGACGCTCGACCAGATGGCGATCACCTTGTTGTAGCGCTCGCCGTGGGTGATGGCGCCGTCCTGGTATTGCTTTTCGACCTCGATGACCTCCTTCTCGGCGGCGCCCACGAGCGCCGCCTTGTTGAGGGGGACGATCAGGTCGTCGATGCCGATGGAGATGCCCGCCCGAGTGGCGTAGAGGAAGCCGACCGCTTTGACTTCATCCAGCATTTTGACCGTGGTCTCCAGGCCGAAGCGCAGGTAGCAGAAATTCACCAGCGCGCCCAGACCCTTCTTGCGGAGCAGGCCGTTGACGAAGGGCATCTCGTTGGGCAAGTTATCGTTGAAGATGACCCGGCCCACCGTGGTCTCGATAAACTGGTTCTTCACGGTGATCGGTTCGGTGTGGAGAACATCCTGGTCGTCGTAGCCGGTGGTCAAGTCGATCACCCGGCCCGTGTACCGCAGGCGAACGGGCGTGAGGGTTTCCACCTCTCCGGCCTCCAACGCCAGCAGCACGTCCTCGACGTTGGCGAAGGCGCGACCTTCGCCCCGCGCTCCTGGCTTGGCTTTCGTCAGGTAGTAAATCCCCAGGACGATATCCTGGCTGGGGACCGCCAGGGGTTGCCCGTTGGCCGGCGAGAGGATGTTTCGCGAAGAGAGCATCAGCACCGAGGCTTCGATCTGGGCTTCCGGCGAGAGCGGAATGTGGACCGCCATCTGGTCGCCGTCAAAGTCGGCGTTGAACGCCGTGCAGACGAGCGGGTGGATCTTGATGGCCTTGCCTTCCACCAGCACCGGCTCGAACGCTTGAATTCCCAGGCGGTGCAGCGTCGGCGCGCGGTTCAGAAGCACCGGATGGTCACGGATCACCTCTTCGAGGATGTCCCACACCACCGACTCCTGGCGCTCGACCATTTCCTTGGCGGCCTTGATGGTGGTGCAGAAGCCGGCCTGCTCCAGGCGGTGATAGATAAACGGCTTGAAGAGCTCCAGAGCCATCTTCTTGGGCAAGCCGCACTGGTGGAGCCGCAGCTCGGGGCCCACCACGATGACCGAGCGGCCGGAGTAGTCCACGCGCTTGCCGAGCAGGTTCTGCCGGAAGCGCCCCTGCTTGCCTTTGAGCGTGTCGGAGAGGGATTTGAGGGGACGATTGTTCGCCCCGCGCAGGACGCGGCCCCGGCGGCCGTTGTCGAACAGCGCGTCCACCGCCTCCTGAAGCATGCGCTTTTCGTTGCGCACGATGACGTCGGGAGCGTGCAATTCCATCAGCTTCTTCAACCGGTTGTTGCGGTTGATGACGCGGCGATAGAGGTCGTTGAGGTCGGACGTGGCAAAGCGCCCGCCGTCGAGCGGCACCAGAGGCCGGAGCTCGGGAGGGATGACCGGGAGAACGTCCAGGATCATCCATTCGGGCTTGTTGCCGGACTTGCGGAACGCCTCCACCACTTTCAGGCGCTTCGCATACTTGATGCGCTTCTGCTGGGACGGGTCCGTCTTCATCTTGTCGCGCAGCTCCCCGGAGAGGGTGTCCACGTCCACGTGTTTCAACAATTCCTTGATGGCCTCGGCGCCCATCCCCGCCCGGAACTTGCCGGGGAATTCCTGCTGAAGCTGCCGGTAGCGGTCTTCGGTGAGCAGCTCCTTCTCCTTGAGCGGCGCTTCACCGGGGTCGAGAACCAGGTAGCTCTCGAAATAGAGGACGCGCTCCAGGTCGCGAAGCGGAATGTCGAGCAGGTGGCCGATGCGGCTGGGAAGGCCCTTGAAGAACCAGACGTGAGAGCAGGGCGAAGCCAGCTCGATGTGGCCCAGGCGCTCGCGCCGGACTTTGGAGAGCGTCACTTCCACACCGCACTTGTCGCAGATCACGCCGCGGTGCTTCATGCGCTTGTACTTTCCGCAGAGACACTCCCAATCGGTGACGGGGCCGAAAATCTTGGCGCAGAACAACCCGTCGCGTTCCGGCTTGAAGGTCCGGTAATTGATGGTCTCCGGCTTCGTCACCTCTCCGTGAGACCAGGCCCGAATCTTTTCCGGGGAAGCCAGGCTGATGCGGATGGCGTCGAACTCGGCGATCAAACTGACCCGATCATAAGGGCTGCTTCGAAACAATGTGATCCTCCTTTGAAGGAGAGCACGATTCTGTTCTGTTTCCGTTCCGGTCGGCGGGGGACGCGGCGGCGTCCCTGCCCGTCCGTCAGCCGACGGACTACTCGGGGCCCGCGGGGGTGAGAACTTCCTTGGGCTTCTTGATCAACTCGACGTCAAGGCAGAGGCTCTGCAGCTCGCGAACCAGGACGTTGAACGACTCGGGCACGCCCGGCTCGATGGCCGCTTCGCCCTTGACGATCGCTTCGTAAATCTTGGCGCGGCCATAGACGTCATCGGACTTGGCCGTCAAGAGCTCCTGGAGAATGTAAGCCGCGCCGTAGGCCTCCAGTGCCCAGACTTCCATTTCTCCGAATCTCTGGCCGCCGAACTGTGCCTTCCCGCCCAGCGGCTGCTGGGTGATGAGCGAGTACGGCCCGATGGACCGGGCGTGGATCTTGTCGTCCACCAGGTGCGAGAGCTTGAGCATGTAGATGTAGCCCACGGTGACGGGCTGTTCGAAGGGCTCGCCGGTCATCCCGTCGCAGAGCTTGACCTTGCCGGAACTGGGCAGTCCGGCTTTCTCCAGGTAAAGCTTGATTTCCCGCTCGCTGGCTCCGTCGAAGACCGGAGAGGCAAAGGGCAGGCCGTCCTGCACGGACTCCGCGAAGCTGACCAGCCTCTCATCGTCCATCTGCTCGATGATGTCGGCGAGCGAACTGTCGCGGTAGAAGCCTTTCAGCTCCTTGCGGAGGACATCGACGCGCGTTTCATCGGAGAGCAGGTTGCGAACCTTGTTCCCCAGCTCGCGCGCCGCCCACCCCAGGTGGGTCTCGAGAATCTGGCCCACGTTCATTCGCGAGGGCACGCCAAGAGGGTTGAGAACGACTTCGACGGGCGTGCCGTCGGGCAGATAGGGCATGTCTTCTTCGGGAAGAATGCGGGCGATCACGCCCTTGTTGCCGTGGCGTCCCGCCATCTTGTCGCCCACCGAGAGTTTGCGCTTCATGGCGATGTAGACCTTCACCAGCTTGATGACGCCGGGGGGCAGCTCATCGCCCTTCTTGAGTTTGTTGATCTTCTCGTTGGTGATCTTGCGCAGGATGTCGATCTGGCGCGAAGTCATCTCCTCGATCTCATCCATCTTTTCGAGGAGAGTGGGATCCTTCTTGGCAATCTTGATGCGCTTCAGGTTGCGCGCCGAGATTCGCGCCAGCACGTCCCGGTTCAGCTCCGTCCCTTTGGAGAGCAGCCGCTTGTTGCTCTTCTCATCGTGAAGGTCGGCGAGGAGCATCTCCCCTTCGAGGAGAGCGCACAGCCGTTTCAGGCGCTCGTCGTTGAGGATGCGGATTTCATCGTTGAGGTTCTCCTCCAGGCGCGCGAACTGTGCGGCCTCGATAGCCTTGGCTCGCTCATCCTTCTCCGCGCCCTTGCGGGAGAAGATCTTCACGTCCACGACGATGCCCTCGATGCCGGGCGGACAGGTAAGCGAGGCGTCGCGAACGTCGCCGGCCTTCTCCCCGAAGATGGCGCGCAGGAGCTTCTCTTCCGGAGTCAACTGGGTCTCACCCTTGGGCGTGACCTTTCCCACCAGGATGTCGCCCGCCTTGAGGTAAGCGCCGATGCGCACCACGCCGCTCTCGTCCAGGTCCTTGAGCAGGGATTCGGAGACGTTGGGGATGTCGCGGGTGATATCCTCCGGCCCCAGCTTGGTATCGCGCGCTTCGATTTCGAACTCCTCGATGTGAATCGAGGTGTACGAATCCTCCTTGACCAGCTTTTCGCTGACCAGGATGGCGTCCTCGAAGTTGTACCCGCGCCAGGGCATGAAGGCCACCAGAATGTTGCGCCCCAGCGCCAGCTCGCCGCGGTCGGTGCAGGGGCCGTCGGCCAGGACCATGCCGGCGGTGACCCGCTGTCCTTTGGCGACGATCGGCTTCTGGTTGATGCAGGTGTTCTGATTGGAGCGGCGGAATTTAATCAGCGTGTAGATGTCGGCGCCGACCTCGCGCGAGAGCTGGCCGCTGTGCCCGTCACCTTCCACGCGCACGATGATCCGCTCGCTGTCGACGCTGTCGACCACGCCGTTGCGTTTGCAGAGCACCACGGCGCCGGAATCCCGCGCCGTCACCTCTTCCATCCCCGTGCCCACCAGCGGCGCCTCGGCGCGCAGCAGCGGCACCGATTGGCGCTGCATGTTGGAACCCATCAGGGCCCGGTTGGCGTCGTCGTTTTCGAGGAAAGGTATCAGCGACGCCGCGACGCTGACCAATTGCTTGGGACTGACGTCGATGAAATCAATTTCCTCGCGCCGCTTGAGGACGAAGTTGCCGGTCTGGCGGGCGTTCACCAGTTCGTGCACGATGCGGCCTTTCTCGTCGATCTCCACGTTGGCCTGGGCGACGATGTGATGGTCCTCTTCCCAGGCGGACAGGTAGAACGAGTAAGGCTCGAATTCCACCAGGCTCTTCCGCTTCTCGCGCAGCTCCTGGTTGGCCTTCGTGACTTCGTTGGCTTCCACATGCTCGCCGACCTTCCAGGGACCGTCCCCGCCGTTGGTGGTGGTGACGTAGTCCACGACCCTGCCCTGGCGCACCTTGCGGTAGGGGCTCTCGATGAAGCCGAACTCGTTGATTCGCGCGTAACACGACAGCGAGGAGATCAGGCCGATGTTCGGCCCCTCGGGCGTCTCGATCGGGCAGATGCGCCCGTAGTGCGTGGTATGCACGTCGCGCACCTCGAATCCCGCGCGCTCGCGCGAAAGCCCGCCCGGCCCCAGCGCCGAGAGCCGCCGCTTGTGGGTGATCTCCGAAAGCGGGTTGGTCTGGTCCATGAACTGCGAGAGCTGCGAAGACCCGAAGAACTCCCGAATCGCCGCCATCACCGGCTTGGCGTTGATCAGGTCGTGGGGCATCGCCGTGGACATTTCCTGATAGACGGACATCTTCTCTTTGATCGCCCGCTCCATGCGGACCAGGCCGATGCGGAACTGGTTTTCCAGAAGTTCGCCGACCGCCCGGACGCGGCGATTTCCCAGGTGGTCGATGTCGTCGGATTCGTACCCGCCGCCGGGATTCTTCCGGAGCTTCAACAGGTAACGGATGGCGGCATAGAAGTCCGCGGGTTCCAGGGTGCGCTTGTCCAGCGGCAATTGGGCCACGGATTGCTCGGAATGGTCGGTCGCCATTGTCCCTTCGCAACCGCGCACGACTTCGGAACAGACATTCCCTTCCCGCTTGCCCACGAAAAGCTTTTCCTGGTCGATCACCAGATAGAAGTTGGCAGCCGGGAGATTTCCGGCGTCTTCCAGCTCGAACTCGACGGCCTTCTCATCGAGCCGGTCCTTCAGTTTCGTGTAGTACCCCAGCTTGATGTTGAACTTCAGCCGGCCCACGCGCGAGCAGTCGTACTTGCGGGGGTCAAAGAACATGCCGTTGAAGAGCGTCGTGGCGGTCTCCAGGGTGGGTGGATCGCCCGGCCGCATCTTTCGGTACAGCTCGATGAGGGCCTCATGGGGAGTCTTCACCGTATCGCGCTTCAGGGTCTGGCTCAGGACCGGGCCCAATTCATCCCGCTCGGGGAAGAAGATCTCGAGCTCGGTGATGCTGGAATCAAGAATAGAATTCAGGATGCTGGGCGCCAGTTCGTTGTTGGCTTCGAGCAAAACTTCACCCGTGCTCGTATCCACAATGTCGGCGGCGGAGTAGACGCCCTCCAGATCGTGGGCGGTAATCTCGATCTGGTTGATTTTGGCCTTCTGGATATCCCTCAGGATGGACGGCGAAATCTTCTTCCCGGCGTGCAGGATGGTTTCGTGAGTCCGCGGATGCTCGATGCTCTTGGAGACTTTGAAGCCGTTGAGCCCCGGGGATACTTCCCAGTAGAGCTTGCGGTCGCGGAAGCTGATCCGCTCCACGGGATAAAAAGCCTTGAGGATTTCCGAATTGGTTTTCAGGCCGAGGGCGCGGAGAAAGATGGTGCCCAGAAATTTCCGCTTCCGGTCGATGCGCACGTAGAGAATGTTCTTGGTGTCGTACTCGAACTCAACCCAGGAGCCGCGATAGGGAATGATCTTACCCAGGAAGTAGGTCTTCTGGGCGCTCGCTTCGAAAAAGACTCCGGGCGAACGGTGCAACTGGCTGACGATCACCCGCTCCGTGCCGTTGATGATGAACGTCCCGTTATCGGTCATCAGCGGAACTTCACCGAAATAGACCTCTTGTTCCTTGATGTCGCGGATGCTCTTGTGCCCCGTATCGCTGTCCTTGTCGTAGATGGTCAGCCGGATGGTCACCCTCAGCGGCGCGGCGAAAGTCATGCCGCGTTCCTGGCACTCCGTCATGTCGTATTTCAACTGCAGGGCGACGGGGTCGCCGCACTTGTTGCAGAACGTCACGATGTTCTTGTTGAACCGGCCGCACTTGGAGCAGAGAACGTCGCCCGCCTTGAAGGGGTCGGTGATGACGGTGTTGCCGCAGTACTTGCACGTGCTGCGGCGGTGGTGCAGTCCACGCAGCGTGCCGCACTTGCACTCCCAGTTGCCGATGGAGTAGTCAACGAAATCCAGTTGCGAGATGCCGCGGAAGTCGGTAATGGGGAATACGGAGTTGAAGACCGCCTGCAACCCCACGTCCTCGCGCTCCGAGGGCAGAAGGTCCATCTGCAAAAAGCGCTCGTACGAGCGCCGCTGGACCTCGATCAGGTTGGGAATCTGAATGACGGTCGGTATCTTGGAAAAGTTGATACGCTTGCGAACAGCGCCGTTCCCGCCGTTAGGCATTCTCATGGCTCCTTGCGTCAGTTTTCAGAAGTTTGATGAGGTCGCAGCGACACACGAGTCCTGCAAGTAAAGATGCACACTTCGGCTGCGGGGATGCTAGGGTTGCTTGCGCACAGCCGGTAGTCCACAGGATGGTCAACAACTCTCGCCTGCAGGGAGATTTCCCTTCTCCCCCCGTGGGGAGAAAAGAGACAGCCGGATTCCCCGCCCGGAATCCGGCGGGTAAGAAGACTATTTCACTTCGACGGTCGCGCCGGCATCGGTGAACTTCTTCTTGATGGATTCCGCCTCTTCCTTGGTCACGCCTTCTTTGATCGGCTTCGGCGCGCCGTCCACCAGGTCCTTGGCCTCTTTCAGTCCCAGGCTTGTGACCTCGCGAACCGCCTTGATGACGTTGATCTTGTTGGCGCCCACGGCAGTCAGCACCACGTTGAACTCCGTCTGCTCTTCGACGGCAGCCCCCGCAGGGGCGCCTCCCGCCGCCGCGCCGGCCAAAACCACCGGAGCCGCAGCCGAAACCCCTAAGACCTCTTCCAGCTTCTTCACCAGGTCGGCAGCCTCCAAGAGAGTCAGCCCCTTGATTTCTTCTACGAGCTTTTCTACGCGTTCGGACATCGTCCTAGTTTCCTCCTGCGAAATTCCGTTCAGCATCAAGCCGGCGAGAGAACTTCAATCCCCCACCGCGCTCAGCCGCCGGC
>Ga0307378_10010123_pt1 | contig 12277 bp, 14 predicted proteins | sample UN1MG_FD_202238 | JGI IMG/M metagenome (GOLD analysis project Ga0307378, IMG submission 202238) | Soil microbial communities from Risofladan, Vaasa, Finland - UN-1 | ecosystem: Environmental > Terrestrial > Soil > Coastal area > Acid sulfate soil | place: Finland: Risofladan, Vaasa | collected...
GGCAATGTTCCTGGGGTAACCACAGTTCCAAAAGATTTGGATGAGTTATATGAACAATTATTAGCAAAAAAATTAGATTTAGAAAACTATAAAAATAAAGATGTGGCACCAACCAATGTTGTGGACGATGCATATGAAAAGCTTATGGCGGGTGCACCAAAAATAGCAGATGATATGGGTAATGTTACTGATCCTAGAACGTATTTTTCTACTCTTTTGAATAAATTAGAATCTCAGGGTTTAATAAAATTTGGAAAAGTTGAAAAAAGTGTGGTATTAGATGAATTGATTTCTATTGTAAATAGATATGAAGCTGATCTTAGTAAGGCAATGGCAGGATTTGAAAAAATGTCTCCATCACAACAATCATCATATGCTCAACAAGCAATAAAAAATTTAGAAACAATAACCGCAAGTATGAAAACTAGTGCAGGATCTGGAGGAAAACTTACTTGGGTTAAAAAATTCTTTTTTAATACAATCGATGAAGTTGGAGCAACAGGGGCAAAATATTCCGCACTAAAAACAGTTAATGTTGTTTTTGGTATTTTAAAACTATATGGTTTAATTGGGGCGATTTCCGCTATTGTTTGTGCTCTCAGTGAAAGTGATGCTGATGAACAGGGTGATGATTTTTCAATGGGGGACTATAAGTCTTGTGGGTGGTTAATTCCAAATTGGGGACCAAAATTATTTAGAAACACATTTGGAAAGGGATACGAGGCCTTAACAACAACAGACTATGAAAATACTCCTAAAGATTTTGCTAAATGGGTTAAAGACAATAAATTTACTGATGCAGACTATTCAGATGAAGACGGATATACTTATAAAGATCTGAAAGGTGATAGACAAATAGCAACCTATGACCCAGAGGAAGAAACATTTAAATAAAAAATAAATAATAATATTATGGCAATTATATACTGCGCAAAAAACAATAACGGTAAATTTGTTAATGTAAGTAAAAAAGAATTTGAAACTAAAACAGCATTGGGTAAATCAACAAAAATTGCCGATAAGGGTAAAAATTGTGATGGAACCCCATTAGTAGTTGTTGCGAAAAAATACAAGTGTGTTAGTGGAACATGTAAAGAAGATCCAACAGGAACATATACGGAACCTACTTGTGGTGGAAATTGTTCAACAACCGCAAAAAAATATAAGTGTGTTAGTGGAGTATGTATAGAAGATCCAACAGGAACATATACGGAACCTACTTGTGGTGGAAATTGTTCAACACCACCTCCAGGACCAACACCTCCACCAAGTCCAAAGTCATGTAGTTCTCCTTCAACACCGTTTAGTTCTGTGTCTGATAGTGCTAAATTTAGAGATTTTGTTTATAAATATTATCCATCAGTTGCTGGACAACATGATTTATGGTTATCAACTGACCCAAGATTATTAAGATTATCAAAACAATGGAATACTTGTTCAATTAGAAAGTCATATTCAGAAATAGACCAAAAGGATCCTAATAAAAGATCTATTGGTAATTTATTTTTATTGTGGTCACAAGATCCTAGCGCTTTAACTTGGATAAGTGGAAGTAATCCACAACAAAATATGGACGACCCTAAAATTCAAATGGGAGTATGGGAAAAATTAATAGAAAACAAACAGATATATACTAGAGGACTTATTGTTAATGTTGGGAACAAAAAAGTTTATGTGATAAAAACAGATCTTAATAATGATACAGTTAAATATCCATTAACTATTGCGGAGTTAAGATCTCCCGATATGACAAAATTTGATTACTTAGTTTTATATCCAATTAATATGACAAAAAAATACCCTATAGGTAATATAGGTATATTATATATGTCAACAAATCAAGATGGTGAACCAGTTGTTAGAATTAAACAAGAACCAAATTGGACTTGGGAACCTGCGGCAATAGAAGATGAATTAAACTTTGAATTACAAGAACAAATTATTACTAAAGGAAACAGAAATTCAAATCAAGGAACTAATACTCCTGGTACAATTAATAGAGGATCAAATTCAAGTAATTCATTAAATTTAAGTAATGGGGCAACACCAAGAGAAATTTTTGATGTTATTGAACCGATTAGATCCGAAGCATACAATATTTTAATTGATTTAAAACCTACGGCAGATAAAGTTGGAGCCGGAAAAGAAATGGATGAGGCAATAACATTATTACAGACTTTTGATTCATCAAAGTCATGTGAAACAGGTAACCTACAACAAATTAAAGATGCAAAAGATAAAATCCAAAAACTTAAAAAAGATAACCCCGTAGCATTAGCTATTGCTGGCGGTGTTGATAAAAAATTAGATAGATTAACTGTATTATTAGATAATGTAATTACCGAATGTGATCGATTAAGTAAAATACCAAAAAATAAGGTAGATGATAAGGTAGAAGATAAAAATAAAACAGAATTAAACAATAATATTGGGACGCCAAAAACTAAAGACGAATTAAGAGTATTCTTTGGTTTTGTTACAAATGACGGTATAACATATAATCCAAAATCCAAAATCCTAAACATGGAAAAAGAGGAAGGAATTGTTGGTGAATTTGATCAAGGTACCGTACAAAACGCAATTAATAAATTTGGTGCTAGATCTGAATATTTCCACAAATATAATGAATTGATGGCAATGGAAGGATTAAGTAGCAGTAGGTTAGTGTTACCAGAAGGAGTTGTGGGTGCGGGTGAGGTAATTACTGAAAATAATTATTCGGTTTTAGTACCACTTAAAAGTAATGAAAGTAGTAGACAATTTAAAAAACTTACATTTGGAACATATTTAGATACCACTTGTCCATCAGCAACAATTGAGGTAATGTATGGTAAAGGATCAGTTCAAAAAAGCGTTGGGTGTTCTTGTGATGAGAGTGCGGAATCAATAATTGAAAAATTAAAAACATATTTAATTGCCGCATTAACTGGTGACGAAAGTTCAAGACCAAATAGAGAAGGAGCGGCAAAAGAATTTTGTGGGTGTTTTAAAACTGGTAAGTTTGATGAACTTATTGGTATTAATGGACTTAAAATAGATGCTTCCTCATTAACTGGTGTAAGTAAAACAAGATTACCTAAAACATTTTTTGACCGTAAATTAGGTTGGAAAGAAATTACTAATTTATTAAGAGGAGAGAGGGTTAATCGAACACAAATTGCTGGTCCATTTCGTATACCTGATTTTGGTGATGATAATTGTAGATGTATTGGAAGTGGTTCATTAGAAGAATCTATTAAAAGACATGTAACAAAAACAATAAATAATAAAAAAACAGTACTTAAAGAAGAAAGAATTATTAAGTCAATTTTATCAAAAATAAGAAAAGTAGGTAAATAACCTAAATGAAACTTATCTGACGTAGTTGTCGGATAAGGATAAACCATCTAAAAGAAGGAGGTGTTCAGTTTATCTATCAAAGTGGGAATCATTGATTCCCATTTTGTTTTTACTACTATTTATAAAAAAGATTTTATGAAACATATTGTAATAACAAGATGTAAATTTGGTAAAGACGAAGATTTCCAAAAATATTTTGAGGTGATGAAAAAAACTTATATTCCCTCAATCAATTCACAAACAGATAAAAATTTCTCAATTGCGTTAATTGTCAATCCAAGACATTATGATTTAATTAGAAATGAAATTAATAAGGAGATTGAGATAATTCCATTTTCAGGCACCAAAAAAGATTATAAAGAATACGTTATAAATAATAATATAACAATCCAAACAAGACATGATTGTGACGATGTAATGAATTCAAACTACATTGAATATATTCATAAACTGTATAACGAAAATAAATCCAAATACGATGATTTTATTTTAAATTTTCACCCAACTAAATTAATTGTTGAAACAGGAAAAGAATACACTCACGGTAGAGATTATAGTAAAGTATGTTCAATGTTTAGTACGTTAATCCAAAAGAGTGTAAAACACGGTATTATGGACTGTATGCACGATTTTTTAAATAGGTTTACAAGAAATATTATATATATACCAAGAGGATACGTTAAATTAGGGATTCACGGTAACAATACTATATCTAAATTAACCGATAACGACAAACCATTAAATTAATATGAGATTTACTTACGCATATATAACATATAAAAAAGATGTATACGACCAATATTTAGGTCCTTGTTTAAATAAAATAAAAGATAAGGTTGATATTATAACAAAACCAAATATTAAATCATCGAGATTTCATAATGAAGTTATTAATGAATCCCCAAACAGGTATATTATATTTTCACATGAAGATGTAACATTTTCAGATGAGATGATTAATCAAATTCAAAAAACAATTGAACAAACCCCCAATTTTGGTGTGTTATGTGTTGTTGGAAAAAATGAGGTTAACAAAAACATTGGGTCATTAGGATCTAGCCAATATAACTTAAAATTTTGTGATCCTTGTTTTTTTGTTATTGATAAAGAAAATCCATTAAGGTTTGATGAGGTTATTTTTGATGAATTTCATTTTGGTGTTGAAGATTATTGTATTGGAAGTCAGGAACTACATAATAGAGGAACATATAGTCTATTAGTGAATTGGGGAAAGGATGATGGACCTTTTCATTTTAAACACCATAGTTACACCTGTAGAACTGTTAGATATCAGTGGGGAAATTATAATGAATATAAGAAAAGATTAAAACAAAAGTGGGGACACTTAGATAATATTAAACAATTTTAAAATATGAAGGTAGGAGTATTAATACCAAGTAGGGGAGATAGAACTGAATTTTTAAATCACGCAAAATGGTTATTAGATCAACAAACAAGAAAACCGGATGAAATTCTTATTGTGGATTACCCCCCAAAATCAAATGATTATGACATTACACCAAGATATAGATATGGTTGTCAGGAATTGTTTAATAGAGGTTGTGATATAGTATTTTTTTGGGAAGATGATGATTGGTATTCAAGTGAATACATTGAGTTTATGTTAAACTCTTGGATTGATGCAGGTAAACCTAAAATATTTGGTATTGGTTACACATATTATTACCATATTTTAGTTAATAAATATAGAAAATTTACTCATCCACATAAAGCATCCGCTTGTTGTTCTATGGTTACAAATGAAATACTTAGAATTTCTTATCCTAAAGATAATGATCCTTTCTTAGATACCGCAATGTGGAAACAATTATCACCTAATCCTCATGTCCCTTTATGTACAGTTTCACCAGAAAAGATTTATCATCTTGGTATGAAACATGGTATTGGTTTATCAGGTGGGGCAAAACATCATGATAAGAATGGATATGACCGTAATTTTATTGACGATTCAAGTTGTAACTTATTAAAAAATAATATTGATGAAAAATCATTAATTTTTTATCATACTTTAAAATTATGATCTCAATAATAATAACCGCATTTAATAATGACAAATATATAGATGAATGTTTGTATAGTGTTGTGGACTCATTTAAAGATTACGATTATGAGATATTATTGGGTATTGATAATTGTGAAATAACAACAAACCATATATTAAATAATTATAAAGGTCATTCAAAAAATATTAAGTTTTATTTTTTTAAAGAAAGATATGGTACCTATATTATTAGAAATACCCTTGTTAAAGAAGCAAAGTATGAAAACTTACTGTTTTTTGATTCTGATGATGTTATGTTACCAGTAATGTCAAAATTAACCATAAAATATATGTCACATTTTGATATGGTTAAACCAATGTTATCTCAATTTAAAGATAAATATGATATAAATGACCCTAAACTATTAACACAAAAAACAACATTTGGTGAAGGTGTTTTTGGAATAAAAAAAAGTTTATTTTTTGAAATGAACGGTTTTGAACCTTGGATTTGTGCTGCCGATTCTGAATTTAACTGGAGGGTAATGTGTAATGGTAAAAGAATTAAACATGTTGAACAAGTTTGTTTTTTGTATAGAAGACATAGTGAAAGTTTAACAAATAACAACGACACTAATCTAAGGTCAAGATTAAGACATGAATACCATCTAATAACTAAAAATAAAAAGAGTAAAAATGAGTGTCAACCAATTCCTAAATTAGTTGTTGGGGAATTTTTAATTTTAAATGAATATTCTGACGAAGATTTAGAAATAATTTATAAAACAGGAATTAGTAACATTAGTGAAATTACACTATATAGAGAGTTAAAAGAAAAATCAAAAATTGCTTTAGAATCAATTTTTACTAAAACTCCAAGAAAAATAGTCAATAAAATTATAAATAAAGAAGAAAAAACAATTAAAGAAATTAATAAAAATACAATCAATTCAATTTTAAACAGAGATAAAAATACACCAAAAATATTAACTCCTCAACCAAAAACTCAACAACCTAATAATAACACAAATTCAAATAAAGAGACTCTTCAAAAGTTATTTCTATCAAAAAGACTTAATAAAAGTGATTCAGCATATATGAATATTGGACGTAAAATAAATAAATAAGTTTGACATAATAAAATAGTTTTATTATTGTTAAATTATATTTGAACTCATAAGGTATAAAAATATGGTCCCATGATGTAATTGGATAACATATTTCTCTTCTAAAGAAATTTTTCAGGTTCGAACCCTGATGGGACTACTAAAAAATAAAAATATGGACATTTTTGAAGAAATACACAATGAATTTATAAATTCTGAGGATTATCTTTGTTATTTAAATGAACTTTATAATTATCCTTACGATTTAGAGTAATCCATATATTTATTATATATGGAACTTATTGAGGAAATATATAGAATAAAATCATTGTTATCTGAAAACTCTGACCCATATAAAATTTGGGTGGCAAGTAATCTTGAAAGTGATCGAGGATATTGTGTTTATTATTTAACAGAAAATAATAGTGTTATTGGTTCTGTAACAATAACAGATTTAAATAAAATGTTAAATAATAAAGATTTTAATAATGACGACAAACTTTTACATACTAATTATGGAAATTTATCAAATACCGCTTATGCACATACTATTGTTGTTGAAGACCAATTTAGACGATTAGGATATGGTTTAAAATTATTTAAAGAATGTGAAAATATCGCTAAACATTCAGGTTATGATAGGATTTCATTATGTGTTAAAAAAAATAATATACCATCTCAAAATATGGTTAAAAAGCTTGGATTCAAACAACATTATTCCGACGGTAATAAAGATTTGTTTATTTTAGAACTTGACTGATATTTATAATTAAAACATTTTATGAAAAATATTATAACTTTAACTGAATCTGATTTATATCGTATTGTTAAAAAAGTAATTAAAGAAAATTATTCTGAAGAACATCTTAAATACACAAACCCAAAAACGGGAGATGAGTGTGAAATTAAAATGGCAAAAAGAAAAAATGATGGTAGATATAGTGCCGTATTAACTTGTGATATTTATAATAATGGTAACGAATCGGTTATTGCTGAATTACCAATAATAACAAGAACTAAAGAACAATTAATTAAAGGCATTTGTGGTAATATTGAAAAGATGTATGACCTTTTGGATAAAATGTTAATGACAACGGAAGATGATTTTTTAGTGGAAGCAAAAAATTACGGAAAATTTAGAATACTTGATGATACCATAAATTGTTCCTCTGATATGGAACAAGAATTAAAATCTTGGGAGAAACCAAAAGGTGACGTACCCTCTTGGGGTACAAAAAGTGATGTTCCGTCTTGGATGTCAGAATAAAATAAATATTTTTTTTTGGTAGTTTAAAAAAAAGTTTGTATCTTTGTGGTATGAAAAACATACTACCATACTGTTCAAATAACATTGGAATCATTGGTTATCAAGATTCCGAAATTGCAAAAAAAGAAAAAAACGACTGTGTTGTAAGGGCATTTGCGTCGGCATTTGAAATCCCTTATGATAAAGCTCACAAATACGTTAAAGAAAAATTTGGGAGAAGAGATCGTTGTGGTACTTATGGTACTGTTTTTTCAATGGTTGCGTTGGCAAAAAAACAAATTCAAATAAACCATAAGAAAATTAAACCAATTGGGGTTAAAAAACCAATGGGTAATTCAGTAGTTTATTCTTTAGATTATAAGGTTAAATTAAACGGTAAAAAGGTTAGTAGACAAATGACCGTTGGAACTTTTATAAAAGATAATCCAGAAGGAACCTTTTTTGTACTTGTAAATCGTCATGCATTTACTATTAAAGATGGTATAATACATGGCAACTACGAAGACTCAACTAAAAAAAGAAAAATACTGAAACACGCATTTAAAATAATAATTTGACTTATTATAAAATAATAATTATATTTTTAATAGATATAGTCAGGTGGCGGAATTGATAGACGAGCTTCACAACCTGGGGTGGTAACAGTTTTGAGGTTTAACAACGGTTATCGTGTAGGTTTGAATCCTACCCTGACTACTAAATAATTTTATTCACAGATTAAAATATAAGAAAAATAAAATATGTCAAACAAAAAAAACACATCAACAGGAATTGGATTCGGAGGTTTTATATTCTTAGTCTTTTTAACACTTAAATTGGGTGAGATAGGACCAGTTCAGTATTGGTCGTGGTGGTGGGTTACATCCCCACTTTGGATACCCTTATTATTAATTCTTATTATTATGTTAGTAATTGGATTTCTTATAACAATTACCACTATAAAAAACGGAAAGTATGAGGGTGAGTAGTTAGAAGGGCCTTTCCTGAAAGATGGCTCGCTAGGCCCGTATTCACCCTTATTTTTGGTCCCATCGACTATCGGTTAGGTCGTCAGGTTTTCATCCTGGAAAGTCGGGTTCGATTCCCGGTGGGACTACCATAATATTTATTTTTGTAAAAAAATCACTTTTTTATACTCAATAAAAAATAATAATGGTTTTTTTAGATATTTATATTTAATAATAAACTATAAAAAACAAAAATTATGAAATTAACTAAAGAACAATTATTAGGTATCATTAGACACACATTAACATTTGTTGGTGGTATTGTAGTGGCAAGAGGACTTGTTGATGAAACACTAGTAACAGAAATCATTGGTGGTGTATTAACACTTACGGGGGCTATTTGGTCAATTATTGATAAAAATAAAGGTTAATAATAAACCACTTAATTTATTTAAAACCCACTCACAAGGTGGGTTTTTTAATTATACGATATTTATTAGTTATATGAAAATTATTATCACAGAATCACAATATGTATCTTTGTTAAATGAGGCAACAAGTCCCTGTCCTGAAGGAAAAAAAGAGGACACATTAATCACACTTGATCAAGTTAGAAAAGGTAGTGTATTAGAAAAGGGTTACTGTAACAGTTCTTCTAATTCTGCATTAGTTAAAATCCAAACTATGATGCAAGAAAAGGGTATCCTTGATACTAAAAGTTATAATGGGTATTATGGTGAGAAAACTCAAGAAGCAGTAAAAAAACTTTTTGAACCGTCAGTAGTTGGGGGAACTCAAATAGGACAAAAAACATTAGAAAAACTTGAAGGATCTACAACAAATGTGGTAAATAAAGAAACTAAACCGGTTACTAAATTATCATCAAAAGAAGACGCTTTAAAATTATTTAACACTTTAAGTAAAAATGAAAAAATAATAGTTTGTACTTTACTTGGAGAAGCTGGTGGTGAGGTTAGTGCGGTTGAAGGTATGACGGCGGTTGCAAATGTTTTGAAAAACCGAGCAGATGCAAATCATTATAATTATGGATCAACACCATATAGTCAAGCATTAGCAAAGTCCCAATTTTCCATGTGGAATAGTTATAATAATGGTAGTGAAGTATTACAAGACGTTTATGATAAATTTAAAACTCACGACCAAATGAAATCCGCAGTATTCATAGCAAGATCAATAAATAGTATTGGTGATATAACAGGGGGGGCTAAATTTTATTATGCAAATTACGTATCACCTCATTGGTCAAAAGAAACCGACACAACAAAATGGGTACCAACAATAACTATTGGGAAACATAAGTTTGGTAATATTGTTACAAAAAAGAAAAATAAAAAATAAAATAAAATTACTTTTATATATTACTTAATATTTATAAATTATATGGAAAATTTTTTAGGTGTTGTTATAGCTTTTATTACAGGTGTGGTTGGTCCAATTTTACTAATTTATGTTAAAAACAGATTGAATAAAAAAGAAAATCCAGATATGGTTAGAGAAACTCTTAGAGTTAGTGAACTTGTTACCCACAAAATTGAAAGTATAAGAGAGGAATTTAATGCTGACCGTGTTTGGATAACACAATTCCACAATGGAGGAAATTTTTATCCAACAGGTAAATCAATGGCAAAGTTTTCAATAATGTATGAAACAGTAAATACTGGAATACAATCAGTACAAAGTAATTTTAGTAATATACCTGTCAATTTATTTTCAAAATCAATCAATGAGTTATTATCTAATGATGTTATTCAAATATCTGATTATAAAGATGAAACTATAGCAACATTTGGATTGAAGTATATCGCCGAAGACACGGGATGTAAATCAGGTTATTTATTTGCAATTAAAACAATTGACGATAAATTTATTGGTTGTTTAGGATTGGATTTTACTAAAAGAAAGACGAAACTTGATCAAGATTCAATAAAAAATATTGAGGTTTATGCCACCTCTCTTGGTGGTGTATTAATGACACATTTAGAACAATAATTTTGTTTTTATAAAAAAATAGTATACCTTTGTGGTATGAATATATTTTTTTTAGATTTTGACACAAAAAAATGTGCGGAATATCATTGTGATAAACACGTAGTTAAAATGATCCTTGAGACGGCACAACTATTGTGTAGTACCCATTGGGTTATAGGATCAGAAGCCCCTTATAAATTATCACATAAAAATCACCCATGTTCAATATGGGTTCGAGAGAGTTTATCTAACTATTTATACCTTTGTGATCTTGGATTGGAGTTATGTAAAGAATATACATATCGTTATGGAAAGAGGCATAAGTCTCAGGATGTAATAGAGTGGTGTTTAACGAACAAACCAAATATTTCCGACACAGAGTTCACAGAACCACCCAAAGCTATGCCAGATGAATATAAAGTTAATAATGTTGTAGAATCTTATCGAAATTACTATATTGGAGCAAAAAAAGATTTTGCAAAATGGAAAAATAGAAATATACCTGAATGGTTTTCAAATAAGTATATATTTATGTAAATATGAATTTAATTTACCCATTATCAAAAAAAGGTAGTAAAACATCTGGATTTGGACCTAGAAATGGAAGACCTCATAACGGTATTGATATTGGTGTTCCTGATGGGACAGGTGTTAATTCTGTTGCAGATGGTGAAGTGGTTAGGGCAGATATGCGAGACTATAAAGGTTACGGTAATTTTATAATTATTAAACATGAGTTAGATGGAGAAACTTTTTATTCTGCATATGCCCATTTAACTAAAATGTTGGTAAGTGTTGGTAATAAAGTTAAACAAGGAGATCGAATTGCATTATCTGGTGGTGGACAAGGTTTAGCAAAAGGTAGTGGTAAGTCAACTGGACCACATTTACATTTTGAAATTAGAAAAAGTCAAAATGGTAATTGGGTTAATCCAGAATCATATATTAGTGGTAAAGAAATTGTAAAAGGAGATTTAAATAAAACTCAAGATGATAATGAAGTACCCGATAAAAGTACAATAACTAATTTGGTTGTTACATACAACAATTTGACAGGTAAATCAAAAGACATTGCCGATACCGTTGTGTCTCAATTAAAAAAAATAGGGATTACTAACCCATATGCTATTATAGTAATATGTTCAATATTAATAAAAAAATATGGAACTATTACCGAAAGTTCAATATTAGGTAAGAATAAAATTAAAATCCCACAAGATGGTGCCCACAAGGGACAATCAGGTTGGCAGAGTAACAATGCTTGGGATATTGCAGTCCCAATTGGAACCCCTGTATACGCAGTTAATTCAGGTACTGTAGTTACTTTTACAAATAATGGTCCAAATATTATAAGAAAAAATGGTAAAAAAATATTTGGAACTGGATTTACAGTTAAAACTGATAATAAATTACCAAGTGTTTTTTATACTCATTTAAAAGATACAACAATTTCAAAAGGATCTAAAATTTCTTGCGGACAATTGTTAGGATATGTAATGGATTTTCCTGGTAGTTCATATGATCACCTACATATTGGAGTTGAAAAGGGTAATATTAGACAATTTATTACTGATGATGGGACATTAAAATGTAAATCAAAATATTCAAAAAATGACGGGGATGAAAA
>Ga0307378_10010124_pt1 | contig 12275 bp, 17 predicted proteins | sample UN1MG_FD_202238 | JGI IMG/M metagenome (GOLD analysis project Ga0307378, IMG submission 202238) | Soil microbial communities from Risofladan, Vaasa, Finland - UN-1 | ecosystem: Environmental > Terrestrial > Soil > Coastal area > Acid sulfate soil | place: Finland: Risofladan, Vaasa | collected...
GGTTTAACAGCTGGGTGGGCTTTATTAGCAGATTCTCCAACAACTGCGAGTTGGCAAGCAATTCCAGCTGGAGCAACAACTTTCCTTGGATTGACTGATGTTGATACGGTTAGTTATACTGCTCAAGGAGGATATTTAATTAGAGTTAATTCTACACCTGATGGATTAGAAACTTGTACAGCTACATTAGCTAATTCAGCTACAGATGTTACTGCAACAGTTGCAGAATTAAATGTATTGGATTTATCAGCAACAGCACTAACCACTGGTTGGGTTTATGCAGCAGATGGAGCAAGTGCAGCATCTTGGAGACAACTACTAGGTTCAGAGATTAATAATGATAGTAACTGGGCAGCAGATCAAACAGCTACTTTAACAGCAGGTACTGGTATATCTGGTACTACATATGATCCTAACACAACTACTACTTTTAATTTAGACTTTTCTGAGTTAACTGATATGACAGGTGATATTTCAGCAACGACTGAATTTATCTTACAGGATGGAACAACAGAAAGCAGAAAAGCAGCGAGTGAAATTAAACTAAGTTTTTTTAATAATGATTCATCTTGGACAGCCAATGTTGGAGATATGGTGTTAGGAACTATTCAAACAGTTACTGCAGCAAAAACATTTAATGATGGTACTTTATTATTAGATGATAGTGATTCAGTTTTTAATTTAATTTTAGGTTCTACTTCTACTATTACAACAGCAAATAAAACATTAACTTTTGATGTAAATGATGCAAATAGAACATTGACTATTACAGGTAATGGTTCAATTGAAGGATTAAACACAGGTGATCAAACATCTATTGCTGATTTTACAGGTACTAAAACTGAATTTGATGCTGCATGTAGTGATGATAATTTTGTATTTGATGGAGATACTTCAACATCAGGTTGGGGATTTGTTATTGATGATAATACGATGGCAACAGCAACAGCAACTAATTTGGCCTCTTCGGAGTCAATTAAAGCATATGTTGATAATGCAGTTCTTGGAGGAATGGTTTATAAAGGAGCAGAAGATGCTTCAACAGCACCACCAACAGGAGCAGGTATCTTAGTTGGTTGGACTTATACCGTAACCGTTGCAGGTAATGGGTCAGGGTTCTGGACTAATACATTAGAAATTGGGGATATGATCGTTTCTGAAGTAGTTAATCCTTCAGTTGAAGCAGATTGGACTGTTGTAAATAGAGATTTACCAGCAGGAGTAACTTATAAATATTCTGTCGATATAGGAAATGGTGTATTAACTGATATTGATGTATCTCATAACTTTGGAACAAAAGATGTTCAAGTTACAGTATGGAGAATAGCAGCACCTTATGATGAAATAGAATGTCAAGCTAAAGCTACAGATACCAATACAGTAGAATTAGGATTTAATACAGCTCCAACATCAGCAGAGTTTAGAGCAGTAGTGATAGGATAATATTTATAAAATTATAAAAGATGGGTCTTTCAAAAAAAATATTTGAATCGGATATAGAGGTACTTGGGCTTTTAAATGCAGTAGAACTTCAAATTAATTCAGTAGCTATAACGGCTACTTCTGCTGAAATAAATTTGCTTGATTTAGCAGGATTAACAGCAGGGTGGGTACTATCTGCTGACTCAGCTATATCAGCTAGTTGGAAAGCCCCAGTATCTACTGCCCTTTCAGACCTTTCAGATGTTTCTGCCGCAGCCCAAACAGCAGGATTTGTTCTTGCAAGTAGCGGGGGAGCTTATGCTGGTAGAGCATTAATAAATTCAGATTTACCTGCCACGATAGTCGTAGGCGACCACGGAACAGGAACAACGGATGAAGTCGTAAACGTTTGCTACGGAACATCAGCAACTCCGCCAACAGCAAGTGGAACAACAGAGGGAGCATTATACATTCAATACACACCATAAAATATGAAAAAATGCAATAGAAATTTAGATGACCATTGCTGTTGGTGGGGGAAGTATGGTGCTTGTAAATATTTAGAAAAAAATACTCAAAAAGGATTTAAATATTCTTGTGGTCTTATGCGAAAGTATGGCGATTGGGGTTTAGTTGTTTTAATGATTATTATTATTTAAAATCACATAAATGGCATATCCAGTATATCAAAGCAATGGAGGAATAGGAACAGGAACGGATTTTAGTGTAGCTGTATCTTATCCATCAACTGTAAATGCAGATGATATACTCATTGCAGCTATAATGGATGCTGATAATGATTCGTTTGATACACCTGCTGGGTGGACTAAAATTGATGAAAAAACAACAGAGAGTAATTTATCAGTTGCTCATTATTGGAAAAGAGCAGATGGAACAGAAAGCGGTTCGGTAACTTTTACTTCGGTACTTAACGCAGGTTCATTGGTTGCAGGTATTATATATCGTTATTCAGGATGTGTTAAATATGGAGTGCCTTTTGAAGGTCATTTTTCAAGAACTATTCTACAAGGGACTCAAACAGCTCCTCAATTTAATGCTGGTTCAGGTATTACAGCAACAGAAAGATTAGCTGTAGCTATTGCAATAGTAGAAGATGATACAATTTCGTCATTTACAGCAGGATTTTATGGTTTTACAGAAGATTCACGACTATCAACAACAGCAGGTACAGATGCTCACTTTGCGACAGCATCGGTTGGTACTGATGTAGAAATTCTGTCTCCAAACCAATGTTATTGGACACAAGGAAATGAATATTATTCTGCATTTTCTTTATATCTTATCCCCGAAGGCGATGTTCCTGTAACCTTAAACACAGCCGAAGCAAACGATTTTGAAGAGGATACCACACCTACATTAGAGTTTACGCCAAATGCAGGAAAGATTATAGATTTTTATGATATAACTCCTCCTCAATATGAAAATATAATCAGTACTAATACTGGGATTGGGCAATCATTTACTGGGAATGGGCGTGATATTAAAACAGTTAGGTTTAAAGCTAAAAGAGATGCAGGAGTAACAACAGGTCAACTTCAAGTTAGATTGTATGCTCATACAGGAACTTACGGCACAACAAGCGAAATAGGAAGTCTGTTAGCTACTTCTGAAACAAGAAATGCTTCATCATTTGGAACAGCGAATGATGTTTGGGAAAGCTTCGACTTTTCAACTCCTTATACCACAGTTTCAGGAACTTATTATATTGTATTACTTTATGTATCATCTGCTGTGTCTACTGGATATATTCAAGTCGGAACTGAGGGTAGTGCAGGTAGTGGTCATGATGGAAACTATGTAACTTCTTCTGGATATAATAGTACTACTGATTCTATATTTGAAGTCTTGACTGAAAGCATCTCGATTGATGACAACGAAGTAGAAATACAAATTGATACGGTCAATACTTTTGATAGTAACACAGGGATAATAGATGAGGATGATAGTACTAATGGCGACCTTGGTTTTCATCTTAGTGGCTATTCAAAAGTATCTCATTCATTTACGGCTGATGGTTCTATAATAAGAGCCATTAGTGTTTCTCTTAAAAAATTCAATTCTCCTACAAATAACCCCATATTTGTTAGCTTATGGTCTCATTCGGGTACTTATGGAACAAGTTCTGTTCCGTTGGCTTTTTTAAGAGGAACACCAACTTTAGATATTGCCACTTTAACAACTTCATACGTTTATTATAGATTTGATTTATTTGAACCTTTTCAAACTGTAGATGGAGATAAGTATTGTATTGTAATAGAAAATACTTCTACTTCTACTAATTATCTAGCTACTGCATACCATTCGGGAACAGCTCATGATGGAAACTCGGCAGAGGTTACACCTACTGGTGTTAGTTGGACAGCCCATAACGCTTGGAGTATAAGATTTAAAATTCATAATGATGCCCCTTTAATCCAAGCATTATCTTCTGTACCCGATGCAGGATTTTTAAATACCGTTAGCGGTGGCGATACACATCCTTTTAATGATAACGAGAAGTTAAGTTATACGGTACAAGATATAATAATTGACGAATATGATGAAAGTAATCAGAGTTCATATACAGACCTTTCTGGAGGGGCGGGTGAAAATATAGAAACAGGACAATCAATTACAGGGAATGGACGTGATTTAAAGTCTCTTATTGCTTATGTTTTAAAAAATGGAAGTCCTACTGGTAATGCAGTAGCTAAATTATATGCACACTCAGGGACTTTTGGCACAAGTTCAGTCCCTACTGGTAGTGCATTAGCAACTTCTGATAATGTTGATGTTGCTGCCCTTTCGGGAAGTTATGATAATGTTACATTTAATTTCCCGACTCCATACACCTTAGTTGATGGAACTAAATATTTTATCACCATTGCTTTTTCGGGGGGTAGCAGTGGAAATTCACTTCGATGGGGATTGGATAATTCTGCTCCTACACATAATGGGAATTTTGCTTACTATGTTAGTAGTTGGGTTGCCCTATCAACAGAAGACCTTATATTTTCAGTAATTGGAACTACAGGATTAGTTTTACCAACAGGCACAGACACTTATTATTGGAGAGCGAGAGCTATCAATCCAAGTGGAATAAATGTTTGGGATGAATGGTCGGCAACGAAAAGTTTCGTTCTTACAGAGGTTGTAGGAACTACGACCACGACTACAACCGTTGCTCCTACTACGACCACGACTACAACCGTTGCTCCTACTACGACCACGACTACAACCGTTGCTCCTACTACGACCACGACTACAACCGTTGCTCCTACTACGACCACGACTACAACCGTTGCTGGTGCTGATTTCACAAAACTTCAAGTGAATATAGCTGATGTTTGGAAAGATGGGGCAGATATGAAAATAAATATTGGAGATGTTTGGAAAGATGTGGTTGATGTATGGCAAAATATTGGAGATGTCTGGAAAAAAGTAACTTAACACAATTTTTTTTGTATATTCGTATAGAATTAATTATTAATATATAAAAATTTTTAAAATGAGTACCGAAAGTAAAAAAGAAGTAAAAAATGAAGTAAAAATGTCAGTTATTGATATTTTGCAATTGAACGCAGAGCTTCAGGCAATGAACAGAGAAAAAGAAGTTAATTTCGTAACCAAATACAAAATAATTGTATTATTTGAAATTACTAAGAGAATTACAGAAAGATTTAATAAGACTAAATTGGAATTGTTTCAAAAGTATGGAGAAGAAGATAAGGAGAACAAAGGTTCCTTTAATTTACAAAATGCCTCTCCTGCAAATTACAAAAAAGGGATGGCAGAATTAGAAGAATTGACTCAAGTTGAAGAAACTTTTACTGGTCATAGTTTTGATATAAAGGACTTTGAAAACATTAAATCTGAAACTGGATATGTTCAATTTTTTAAGTTTTTAAAAGCATAAATAGTGACAATAGAACAAATAGAAAAAGTAGAAAGAGTTAAACCTTTTATAGATTATCTGGTAAATAGAATAATAAGCAGGAAATTTATAGTTTTTATTGTAGCTACATGGTTAGTACGTGAAGGTAAAATAGAAGGTATTCATTGGGCTCTTTTTGCTGGTCTGTATATATCAACACTTGTATTTTTAAAATTATTAGAGTTCATGACTAAAAAACAAGAACGAAATCTTGAACACTTTGGACATAGAGGAAAAAAAGATGATAAACCAATAGATACCAAAATAATACCTGAAGAATCATGAACGGTTCACAAAAAACATACATAAAAGAAAGTTGGAAGGGATGGATAACAGTGCTCAACTTTCTTATACTTATAGTAATTTTTTTATTCAAAAGTGGGTTTATGTCAGGTAAAGAAATTACCCAGATGAAACAAAATACTAAAGTAAACACAGCAGCAATTGTGGAAGCACTAAAACATTTAGATGCTCACGTTAGTGATGAAGCTGTCCACATGAGTTTTGAAAGGAAAATAGAAATTTTTGTACCAAGAGTAGAACTTGATTCAAGGATGGAAGCTATAAAACAACAGCTTAACCGAATCGAAAAAAAACTTGATAAATAATGATACCTATAATTAAAATCATACGACATTGGCAAAATTCAAATGAAACATTTGGAACTTGTACTGTACTGGGAGATAACGATATGCCCTTATTCTCTTCTTTAGCTCTTGAAAGAGGTTGGAGAGATAATCAAAAGAGTGTTAGTTGTATTCCTAAAGATTCTGGACCTTATGAAGTAGTTATTGAATGGAGTAATAAATTTAAGCAAGACTTATGGGAAATCAAAGGAGTTCCTGATCGTAGTGAATGTAAATTTCATGCAGCTAATTATTGGAAACAGTTAAATGGTTGTATTGCTCTTGGTAGAAGACCTGCTGACACTAATAATGATGGATACATGGATATAACTAGTTCCAGGGATACTATGAATGATTTTCATAGAGCAATGAAAGGATGTACAAAGGCTATACTGGTAATAACAGGTAAACAAACAATTGAATAATGGAAAATATAAAAAAATATTGGTGGGTATATACTGTTTTAGCTGCAATAATTGGAGGAGCAACATGGTTTTATACTCAAGGAAGTATTAGTCATGAAAAAGATAGTAGATTATTTTCCACTCCTAAAAAACGAATACAAACTGAACAATATATGGATCAACGACCTTCACCAGCTCAAGAGCAACGACAAATTATCTTAGATAGTATTGCAGCAGTTAGAGCTATTGAGAACGCTGAACATGCAAAGAAATCAAGAGCAACTCGAGATTCTTTATTTGAAGTAGAAAGAAAAGCGAGAATAATAACTGATTCTATAAATCAACTTAATGCTGACCAAATGTATCAGATTAAAGAAGAACTGAAAAGAATTAAAAAACAATGAAAAATTTATTTTACATAGTCATATTAATAATTTTTACAGGATGTTTAGGGTCTAAAACAACTGCAGAGAAATCTTCAGAGATTAAAGAAGTTGATAAATCAGAAATCACTAATGATAAAACTTCAGAAACAGAAGTAAATAAGGCTATTGACGATAAGGTAACAACTAAAGTAGAAGATACAGGAGACCCTGTATTAGATGCTAAAATAGATGCTATACTCTTAGGTCTTAATACTTCTAAAAGTTCAGGAGACAACTCTTATCGCTGGTATTATGATTCTAAATTAAGAGAGCTTAAAGCAGAATTTCAAATAGGACAAACAGAAAGTAAAGCTGAAGCAGAAGTAAAAGAAACAGTAGTAGAAAAATCATTTGAAGAGAACACTGATGAATACCTTAAAAAGAAAATAACCGCTTTACCTTGGTGGGCTTATGTAATTGCTTTGATTTTTGCATGGCCCTACTTAAAACCTATTATAATGATGTTCTTAGGACCAGCTAATGCAATAGATAGTATTAAAAATGTTTTAAAACCTAAATAAATAAATAAAAATATATTTCATTACCTTTGGGTAATAACTAATAACACAACTACATATGAAAGACGTAAAGTTCATCACTGCATGCCCCGACGACAATTACTACACATGGCAAGTTCACTTATGGCTCGAATCATTGAAAGATCTAAATCTATCCAAAGATGCAATCATTTTAATCTATAGACCATTAGCCAGGGAAGCCAATACTAAGTGGGAGAAAATTGAAAAACTCTACCCTGAAACAGAATTCAATTACATTATAGAACGAGAAGGAGAAAACATGAATACTCTGATCGGCATCTATATCCCAATAATAAGAACGTACAGCATGTGGCGATACTTAAAATCTAATCCCTCTATAGGAACTACTAATGCTCTATTTTTCTGTGATTCAGATATCTTATTCACGAAAGACTTTAATATAGATAAATTTTTAGATGATGATGATAATGTAAATTACGTATCAGATTCTGTAAGTTATATGGGAGCAACATACTTTAAAAACAAAGTAACAGATGTATTACCAGATAAAGTAGAAGAATTTAAAAAAAGAGACATTTTAGCAGAGTTATTAAGTCTTATAGGAGTAGATAGAGAAGTTGCAGATATAAATCAGGAACATAGTGGAGGAGTTCAATACATATTAAAGAACTCAACTGCTGATTTTTGGCAAAAGGTAATGAACGATGCTATTTTAATTAGAACTTACATGCAAAAAGTAAATAGAGAATTTTTTGCTAATCAGGATATAGGGTATCAAAGTTGGTGTGCAGATATGTGGTCAATTTTGTGGAACTTATGGTTCATGGAACGCGAAGTAAAAGTTGTACCAGAACTGGATTTTAGCTGGGCTTCTTGTAAAATAGACCAACTAGATAAGAAAACGATCTTTCATAATGCAGGAATTACGGGTGAGAGCATGCCACACGACGGTGGTGGGACTCATTTATGTTTTTATAAGGGAAAGTACCATATGGGTACAGATCCTACTAAGGATCCCGTATTAGACGAAATTATAAATAGTGAGGAATCTCAGAAATTCTGTACTTGGTTCTACGCTAAAAAAGTAAAAGAGATAGGAGAAAAGTACAATATAGATTATTAATTAATACTAAATACAATTATCATGAAAAAAAGAGACCTTAAGGGGTATGTCCGATACGATGGTAGCGGCAGAATTGTGGCAGGAAGTTTAATCCTAAGAAGAAAAATGCCTAAAGTAGGTAGATGGGTACAAGTAACAGCATATGAATGTTGTACTCCAACTACTACAACTACAACAACATATGAAATAAGATAAATATTATGAAAAGTTTATTTCCAGAAGGAATGATGAATAATAAAAGAGAGAAAAACCCTCTCTTATCTGGCGAATGTATAACTACATTACAATATCGTATTCAACAAGAAGAACAATCTTCAAGGATATACCATTCAATGAGTATGTGGTTGAGTAATGAAGGATATAGTGGAGCTGCTTCTCTTTGGTTGAAGTATTCTCAAGAGGAGATGACACATGCTGATTGGTCTAGACAGTATTTACTAGCAATGGGCATAACTCCTAGTACTCCAGCATTAAATGCAGAGACTAGAGCATATAATGGATTGCCTGAAATTATTGAAATTTCTTATGATCATGAGATTACTATAACTAATCAAATAAAAGAATTAGCTGACAGTGCTCTTAAAAAGGGAGATCATATGTTATATACGTTGACATCTCATTATCTTAAGGAACAAGTAGAAGAGCACGGTAAAATGCAAGATTGGATAGATAAGTTAAAATCGTTTGGTACTGATAAGATAGCTATGAGATGGCTAGATGAAGAGATGGGAAAATAATTAAATTAAGTGGAAATTCTTAAAAAATTTTTTCCTTCTATACTCTCTGAGAATGAGGCAACTTATTTTGCTCAATTAGAAGGTATATTAGGTTCTGTAGATGAATTGAGTTCTTTACAAATAACTCGAACTGCAGATTCTTATTCTTTTAGAATAGCTCCTAGTCATCCCAAATACAATAATTTAATAATAGAAGAATTATTAAAATATCATAATCTATTTAAAATTAGATTAGATATGTCAAAAAGTATTAAGACTTCAGGTACTGTCGTATTTAAAATAAAAAATTTATAACTAAAAATGTTAGTAAGTTTAATTTTTTTTCACTAGATTTGTTAGTAACATTAAAATTATAATTTATGGCAAAAAATCCAATTAAAATGAACACAAAACCAGTATATGATCCAACGAAACAATATACTTGGGATAAAGATGCAAAATTTGAATTAACAGGGCATCAATTTGGTCTATGGTTAAATATGACAAGAGCTAAAATAACTTCTAAAGATGCTATGGAGTACAAATTAGCATTTGAATCTAATGAGGTTATTGAAAATATGATGATTTCTGCCGTTAGGGAAGGTGTCGTTATAGAAGCTGTAAAAGAAACAAAATAGTAATGAAATCAAAAGCACCTAAAAAAGCACCAAAAGTACATATTCAGAAAGGACCTTCTCGTAATTATATGAGGGAGGCTGACCAAATGAAACCATCTACACCTAAAGGAAGGAGAAACAAGAAATAATAGTGCTAAATAATTGTGTATAGTAAAACCTCTCAGATTAACGAGAGGTTTTAATTTATAGTAATATCAAATCCAGAAAGTTCTTTATATTTAAAAATATCTATTCCTTTGTGCTTAAAAAAGGGTGCTATATCTTTAAAGAATTTATCTTTATCTTCTTTAAAGTTAGGATGAAGTGATATATGCATAGGTAAATTAACATCCCATAATAATTTATCTTTTAACAATTCTTGTTCATGTCCTTCTATATCTATTTTAATCATAGATACATTTGCTTCATTAAGTTCATATTTATCAAAGATTTCTTTAATAGAAATACACTCATATACAGAAGAGTTTTTCTTACAAGAATCTCTGGTGATACTCATACCTAAAACGGCTGCTCCTAATTCTATTTCTTTGTGAATAGATACAGCCTTATTTTCTACTTTTATATTAGTAATATCATTTAAGGCTATATTTTCCATTAATTCCTCATATGCTATTCTATCAGGCTCAAAGCAGATACATTGCTTAGAAGTAAAACTTGCTATTAATGATATAGGTCCTATCCATGCTCCTATATCTATAAAAGTTTTTTCTTTAGAAATATGTTTAGATATAAAGTCAAATGTAGAATTTTCCCATCCTGAAAAATAATCTTTCCAAAATACTTTATTAGTAGTATTTATTACTTTTAATTCTATATTACCTTTTTTTACTTTCATCGTATTTAACATTCTTTTAATTTCATCTAAATATTGACAAGTATTGAACCAATGATTACCAGTTCTTTTTCTATAATTTACATATTTTCCAGTTAAGTGTTCGGTCAATGAATCATCTAAATTATTTAATGGTATTACCTTAGTTAAGAATTTGGTACAATAAATCTCAGTCATAGCACTACATTTAATATTGTAACCTCCAATTAACTTAGGAGTTGAATTAAAACCATTATCAACCAATAATTTCAGTTGCTCCTGGGAGATGATCATAGATGCCTGATGTAAGTTCTTAGGTTTCATAAACTTCTCACCATTTATTGTTATTATCTCACCTAACCCTCTATAAGATTTATGAAACTGAGGTAGTAATTTTTTATCACCATCTCTCTCAAACAAGATATTACCTATAATGTAACCATCTAGTTTATGTTCACCATAACTATACTTAATAAATTGATTAAAATTTTCTTTATTAAAAGATATATCGTCTTCTAAATGTATGAATATATCATAATTATTAACTTTAGATAGCATATCTGCTCTATATAACCATATAAACTCTGGTTCTGGTTGCCAACCATTGGCCCACACGGAATTACTGAAGACCTTTGGCTTGATTATGACGCTGACAGAGAGTTGAGTGTCTAAATTAAGCTCTTCTGTGGTATAAATGATGATATCTAAGTCTACGTCTAGTAATTCTAGATTATTTAGTATTTCATTTACGTGAATAAGTTTTTTATTACCCTCGTAATTTGTGATATACACTAATCCCTTCATTATTCTTTTACTAGTATAGTTAAACCATTATTGTTAGTAAATCTTTCTTTTATACTCCATTCAGGATGTTCTTCTAAGAATTCTTCAATAGCTGGCCAGAGACCTTTTCTAGAAATTCCATCATATGATTCTCCTACATGAGCATAAGTAGTAGTATCATGAAATACAAGATATTTACTAACTTTAGGAGCATGTAATTTAAGTTCTACAGATAGTTGATCATAATTATGAAGAGTATCAATGAATAACATTTCAGTAGGTTCTATTTCTATTTTAAGTACATCTGCTTGAATAAATCTAAAAGCAGTATGTTCTTGTACAGCTTCAGCTATTTCATACCAACGAATATTTTTAATATCATATGAAATTAATTTTTTTGGCTTTGCTGCTAAGAGTGCATATGTAGAGACGATACCTCTAACACCCATTTCTGTTATATGTTCACATTCTTCTGCGTATCTTTTCAGAACAGGCAAATGTTCATTAATATCTGAGGGCTTATCCCACAATTCTTGGTACTTATTTTCTATGTTCATTGTTATAATCTATAAGTTGTTGTTGATATGGCATATCCCAATGAGGGTTTAAATTAATTATACCTGTAGGAATATTTCCTTTTACACGTTCACTCTCAATATGCTCAGAGTTTCTTATTACTATATTAGGTCTTGTATCGTCATCTCGTCCTAAACCTGACTGATGATAAGATCTATGTGCCCAATAATAGAACCAACTTACCTCATCATCTGGAGGAAATGCTCTGACAACTTTATCAGGGTCTAAGGCTTTAATAGTTACAACTAATACCATATCTCCACCTGCATTCATTAAAGGACTCTTTCCAATAGCTTTCCATGCCTCCTTGGAGTAAA
>Ga0307378_10010125_pt1 | contig 12275 bp, 6 predicted proteins | sample UN1MG_FD_202238 | JGI IMG/M metagenome (GOLD analysis project Ga0307378, IMG submission 202238) | Soil microbial communities from Risofladan, Vaasa, Finland - UN-1 | ecosystem: Environmental > Terrestrial > Soil > Coastal area > Acid sulfate soil | place: Finland: Risofladan, Vaasa | collected...
TGGCGGGGTAACTCCTCAGGCTGCGCGTCAGACTCCCAGAGGAGGCGTTCATATCAACGCCGAGCAAAGGACCCGACAAGAGCAGCGCGTTGGCATGCTCAAGGAGCTGTTGACGGACCTTCCCCGTCAGGGAGTCCTGGGCGGCTTGCGACAGGCCGTCCATCAACAGCGGGCCGTAGAAGTGGCCAGGCCCGCCAGACGACAGAAAGCCGACTGTCGGACTCGAATCGGTCGCCGCCCCGATGTCCGCGAGCTCGACTTCCACCGGGATCTGCGCCGAGCTGCTCCCCAGGGTCAGACGCAACTCGCCCTGGTAGACGCCCGGCGCCGCCTCGGGGGCAGGTATGAGCCTGAGCAGGATGAGCACCAACTGCCGCTCGGCCGCCGGCGGGTGTCTGTTCGTAAGGATATACGGTTGGCGGCATGCCCGGCCGTCGACGACCTTGGGGACAGTCTTGCAGAACACCACGGCCGTCGGCTCTCGCTTCAGCGGAAGCAGTTTCTGCTGGGCGCTTCGGAGCGGCCCCAACCCCGCCGAGATCGCACCCGTTGCCTTCAACGGCGCTATCGCAATCGGCGTGGTCACGAGCAGTCCGTTGGCTGCCAGGACGGACACTTTGTCGATCCGGTCGGACTGCGTCGGCTGCCAGTCGGGCGCAAAGGCCAGATCGGCCGGCGGGCGGAGAAGGATCAGCCCGGTTTTCGTCTCGGCCTCCGTGGGAGACAGGTGACAGACGGGCTGGTAGTGATCGCCAACAACGAACTGGCGGCGGAACCGTGACAGGTCGGCCCTGACCCGCTCGACATAGCCGCTCGTCGCATCACGGACCCCTGGCGGGCAGACGACAACGGCCGCCAACTGGCAATTGCCCACGGCGAAGCGGTTGCGCCCCGCTTTCAGGCCGACCCGAACGAACTGAACGAACCGCGGAGCATAGACAGTGTCGAACCATTGCGGCGTCCAGTCCCCGTTCATGCCCGCCATCAGGCCGTCCGGGCCAAGGACCTGCCCGCGGGTGAGCCGGCCGCTGACCAGCCGCCTGCGGCCCAACGACAGCATGTACTCGGCGGGCTGCGTTCGCCAGCTTCCGTGGTGCGTGACCCACATCCAAGCCGCTGAATCGACCGCAGGCGAGACCAGATCGAACGAATCCGAGACCTTCATGCCCAGGGCCGGACCCACGAAATCCCCGCCAAGGGGATCCGGGTAGCCCATATGGCCGGTGACGATCGGCTGTCTTCCGCTCCAGGTAACGTGTTCGCTCTCTGCTCCGGTACGAGCGAAGCCAGGCCAGACCACCTGATGGTCCGGGCCGAAATCCAGCAACACACATCCGGCCGGCGCAGGAGCGGCCTTCTCCAGCCGCAGGTTGTCCAGAATCACCGAGCGATCACTGGCATTGCGAAGCGTCAGCTCGAGCTGGCCGTCGGGCCAGCTCCGCGATAGGAATGACAGAGGAAGCGCGAGGGTATCCTTCCCGGCCTGCACGTAAGCGTATCGCGTGCGGTACCAGTCCTTCTGCGCGATACAGATATAGAAGCGATGGTTCAGCGGCTGAAGCGTCAGCGTGTCAAGCTTGAGCCACGCATGCTGCCTCAGGTCCGCGGCCTTCACGTCAAGGTAGATGCTCTGCCCGGGCGGCACACTGACAGCCGCCCGCCCTTGGCTGATGCCCTCGCCCTCGGAAACGGGCTCGAGCTTCCCAGGGGCCGTCTTGACCTTGTGAGCCTGCTCGAAGCCCTCCAGGAGAAGTGGCTTGGGCCCACCGGCGGGTTGGGCGTTCGCGCTGAGCGGCCCGCCCACCAGACTAAGCGCCGCCAGCACAACCCCTGCGGACCTCAATAGCTCAGCAGTCACAGGCTTGTCCTTATCAATGGGACACTCGGAACTGCCTGACCATCACGGAGGCCAACGCACCCCGCACGTCGGACGGCCCCGTCGCCGCAGACCCGGGGCCACTTGGCGTCTTGTCCCTATCTACTGGAACCCTGATCGGCAGCACATGGGGTGGCCGACACAACGTTTAGCGGTGCGCCTGTGCGTCGGGCCCTGTCGTCGGCTCGGGCTTCCGCGCCTGCGGACGGACCATTCCCAACCGGTGAGATACGATCCAGAAGACGGCCAGGAGCAGAACGTAGACCATAGCCGCATACCGCAGGCGGACCATCACCGCCAAGCTCACCCCCAGCGCAGCCGCCACTGCCGCCAGCACGTAGAACAGCACAACCACCTGTTTGACCGTCATCCCACGATCGACGAGCTGGTCGTACAGGTGGCTGCGATCTCCGGTGAAGATGCTCTTTCCGCTGAGAACCCGCCGCACCACCGCCAGCGAGGTGTCCAGGATCGGCAGCGCAAAGACCGCGCAGGCGGCAACGAACCAGCGGGCATTCGCCTCCTGGCAGAACAGAGCCATCATCGTCGCCACAAAGAACCCCAGCAGCATGCTGCCGGCATCGCCCATGAAGATGCTGGCCGGCGGCACGTTGTATGGCAGGAAGCCCAGGACGGCCCCCGCCATCGCCAGGCACAGCCCAACCCGAAGCGGGTCTGTTCCCGCAGCGCGGGCATAAGTCGCCAGGTACGCCGACAGCGCCAGGAAGCCCAGGGCGATGATGCCGGTGACGCCGCCACACAGCCCGTCCAGGCCGTCGATCAGGTTCATCGCGTTGCAGGTCATGATAACCAGGATCACGCACAACAGCAGACTGACGAGCACGACACCGACATCGGGCATGCCCGGGTAGACCAAGGCCAACACCACCATGGACATGCGGTCGCCTACTCCCGCGCCCAGCAGTATGACGGCCGCCAGCACCTGCCCTATCACCTTGGCCCTGGGCTTGAGGGCAAACAGATCGTCCAGCAGTCCGAGGACCATGACCACCAAGCCGGCCAACGCTATCCCCAGCACGTTCCAGACGGGATTGCGGATGAGCTGGGATATGTCCGCGGCCATCAGGAGCGCGACCATGCGCGACCACTGCTCCCTCGCTCCGGGCATAGAAACCAGATAGGCCGCCAGCCCAGCCAGTAGCCCCATATAGATCGCCACCCCGCCCAGATAGGCGGTCGGCCGCCCGTGGGGCTTGAGCAGCTCGTCCGGCTGGTCCACGACCTTGGTGCGGTATGCAATCCACCTGAGGATCGGCGTGGCCGTCATCGACACACCGAACGACAGCATGCCGATCCACCATTGCGGTCGGAGGACTTCTATGAGCGTGCGCGTCGGTTCCATGCCAGAGACTGGGATGGCTCATGCACACCCGACGTACCGTCGCCGGGGGGATGTAGTGCACACGCGCAGTCTATCGAACCGATGTCGCGGCCACAACGGCAATGTCCGTCAGGAGCCTGCTCATGGGCGCGTGGACGGCTTAGCCCGCCAGAGCACGCGAAAGAGCGTCTTGCCCTCCGGCCTGTACAGATCGGCCCGCGCCGCCAGCCAAGCCGGGCAGTAGCCGGACAGGCTGGAGACCACGAAGACGTGGGGCGTTCCTTCGCGTATCTCGTGCGGCGTGGCGTCGCCGCTGAGCACCAACTGGACCTTGCTCCCTCTTCGCTCGACGCGTCGCGTCCACAACAGCGGGTAGTAGCTGGTGCTGTCGGCGATGATGATGCCGTCGTCCGGCGCCTCGGCCAGCGCCGCCCGCGCGAACCGCCGGGCCGATTCCTCATCGACCTTCCACGGTGTCAGCCAGTAGCGAGCCGGGTCGCGGAAGGCCAGGTCTTTCCTGCCCGGCAGCGGCAGATGGACGGCCCCCCACACGGTCGGAGCCACCGCGTAGATGGCCGGCCCCAGCGCCAGGCTTACAGCAGCCACCTTAGGCAGCCATCGCCACCGCGACAGGTCGCCCAGCCGCGCCGAACCCAACCCAGCCAGTATCGCCACGATCGCGTAGAACGGCACGAAGAACATGAACTGGTCAGGCACCTGGTAGCGAATGGCGAACAGCAGGTAAACCGCCGCAAGGTAGGTCATTGCCCACTTCAGGCAGGTCGGAACGGACCGTCTCAATGCCCAGAGCCCCACAACCGCCAGAGGCAGCGCGAGATTGGCGAAGTTGAATGCGATGTAGCCGCAGCCCATGGCCAGCGCCTTCGCCGAGCCGCCCAGCACGGCGCCCCGCCAGCTCTGGCCAAACAGGGCCGAGTGGACCGCCGCCGATAGGCCGACGTCCATCGCCTCGCGCCCGATCAGTGCGAGCAACAGCGCCCCCCCACCCAGCCACGCCGCGGCCATCAGGGGCGCCGACCACCACGCCAGTCGCCGCCGCGCGCAGAGGTGGACCACTGTCAGCCCGTACGCCGGCAGGGCCAGAAGCGCCAAGTTGTGTGCCGTCCAGCCCAGACCACTGACCGCACCCAGCACGACCGCCAGGCGCCACGTCGGCCTCCGCACCAATGACAACAGCACGTTCAACTCCAGCGTGAAGATCGCCGCCAGGAGCATCTGGCTCTCGCAGATCGTCGCCAGCCACCATGTCGTATGAGCCAGCCCGAAGACGCCCGCAGCCAGCCAAGCCGCCAAGGGTCGCTGCGGCGCCAGCCGACGCACCAGAAGCGCAATGTTCGCAACGGCAGCCGCCCCGCAGACCGCGGAGACCAGATTCAGCCGCCATGCGACATCGCCCAGCGGCAGGAACTGGAAGGCCTTGCCCACCACGATCAGGAACGGGTGCGCCAGGGCCAACCCCAGCCAACCGGTCAGCTCGAACCGCCAGATTCGCCACTGGTAGATGCCGCTGTCCTGCCACGCCGGCCCCCTCTGCGATGTCAGGCCGTACAGAAGCAGGAAAGCCAGGAACACCAGGACGTACAGCCCCGCCAGACGCCCGCTGGGCTGTCCACCGCTGACGCTTGCGGCGCCCGAGCGCCCCGAAGCTGTCCGTGTCAGATGTGAGCCGCCCCGAGAGTCCTGCATGTTCGGCTTGACGAGACAGACGATCATAAGCACAATTTAACTATTGGATTAGGGAAGTCGATTCAATAGTCCAGACTCTCATCGAAGGACCTGGCAGAGTTTATGACCGCGTCGGACCCGCACAGCCCCGCCGCCCGTGGGGCAAATGGCAACGGGAGGTTGACGTTCCTGGAGACCTTCCTCCTGCGGTATCGGTTTGCCGTCAACGTGGCCATCCACGCGATTCTCTTTGCCCTGTCGCTGCTGCTGGCGTACCTGATCCGATTCGATGCCGGCATCCCACAGCTGGGCTGGTTCACCAACTCGTACCTGCCCTGGCTGCCCTATTTCGTCATCCTCAAGCTGCTTATGTTCGGCAAGATAAAGCTATTCCGGGGAGGCTGGCAGTACTCCAGCATCCGGGACGTGACGAACATCCTGCTGGCCTCGTGGCTGTTCGTGCTGGTAACGTGGCTGATGATCGCGCTGTTCAGGGACGTGCCTTCCATGTTAGGGCGGGAGGTGGCCTACATCGGCGAGTTCCTGAAGACCTTCTCCCGTGGCGTGCTGGTGCTGGACTTCCTGGCCACCGTGTTCCTGGTGAGCACGATTCGGCTGGCGTTCCGGATCTACCGCGAGGAGCTCAGGCCTGTTTCTTCCGAGGGGGTTCGCAGGGTCCTGGTGGTGGGCGCGGGCAATGCCGCGGAGGGCATCGTCCGTGAAATCCACCGCATGCGGGTCGAGCGATACCGCGTGATGGGGCTGGTGGACGACGACCCCGGCAAGCAGGGCATCATGATCCATGGTGTGCCCGTCCTGGGCACCACGCAGGACATCCGCCGAATCTGCGAAGAGCAGAAGGTCGACGAGATCATCATTGCCATTCCGTCGGCGGCGCAGAAGGAGCTCCGCCGTGTGATCGAGCTTTGCAGCGGCACGAAGCTTAAGTTCCAGTCGCTGCCCGGCGTGGGCGACCTGATCGACGGGCGGGTGGCGGTCTCCCAGATCCGGCCCGTGGACATCAATGACCTGCTCGGGCGAGAGGCCGTCGAGCTGGATCACGAGGCTATCGGGCGGTTCCTGCGGGGGCGGCGGGTGCTGGTCACCGGGGCCGGCGGCAGCATCGGCTCTGAGATGTGTCGTCAGATATGCAGGTTCGCCCCGGCTTGCCTGGTGCTCGTGGAGCAGGCCGAGACGCCGCTGTTCGACATAGAGAATGAGCTGAGGGCCTCCCATTCGGAGATTCCCCTGCACGCGTGCATCTGCGACATCACCGACGAGGCCCGAGTGATGCAGATATGGGGCCAGTTCAGGCCCGAGGTGGTGATCCACGCCGCCGCGCACAAGCACGTGCCGCTGATGGAGAGCAACCCCGGCGAGGCCGTCAAGAACAACGTGCTCGGCACCAAGAACGTCGCCGACGCCTCGGTCAAGGTTGGATGCCCCGAGTTCGTCACGATCTCGACGGACAAGGCAGTCAACCCGTCGTCCATCATGGGCGCGACCAAGCGCGTCGCCGAGATCTACACCCAGGCGCTTAACGGCCGGCCCGACTGCCCGACGCAGTTCAAGGCCGTCAGGTTCGGCAACGTGCTGGGCTCGGCGGGGTCGGTCATTCCGACGTTCCGACGCCAGATCGCCGCCGGCGGGCCGGTAACCGTGACCCACCCGGAGATGACCCGCTACTTCATGACGATCCCCGAGGCGTCCCAGTTGGTGCTCCAGGCCGCGGCCACCGGCCAAGGCGGGCAGATTTTCCTGCTCGACATGGGCGAGCCGGTCAGGATTGTGGACCTTGCCAGGCAGATGATAACCCTGAGCGGCTTTCGCCCCGGAGAGGACATCGACGTCGTCTTTACCGGGATTCGCCCGGGAGAGAAGCTCTTCGAGGAGCTGCGCACCAGCGGAGAGGGCGTCGAGCCCACCGTCCATACAAAGGTGCTGGTCTGGAAGAGCCGGCCACTGGAATGGCCGAAGGTCGAGCAGGTCATCGCCGAGACCTCCCTCCTCCAGAACGAGTCCGACCGGGACAAAGTCGTTGATGCGATGAAGAGGATTATTCCGGAGTACGAGCCCTTCAACGGCCACAGGCAGCCCCCGGCGGCAGCCGACGCCCCAGCCCAGACCATCACCGCCCGAACTCAAGGATAGCCTGCCATGGAAGGTATCCCACTGTCTCGACCCGACGTGACGGAGGAGGAGGTTTGCGCAGTCGCGGCCGTCATGCGAACGGCCCGGCTGAGCATCGGACCCCATCTGGAGGCGTTCGAGGCCGCCGTCGCCGAGCGCGCCGGCCGGAGGTTCGGAATCGGCGTCAACAGCGGGACCAGCGGGCTGCACCTGTGCGTCAAGGCACTGGGGATCGGACCGGGCGACGAGGTCATTACCACGCCCTTCACCTTCATCGCCACCGTCAACTGCATCCTCTTCGAGCAGGCCAGTCCCGTGCTGGCGGACATCGACCACGACAGCTACAACATGGCCCCGGCCGCCCTCGAGGCCGCCATCACGCCGAGAACCAAGGCCATTCTGCCGGTCGAGGTCTTCGGCAACATGGCCCGTTTTGACGAGTACGAGCGGATTGCGCGCAAGCACAATCTCCTGTTGATCGAGGACTGCTGCGAGGCATTGGGCGGCGTGCTGGGCGGCCGGCCCGCGGGCAGCTTCGGCGATTGCGGCGTGTTCGCCTTCTACCCGAACAAGCAGATCACCACAGCCGAGGGCGGCATGATCGTCACCGATAGCGAAGAGGTTCGAGACCTGTGCGTCTCGATGCGCAATCAGGGCCGCGACACCGACGATTGGCTGCTCCATGCCCGCCTCGGCTACAACTACCGGCTGAGCGAACTGCACGCGGCCCTTGGCGAGATGCAGATGCGCCGCCTGGACGAGATCCTTGCCAATCGCCGCCGCGTGGCGGCCATGTATCACGAGGCGCTCGCGGACATCGAGGGAATACATCTCCCGCCGATGGCTGAGCCGGAGCATGCAAGCTGGTTCGTGTACGTGATCCGACTGGCCGACGGCTTCAGCCAAGCCGACCGCGACGCGGTCATGAAGTGCCTGCGCGAAGCGGGCATTGGTTGCAGCCCTTACTTCGTGCCCGTACACACGCAGCCTCACGTGATAGCCGCACTGGGCACTCGTGTGGGCGACTTCCCCGTCACCGAGTCCGTCGCCGCACGGACGATCGCACTGCCCTTCTTCGCCGCCATGAGCGAGTCGCAGGTCGGCCGAGTGGCCGACGCCCTGCGGGCGGCGATGTCCCATGCCCGGCGCGGGGACTGAGTTCGCGCCGCAAGGCTACCGAACCGGACGCGGCCCGCTCTCCGCGGGGCGGATCCGAATGATCGCGTACTCGTCGTTCTCCCAGAGACGCTGGACGGACACGTCGGCAGGTTCTGAAGTGGCGAACATCTCCCTGAGCTTCGCTTGGCCGAGGAGCACATAGACCTCTTCGTGGCCGAACACCGAGGTGCTGATGTGCTGGATCTGGGCGAAGCTCTTCAGTTCTTCCCACTTGGGCAGCAACTCAAGCAGCGTCTTGCGAAGTTTGGGCTTCCATTCTGCCCCGTATGGCACGTTCAGGACCGTTCGCCGCATGATCTGAGGAGACCATTCCAACACGTGCCTGTGGGCGATGACGATGAACCGCGCCGAGTCCGGGGTGTTGTTCCTGGCCCACTCCATGGCGCCGAGCGCCTCGCGGTCAACCGTCGGCCGCCACACCACGTCCTCTCGGAAAGCGACATAGAGGTTTGCCGCCGAGGTGAAGACGATCAAGGCAGCCACCCCCCCCTTCAGGGCCGCGCCGGCCATACGTCGGAGCGGCTTGCCCGCGGCCACGGTCATCGGCCAGACCACCTCGCCAAGCCCGATGGCAGCCAGGATCAGCCCGGGCACCGAGACCAGCCACGTGTTCTCGCGCGGCACCATTGACACCAGCACCAGGGCGGCCCAGGGCCACAGCCGGCGATTGACGATGGTCCACCCAATGCCCGCGACGACCAGTAGGGTTGGCATCGCGGTGAAGCGCCCGCCGCATGCGGAAGGGATGAGTCCCAGGTACAACATGCCCCGTCCGATCATCTTCAGGGGGCCGCCGCCCTCGGCGGATGCGGTTGCGGTGAAGACCCCTGGGCCATGATGGAGCATGACGGCAAGCCAGTACGGGCTGGACGCGGCAAGCGCCACAGCCCCGACGATCACGGCCGAAATCCACACGTGCGGCCTGCGCCAGCCCCGCCGGGCGAGCAACCCCGCCGCCAGGAACGCCAGGGACACCGGAACCGATGCATACGCGCTGCCGGGCGAAGACAGGATGCAGAAGGCCCAACCCAGGCCCACCAAAATCGCCGCGCCGTAGGTACCCCGGTCCCGCCAGTGCAGCATAGCCAGGAACAGCAGGATCATCGCCAGCGTTCCCATGGCCTCGGGACCGCCGGCCGCTTGGATCTGCTCGACAAAGGCGCTCGGACACACGGCGAACGCTGCCATCGCCAGCACTCGCGTCCGCGCGGACAAACGCAGCTTACGCACGAGCAGATAGAACAACGGGAGTCCCATGACAGACAGCGCCGCCGGCAGCAGGTTCACTGTCACGAACGCCGGGACCCCCAACCCGTTAACCAGAATCGCCTGCACGTAGAACGGACCTGGCGGATATGCGTACGGAATCCCACCATCGGTGTAGAAGGGAACCTGACTGGGAAGCTGGTACCCGTGCTCGATGATCTGCCTGGAGAACTCGAGGTACAGCCCTCCCAGCCCCGCCGGCCCCTCGTACCCCACGAACGCTTGACTGACCAGCCGGATTGCTGCGCCCGCCGCAATGAGGGCTAGCACCACCCATCGTTCGTTGCGGGCGCACCATCCGCGCTGGCCCTCGGCGGGAGCCGAACGGCCACTGACGTTCCCGTCCTGAACGAGGTCGGCCATTGGAGTTCCCATCATGGATGTTGTCTGCCGCGGCCGCAAGCCTGCGATCTGCCTCCCGGTCGCCGCCTTCTCATCCCCTGAGCGAGGCGACCATCTTGCCGGCCAATTCGGCGGCGTTGCGGACCGCATAGTTCGTGCCCCGGTCCTCCGGATAGACCTGGGCCATCGTGCACAGGTATAGGCCGCCCAGCGGCGTCTGTGCGGCGGGCGCCAGACTCCCATAGCGCCGAACCACAACGGGCTGGGAGTGAAGCGCCCTGAAGACATGGTATCCCTGAATCCAGGACGCAGCGAACTGCGGGAACAGCCGCTCGATGTGCGGGATCGAGAAACCCAGGACCTCCGCGTCTGCCATGCGGAACAACGGCTCATCCGGCGGCAGGTATTTCGACAAGTAGACGATGTGGCGGCCGCCGTAGACCTGGGGCGGCTCGAAGTTCGTGTGCTCTATCACGCCCACGTAGGGGAACTCGGCGTCGGCCACGTTCAGCCAGTAGTACTCCGACAGCGATTCGGATAACTCTAGCACCAAGCAGACGTTGGCCAGGTATGACACTCGCCGAAGCCGGTCAGAATAGTCGCCGTGCACGTGCGGCGCTACGAGGTCCGCTACGACGGGCAAGGACGGCGTGGCGATCACGGCATCGGCGGCCAGCTCCTCTTGGCCCACCCGGACTCCGACGACGCGGCCGCCGGCGACCAAGAGCCCATCCACTGCGCAGTCCGTGCGGACCGTTCCGCCCCTCGCTGCAATGCTGCCGGCCAGCGCATCTGCCAGCGCGCTGAACCCGCCCTCCAGGTAGGCCAGCGCCTCGGCCCCGCCCTTGGTGCGGCTAGAGCCTCGAAGCACAAGCTTGTTCCATATCCAGACGGCCGAGATCTCGGGAGCCCACCGCCCGAACTTGCCTCGCAACAGCGGCTCCCACAGCACGTCGTACACCCCCCGGCCCGCCATATCGATCAGCCACTGCTCGGCCGTCTGTTCCTCAAGTTGCCTCCAGTCCCTCACTCGCCGGGCGCGCAGCGTGAGCAGGCCCAGCCGGATGCGGTCGCGCAGCCGCAAGGGCGAAAACCGCAGCAGGTCCATGGGGGTGCTGAGGCGGAAAGACCGTCCCCTGCAATACAGGCCCGTGCGGGTCTTGTGCACGCGCAGCTTCGAGCCCATCCCCAGCTCGTCGATCAGACGAAGGACGTGCGTGTCGCCGGTGAACCAGTGATGGTAGAACTTCTCGATCGGAACGCCCGCGATCTCGAAGCTCGCCGCCAGCCCCCCCAATTCCGGCTCCTTCTCCAGAACCGTTGCCCCTATGCCCGCCTTGGCAAGCTCATAGCCGGCCGTCAGGCCGCTGAAGCCGCCACCGATAATCACAACTTGCTTCCGCCTGACGGGCCGGGACATCGCAGTCCTCTGTATGGATCGTGTTGACAGCCTTCGCGGGGAATCTACCCGTGCCGTGCCGAGCCGTCAACGCAAAGGGATCGAGATCGAGGCTCGTCAGCGCCTTCGTCCGGCGACGGCCCGCCAGGCACCAGCGGCAGGCCGCCGGGCTGGGCTGCTGCCATGCGCCTCGCTCGTTCGATGTGGAAATGCGTCGGCGGGTCCAACCGCTGCGTACGGCATCCGCCGGTCCGTTCAGCCGAGTCTTGCCAGCATCGTGGGCCTGCCTGTACACTGGCCCGGCGCTCAGGCGCGGCGGGCTTGCGGTAGTCCCCTAAGGGACTCGGCGCGGTCGCCGACGGAGCGCCAGGCCCGGAGAGTGCTGCCGTGGCAGTCCGCGTCCTTCACATCATCGGCCAGATCGCCGTGGGAGGAGCAGAGATTCAACTGCTCGGCCTGTGCCGCCGGATCGACAAGGGCCGCTTCCCGATGGCGGTATGCTATTACGACCCCAACCCTGACAACATGGTCGAGGAGTTCGCTGCCTCCGGCGTCGAGCTGCACTACGTGGACAAGCCGAACCTGTCGGCCTGGGGGCTGATCGGGCAACTGCGGGGGGTGATCCGCAGCTTTGAGCCCGACGTGATCCACACCTGGCAGTACTCGCCGAACTTCTGGGGCCGGCTGGCCGCCTGGACGTGCGGCTGCAAGCGGCTCGTCGCGGCAGAGCGGACGTCGCGGGTGCTGCGGAGCCGGGCGATGCGATGCCTGGAGAAGCTCGTGGGCCGGCGGACGATCTGGCTGGTCAACAGCCATGCCGTCGCCGACGCCGTCCGGCAGGTCGTCCGCGTTCCCACCGAACGAATCCGCGTCATCCACAACGCGGTGGAGCTTCCGCCGCGCGACCGGTCGGCCGACCGCGCTGAGGTCCGGAGCGAGCTGGGCCTGTTGGCGGACCAGCCGATCGTGCTGTCGGTCGGCCGCCTGACCGAGGCCAAGAACTACCCCATGCTCTTCCGCGCCGCCCGGATTGTCCTGTCGCGGCGGCCCGATGT
>Ga0307378_10010126_pt1 | contig 12273 bp, 9 predicted proteins | sample UN1MG_FD_202238 | JGI IMG/M metagenome (GOLD analysis project Ga0307378, IMG submission 202238) | Soil microbial communities from Risofladan, Vaasa, Finland - UN-1 | ecosystem: Environmental > Terrestrial > Soil > Coastal area > Acid sulfate soil | place: Finland: Risofladan, Vaasa | collected...
GCATGGGCCTATGGAAGTTTTCGGGCCGCTCGAAAAGGGTGTGCGTCGTGTTCTTTTCGAGAATATGATTGAGCCGGCAATGACAGGGGCTGAGGGGTATGAAGTTATTAGTGCGAAACAGCAATTGGCCGAACATTTGGCGTTGTTCAGGACGGGAAGGGTTGTTGTCTTTGATGATGCGGAGGAATATTTAAGGCAGTTAGGCAGGTATTTCGAGAGGCGTTTTTTAGAGATATTGTCGAGGATTGTTTCGATTTGGTTGTCAGCAACGAACACGAATGTGAATTGATGGTCGATATCGGATTCCTGTGGCGAAAGCCATCCCCCGGCCCCCGACCCCCGGCAGACAAGCAAGTAGGCACACACCGAGGGTAAACCCGCCGCGGCGGGTAAACTCCAAAGCAAGTGAGCTCATATCGAGGGTAAATTCAAAAGCAGAGAAAACCGCATGGGCTTTTTCAAATGATTATTGATGTTGGGTCCCCGCTAAGGACATGCGAGGATGACAATATTATTGGGATTGAGATTGCCGCTACAGGTTGTACTCTTTGATTTTTCTGTAGAGAGTTCTTTCGCCGATGCCGAGGATTTTTGCGGCCTTTTCGCGGTTGCCTTTTGTTTTGGCCAAAGTATCTGTAATGGCCTGCTTTTCAAGCTCGTCCAGCGGCAAACCTGCCAGGCCGTCTGCCGTGCTGCCGGGGGCCAATTGAGGTCTCTGTGCTATTTCAGGAGGAATGTCGGCTACATCGAGTTTGTTATGGTCGCACATTACAACCATCGTCCTGATAGTGTTTCGAAGCTGACGAATATTGCCGGGCCAGTCATAGTGTGAAAGGATTGTCTGGGCGGCGTCTGTTATGCCTGTAACTTTTGAGCCGACCTCCGTGACGGCCTCTTTTATGAAATAGTCGATAAACTCCGGTATGTCTTCGGCTCTGTCGCGCAGGGCCGGAAGAGAAATGTTAACACCCTTGATTCTAAAGTACAAATCCTGTCTGAAATCTTTTGTTTCAATAAGATTGTTTAAGTTCTGGTTGGTTGCGCTGATGATACGGACATCGACGACTGTTTGTTTATTCGAGCCGACCGGTATGACGATACCATCCTCGATGACACGCAGAAGCTTGGCCTGGGAACTCGGCGCCATATCTCCGATTTCGTCCAGAAATAAAGTGCCTTTGTCCGCCGCTTCGAACAATCCTTTTCTGTCATTGGCCGCACCGGTAAAAGCGCCTTTGACATGGCCGAATAGTTCACTCTCTAAAAGAGTCTCGGGCAGACCTGCACAGTTTATCGGCATAAAGGGCTTGTCCCAGCGCAGTGAATTGTGGTGAATCGCTCTTGCCAGCAGCTCCTTGCCCGTTCCGGAATGGCCTTCGATTAAAACGGAGATATTTGTCGGCGCCACCCGCCGCAGGACCTCGAATATGCCGGCTATTGCAGGGTCTTTGCCCCGGACACCTTCGAACCTGAATTGTCCTTTGTCTGTTTTGTCTTTTTGTGTTTGGCGGGAATATGCGGCCAGGACTTTATTGCCTGCCTGCGCGACAAGAGTTCGGAGCTGGCCTAAGTCAATCGGCTTGGTGAGATAATCGTATGCCCCCCGCTTGATAGCTTCCTTACAGGTGTCGATGGTGGCGTAGGCGGTTATTAAGATAACTTCCGTTTTGTCATTTTGTTTTCTGACTTCTTCGAGTATTGTAAGTCCGTTTATATCATCGTCTTCTAATTTCAAATCGGTAACAACAATATCGACCTGCTGGCTTCGTATGATCTCCAGTGCATCTTTTCCTGTGTACACGGCTATTGGCTTAGTGCAAAATTTCTCAAGTGATTCGGCGATTCCATCGGCATGGTCGCGCTCGTCGTCAACAACCAGAATTATATTTACCTTTTGCTTCAAATTGACACCTCATCAGGCATAGATGGGTAATCTTATGGTAAATGATGTACCTTTTTCCGGCTCACTGTCAACAGTTATCGTACCGTTATGTGCTTCAATAATCTTCATTGTTGTGGCCAGTCCCAAGCCACTACCGTGGGGCCTGGATGAATAATAAGTATTGAAGATCTGCGGCAATTTGTCCGGGGCAATGCCGCTGCCGGTATCATTAATCTGAATAATTGCATCATTTTTTTGCCGGTCTGTTCTTATCATCAATTCTCCACCCTTGCTCATAGCCTGCTGAGCATTAATAAACAGGTTCAATATCACCTGTTTTAACATATCCGTATCGACCTTGCAAATAAGGGGCTGATTATATAGTCCCTGTCGCATAGTTATCGAATGGCTGTGAGCTTGTGGTGAATAAAAATCGATCATATCATTGACAAGCTCATTGATGTCAGCGTTTGCCAAATGTAATTCGGTTTTGTCAACATAGCGTAGGAAAGAGTCGAGTATCTGCTCGAGCCTGTCCGTTTCTTTTTGAATAACGGCTATTTTCCTCAGTGCCCTTGTGAAACTACGATTATCTTTTTCTGCGCCGGCTTTGCCGGATTCAGCAGAAGCTGAATCCTGGAGGTCTTCGCTGACAAGTTCCAGGTTGATTTTAATTGTGGAAAGGGGATTTTTAATTTCATGGGCAAGCTCGCCGGTGAGTTTGCCTAATTCTTCAAGAAGATGCCCGTTCTTATTTTTTTGAGTTTTGGTACTCTTTTTACGCAGAAATAACACAACAGCCGGGACAACTGCTAATAAAGCAACAACAAAACCACATATAAAATACCGCACTTATCTTCCCTCTGCCTTTTAAGCCCGTAGATTGGAGAAAGGCCCCGTAAACACTGAAAACCAAAACGCAAGAAAGAGCGATTGCGGACTCATTTTTATCTATCCCCAATCAATGTTGCTATTTTTTTTAGTCGGCTGGTTTTTTTCTTTCTTTTTCCGTTTCTTGAGCTTTATCTGATTTATTCATTTCAGCAAGAGCAGCTTTACGGGAAAGTTTAAGTCTGCCCTGGTCATCGATTGAAATTAATTTTACAGGTATCAAATCACCCATTTTGCAAACTTCATCGACGTTTTTGACATAACCATCACTAAGCTCGCTAATATGACACAGGCCTTCAACACCAGGTGTGATTTCAACAAAAGCTCCAAAATCCTTTACTGAGACCACTTTTGCCGGATTATATATCCGGCCGACTTTGGGCGGCTGAGTAATCATCTCGATAATATCTTTTGCCTTGAGGTGACCATCCCCACCGAGACAGCTTATGTAAATAGTCCCGTCTTCTTCGATCTCAATGGTAGTATCGGTCTGCTCCTGAATTCCTTTGATTACTTTACCGCCCGGCCCGATTACCTTGCCGATAAATTCAGGGTCGATTTCGATACTTATCAGTTTCGGTGCATATACGCTTAATTCAGGCCTTGATTCACTAATAGTTTGGCCCATAATTTTCAGAATTTCCATCCGTGCCGCTTTGGCTTTTTCCAATGCCTCGACCATAATATTATGTGCCAGACCCTCAGCTTTGATATCGAGCTGTACAGCCGTGATACCATCAACCGTCCCGGCAACCTTGAAATCCATTTCACCGTAGTGGTCTTCCTCGCCGGCTATATCGGTCAGCAGCTCGTATCGGCCATCTTCGGCACTAATCAATCCGATTGATATACCGGCGACTGGTTTTGTAATCGGAACGCCGGCGTCCATTAGAGCTAAAGTTCCCCCGCAGACCGAAGCCATTGAACTGGAGCCGTTCGATTCGGTGATATCAGAAATAATCCTGACAGTATAAGCGAATTTATCGCTCGGCGGTTTTACCTGTTCCAAAGCCTTTTCTGCGAGAGCTCCGTGTCCGATTTCTCTTCTGCCGGGTCCTCGCATCGGTCGTACCTCACCGACAGAAAACGGCGGAAAATTGTAGTGGAGGGTAAAGTTTTGAGCGTATTCATCCAATAAGCCATCTATAATCTGTGCATCTCTGATAGTGCCGAGAGTTACACTCACTACGGACTGCGTTTCTCCTCGTGTAAATAATGCTGAACCGTGGGTCCTTGGCAACATACCTACTTCGCAAGAAATATGGCGTATGTCATTATAACCTCTTCCATCGGACCTTTTGCCGCTTAAAAGGAGTTTCTTTATGACCTCGCCCTCTATCTTACCAAGCATTCGTTTGACCATTGCCTTGTTATATTTGCCGTCAGGGCCATTCTGTGATTGTAAATTATCCTCATCAGCACAATATTGTGTTATAACCTGCTCAAAAAGCTCGTCTTTAGCTGTTTTACGCTCCTGCTTGTTTGGTATTTGCTTAAGTGCGTATAGCTTATCTGATATTTGCGAACGGATTTCTGAAAGGAGCTGCTCATCAGTTTCCACAAGTGGTATTTCCTTTTCGACTCCGGCTTTTTCACGGAGCTCTTCGATCATTTCGCAAACCTGAATGACTGTTTTTTGAGCTGTTGCGATAGCATCAGCGATAATATTTTCCGGCAGCTGCTTAGCCCCGATTTCAATCATATTCATCGCTTCTTTTCGTCCGCCGAGGAGTAAACTCAGGTCTCCTTCGGCAATCTGCTTATGCGTGGGATTTACCACGAACTGCCCGTTTACTCTGCCTAATCTGCAGGCCCCAATCGGCCCCAAGAAAGGAATCTTGCTTATCGTAAGTGCCGCACTGGCGCCTATCATTGCCAGAATATCCGGGTCATTTTCCTGGTCGGCACTTAAAACATTCGCTGAGATTTGCACTTCCTGGAAATAGCCCTCTGGAAACAGGGGCCTGATAGGTCTGTCAATCTGCCTTGCCGTCAGGGTTTCTTTCGTACTCGGTCTTCCCTCACGTTTAATAAAACCGCCCGGAAATTTGCCTGCGGCACTTTGTTTCTCGCGATAATCAACACTCAATGGGAAAAAATCAATAACATCGAATCTTGGCGGTGCAGTTACTGTGGCAACAAGAACGATTGTATCGCCGTATTGGACTACAACTGCTCCATCGGCCTGTTTGGCAATTTTGCCGGTTTCGATGGAAAGTATTCTACCCCCGATTTGTCTTTCTACCCTACATACATCAAACATATACTACCTCATTTCTACATACATTAAACTCGTACTATCTCATTCCTACATACATCAAACATATACTTCTTCATTGGCATGTTAATAAGTGGATTCCGCTCTTAAACGAGCGGATTACTTGTGTGCTAATACTCTTCTATTTTCGCAAGCCGAGCCGGGATATTATTTTCTGATAGCGCTTTATGTCTTTATTTCTCACGTACTTTAGCAATGCCGACCTGGTCCCGACCATTTTCAATAAACCGCGTCTGGAAGCGTGGTCTTTGCGGTGAATATTGAAATGTTCCGTAAGCTCGTTAATTCTTTTCGTTAAAATTGCAATCTGCACTTCAGGTGAGCCGGTGTCCCCCTCGTGCGTCTCAAAATCGCCAATAATTTTCTGTTTTTTCTGTTTTGTCAGCATCTTTTGTGTAAATCCTTTCTATCGCGTCTTTCAAACAACCTTTCAACATATTATTATAAATTCAGCATTCTAATCGGCTGTTATAATAATTGCAAGCCTTTTCTACGACAGTATATAAAAAGATTTGTCGAGGCCGATACAGAGGTGTTTATGCGGTATTTGTCTCGGTGGAGTTCCGTGGCGTTTTTTGTTCAAGGAAAGACTCCAGGATTTCTGCGGCGGCGATTGCGTCGAGGCGTTTTTTTCTTTTTCCTCGAGTATAATTGGCAGAAATGAGCTTTTCCTCGGCACCGAAACTGCTGAGGCGTTCATCCTGCAAGAGAACAGGAATCTTCAGGCAGTTTTGTAACTGCTTGCCGAACTTCAAGACAAGTTTTGTTTGGGCGCCTTCTGAGCCGTCCATATTTAAGGGAAGCCCTAACACAACAGCATCGACATTTTCGGCCTCGATGACTTCGGAAATCTTTTTTAACAGTTCTTTTTGTCCCTGGATTACAGTTAGGGGTGAGGCAATAGTCTCAGCCCGGTCACAGATTGCCAATCCTGTGCGTTTAGTGCCATAATCTATTGCGAGGTATCTCATTTTTGTTATGTGTATATGTCGTATTAGAGACCATTGTGTTATAGAAACTTTTCACCGCCGTGCTGGTCTATTAATTCGAGCAGCTCTTTTAGTTTGTCGGTCTGGTCAATGTGGCATACAAGTGTGGCATCAGGACTGTGAGCTACGACTATATTTTCCAGGCCGATAGCGGCAATTAGATGTCCCTTGTCTTCAGTAACAATAATGCTGTTTTTGCAATTAAGCAGCTCGTTTGTATCGGATATGACGATGTTATTGTCGGTGTCGGGGCTGATAATATCAACAAGAGCTGCAAAAGAGCCCATATCAAGCCAGCGGCAATCCAGCTTTATAGCATGGACTTTGTCAGCCTTTTCCATAACGGCGAAGTCGATGCTGATTTTGGGTAGTTTTACAAACCAGTCCTGAAGCGTTTGCTGCTGATTTGGAGAGCCCCAGTCGGCCTGGATTCTGGCTAAAGGCCCGGCAACCTCGGGCAGAAACTTGTGTAAATAATCTAAGATTGTTTTGGCTTTCCAGACAAACATGCCGGAATTCCAGAAGTATTGGCCTGTATTGAGATATTCTTTTGCAGTTTTTTCGTCAGGTTTTTCTTTAAATGCTTCTACGGAATAAATCTTGTTTTTACAGTTGGGATACTCACGGGCTTTATTACATTTTATGTACCCGAGTCCGGTGCCGGCAAAGGTCGGCTTAATGCCGAAAGTAATCATATCGTCCGGGTTGTTATTAACAAAGACAAGAGCATCTTTGATGGCCTGCTGCAGTACTTCGACAGGCTTTATAATCTGGTCGGCGGTGACTACTGCTATTGTTGCGTCTGGGTCGTGTTTTGTCAGAACGGTTGAGACCAATCCGATGGCACCGGACGTATCACGGACAGCCGGTTCGGCTATGACATTATTAAAGGGTAATTCTGGTAGGTTTTCACGCACGAGGTCCACGTAGCCGGCGTTTGTAAGAACGATTATGTTTTTCACATCGAATATCGGTGCGAGTCGCTCGTAACAACAGCGAAGAAGTGTTTGCCCGTCGAGGAGTTTCAAGACCTGTTTGGGACGTTTTTGCCGGCTGAGCGGCCATAGTCTCTTGCCTGTCCCCCCTGCCATTATCACTGCATAGTTCATTTTTAAATCCTCTAATCCATCGAAAAATCGGACACCGCGAAGTATATCAAGCCAGAAAGTTCTTGTCAATTTTAGTTAGGGATCGAATTTCTTTTGTTAATGTTCCGTAACTAATCGCCGGTCTTGCCCATCACGGAACCGTCATTGGCTGGGACGGAGATATGCGTTCCAGATTCTGTTACTCGGAAGTGCATGTAAAGTAAAATTAGGGACCTACGAGATATCTTTTAAGATAAAGTACAGAAATACTTATCGTCAGAGGGGAATTTCTAATTGACACGGTCAATTTTTTTCGTTTTAATAAGGCCTCTTAATGTATAGCTCCGGCTGAGGTAAGCTTATATGGGAAATAATGGATTCTTTGAGTTTAGTTGATGTCTATGGCAGAAAAAATTGAGACACTGGACTACTATGTGAGTAAGGCGCTGGATTTCTTCGAAGAACAGGTAAATCACACGCTCGAGCTTCCTAAAAGCACCCATACCCTTGTTGTGGGTAGCCAGACAGGTTTGTTGACGGGTAGAATCATCTATCGCTTTGCTAAGAGGAGTTTCTCGCACGCAAAGGAAGTCCTGGCGCAATCTGAAATCGACGCAAAGAGAGGTATACTTGAGGATGTTACGATTGTCTCTGCCACTGGCTCGCGCCAAGTGGTTCCTGTAGCCCGATACGCCTTTAATAAAGGCCTGCGTGTAAATGCTATCTTATGCAAAGATAATTCTGAACTCAAGGAAGATTTCGACGGCAAAATAAACGTCATCACATATCCGGCGATAGAAGAGCCTCCGACGGTCAACACAGCAACCTATGGGACTATGATTCGGGCAGCAACGGATGAAAAAGTATCAGAAATAAGGCCTGTGGTTGAATCACTGAAAGAGCCTAAAGGCGGGTATGGCCAGTTCAAGGCGTTCACCGTTATATTAACAGACCGCATGCCCGAGGTTGCAGAGATGGTTGGTTGGAAATTGGGGGGTGAAAAAATAGGAAGATGTATAGGTACCATGGCCACACATCTTACGAATTTCATGCATGGGGCCGCGATTACTGACGCCAATGAAGAACTTTATATTGCCCTGGGATTAACCAAAGAAGAGAAAGAGGTCTTTGAACAGGTGCTGGAGCCTATTCCCGAAGAAAGGAAGCATTATATTGATGTCCCGGATAATTTTGGTCCTCTGGGCTTCATGATGCTGGGATATTCGGTTGTTGGCCAGATTCAAAAAAATTATCCTGGTTTCCAGAAGAATATCCGGGATTATGAGCGAAGAGCCAAAAAATGGAAATGGCTATCACCTCTATGCGACAAAAAGTAGGCAAGGCCATCTTTCACGTTTAACTTCATAATCAACGGCACGGTTTGCTGGGCAATTCTTCCAGTATTCCCTTTGTAATGCCATGAATAACTTCAGCAGTGATATTCTTGTAATAAAATCTTATTTGTGGTTCTGAAACTAATATTTTCCCTTCATGTTAGCCTTTGACCCTTCTGCATAAAAAAGTCAGGCCTGCATTCGTACATCGCTTCTTTCGCACACGCATTATCGAAATTCATGTCCCTTGAAGGCCTTTTCCTTATCGATCCAGCCGCCCGGAACGTTCTCGGTGTGGGCCTGCTTTGCGTAGACCTTCATCTTTGCCAAGATGTCCGGGTGCTCATCTGCTATATTATTCTGCTCTGAAATGTCTTTACTCAGGTCATATAATTCAAATGGTTTGTTTTTGCCCGGCTGAACGGCTTTCCAGTCACCCATTCGCACGGCTGTCTGTTTTCCGTATTCCCAGTAGAGGTATTTGTGATTTTCCTGCTTGCGGCCGATTGCTTTCTCACCCAACAATGTCGGAATAATTGATATCCCATCGATGTTGTCCGGCGGCTCGGCTCCCGAGAGTTCGGCCATGGTCGGCATCACGTCCGGGAAATACCACAAATGGTCGCTGACTACGCCGGCTTTAATTCTGTTTGGCCAACGCACAATCATTGGGATTCGCAGACCTCCTTCGTATAAATTTCCCTTTTGTCCCCGGAAATGCCCATTGGAATCGAAGAAGTGGTTGAAATAGCGTGCGCCGCCATTGTCCCCGCAGACGAATACAATCGTGTTATCGTCAATTTCAAGTTCTTTAAGCAAAGCGAAAATCTGTCCGATTTGGCTGTCAACCATAGTTACCATGGCTGCATATACCTTTACATCATCAGGTCTTTTTTGTCCGGTGTTCCATTGTTTATCTTTGAATTGAAGCCATGCAGGATCGTCTTCGGGGATTCCCCAGCGTCCGTGCGGCGGTGTCCACGCACAGTAGCAGAAGAAAGGCCTGTCCTTGTTCTGGCGAATGAACTTTATGGACTCGTCGAATATCAGATATTGCGAGAATTGTTTTCCTGTGTAGAAGTCACCGGTGTTGCCTTCAAGAGGCACTTTTTCACCGCTTCGTATAAGGTAGTTGGGGAAAAATGAGTGAGCGTGGACCTGGTCATAGTACCCGAAGAAAATATCGAAGCCGTGTTTTTCAGGAACGCCTGTGGTTCCCCGGTCGCCGCAGCCCCACTTGCCGAATCCGCCGGTGGCATAGCCGGCTTTTTTGAGAACCTCGGCAACAGTAATATCCTCGGCTCGCAGCGGCACGCCGCCGGGATTGGTCCGTACGGTCGTATGTCCTGTATGCTGGCCTGTCATCAATACGCTGCGGGTCGGTGCACATACAGGGGCGCCTGCCAAAGCTTGAGTGAAACGCATGCCTTCTGTTGCCATCCGGTCGATGTTGGGGGTCTTTAGGTATTTATTGCCCATACAGGACAGCTCAAAGTAGCCAAGCTCGTCCAGCATTATATATACGATATTCGGCTTTTTGCCATTCACGAGGTTCTGTTGTGTCTGGGCGCATCGTGGCATTGCCAGTGTTACTGCACCCAGGCCCGCAATCTTCAAAAAATCACGACGTTTCATGGAATTTTCCTTATAAAAAGCAGCCAAAAGTTAGCTTTTCTGAAAGCGGTTAGTCTTCACTTTTTTCTATTGCCGCCGGGGCTGAGAAAAACTTTTTCAGACGTTCTGTGTTGAATTTAAGCTTTCGTTCATAGGTATAAATGCCGTTTACTTCCTGCTCTACGTCGGTAAGCTGTGTATAGCAATAACCGGCAATGTTGGGATGGTCGGTAAGAATGAGGGTCAGTTTGCCAATCAGCTCTTCAACCTCCTCAGCACTTTTGCCAAATCCCCACTTGTTTCTGTTGTCACCGGCAGGTTCCTTAGCAGCGTGTTCTTTAGTCCAGAAGGTCCCGCCGTATTCATCCACCGAGTATGGCTGTCCCTCATAAGGAACGGATATCTCCGGGAAGCGAACAAAGACATTCTTTCCATCGGGTGCGACCGAAGCATAGCGATCACGGAATGTCTCCGGATTCTGGTCATAGTCGTGTACTGTGAATATGTCCGTTTCAACGTGAACGTATCCACTGGCATCGTTTATTGGGCGCGTCGGGTCTAAAGCGCGGGTCAGGTCAACTGTTTCTTTCACAGCACGGCGATGAACCTCGAAAAGAGACCTTGCGGCCCCCGCTGTTTCATTGAAAGGTGTCCAAGCTACGATTGAAGGGTGATTTAAATCACGCATGACCACCTCTCGCCATTCGCGTTGATGGTTGTGAACTCCCTGTGGATTGGCGAATGAATGTGAGCCGCCCCAGTCGCAGAATTCGCCCCAGGTTATATATCCAAGGCGGTCGGCCCAGTAATGGAACCGTTCCTCGAAAACCTTCTGATGGAGGCGTGCGCCATTAAAGCCCACAGCCAGTGAAAGTTCAATATCGGCCTTGAGAGCTTTGTCGCTTGGCGCGGTCCAGATACCGTCGGGATAAAAACCCTGGTCGAGAACATGCCGCAAGAAGATGGGCTTGTTATTGAGATAAAACTTGTTTCCTTCAATGTGGAATTTGCGAAGGCCGGCATAGCTGTTTACCGTGTCCACAATACGGTTACCCTGAAGAAGCTCGAACCGGAGTTTGTAAAGGTATGGGTCATCCGGGCCCCATGGCCTTGGCTTTTTTACTTTAAGAATCTGAGCAGTGCCGTTGGCCGATTGTGAACGAACTGAGGTAAGCTTTTTGCCTTCGGCGGAAAGGAGAGTAGCTTGAAACTCCATGCCCCGGCTATAGTTATTAATAACAGGAGTCAGAACAAAGCGGCTATTGTCGAGGTCGGGTACAATGCGAACGAATTCAATAAAACTTTTTGGGCGGGCCTCCAGCCAAACAGTTTGCCATATCCCTGTAGTTCGCGTATAGACGACACCGTGAGATTCGAGTCTTCTGCTTTGCTTGCCTGCGGGCTGGACGTCGGAGCGTACATCATCAAGGGCGCAGACGAAAAGGTCGTTTTCGCCATTGCTCAGCGCATCGGTAATCTCAAAGCAAAATGATGAGCTGCCACCATAGTGGCGACCAACGCCGGTTCCATTGACCCAGGCACGGCAGTCATAATCGACCGCACCAAAGTGTAAAAATACGCGTTTGCCGGCCCATTGCTTCGGGACAGTAAATTTCCGGTGGTAACAAACTTCGTTCATAAAGTTTGTATATCCGATTCCCGATAGTTTGCTCTCCGGGCAGAAAGGAACGATGATTTTTTTATCCAGCCTTGCAGAGTCCTTCGGCCAGTCTTTCTCATTGCCGGAGAAGCCAAGGTCGAAGCCAAAATTCCACTGCCCGTTGAGATTCAGCCAGGTTTCACGGTGGAATTGTGGTTTGGGATGTTCGGGGCGGGGAATTAGCTTCTGGGGTTGAGCTGCGACGTTCATCGCAGAAACTGTGAGAAATATTAACAGAATTGGCGTTAAGCGAGAAATTTTAACCATGTTCTTTAGCAAACCTGTACGTTTCATAATCTCTCCTTTCATCACCCATTCACAAATCTTATATGAAATAAACCGGCTCTGGTGAGATTATAACGTGCTGTAATTGATATGCAATTGCTTTTCAAGGCATGCTTTCAATTTGAGTCGAAGTAGTCAATGAGTGCGTACACCTCATTGTTAAGTTTTTTCATATCCTCAAGAAGCGCAATATATGGCTTGTATTGATAGTCGATTATTCCCTTATTTGAGTCACGGTTAGATGGGTCTGTA